>OBLU010000023.1_pt1 | contig 137412 bp, 113 predicted proteins | sample 1518681 | NCBI WGS metagenome assembly OBLU01 (sample SAMEA3539304, study PRJEB22396) | soil metagenome | biome: tundra; feature: field; material: soil | place: USA | collected 2010-05 | depth 0.15 m | reverse complement strand
CTAGATAAGTGACCTTTGGGTAACAAATCGGATTACGACGGGTTGTTGCGCTAACGCAGAGCACAACGTAAGGTCGTTGTGAGCAGCTTTCGGGGGAGGGCTGATCGAACGAAGGAGCGTCCCGTGACTCGATTGAGTTCGGGGCGCTTTCGTTTGCAAATTTCACATCCGAACAATCCCTACTTTTCAATGTCGAAATAAATTTTCGTTGTGGTCCGGTATTCGACTATCTTCTTGCCGTCCAATTCCATTTCTAGTTCTGCCACCCGCGCCCACTTCATGCCCCGAACGGTCTTTGCGGCTTCTGCCACAGCGTTTTCCGCTGCTTTTGCAAAGTTCTCTTTGGAGGTTCCAACTATATCAATAACCTTTTGCGGCATTTGCGGTTCTCCTTTGATTTTGATTCAGTTCGGATTGTACCGCTGGCTCCAGCGTCACTGCCTGCGGCAGTCCTTCGTCCCGGTGGTCACGGTTACGGCGTACCATTGGGCATGCACCGAATGAATCCAGAATGCCTAGACTCTGATCGCTTTGGTCCGTCGATTGCCGTCACTATTCTCCTGAGGGAAGAGCCCGAAGACGAAGAAGAAGAGGACGACGAGGAACACGACGGCGGCGTGGAAGATGAGGATGGGGACGAAGGCTACTCGGAGTGAGCATGGAACTGCCTCGATCTGGTGCAACAAAACGGCATTCGAAGAGAACGAAAGCGGTCGTGCCTGTCCGACTCTGGATCGCAGGCACTAACCCGTAAATGATTCATATCTTCAGATGGCTCGTCTGGAAACGTCCAGCGCGACCGAAGCAAGGACAGCCTCAGCACCGATAAATCCGCTATAGGGGAACGGTTGCGCAGTGGGGTTGGTTACGGTGAATCGCCACAACGTCACCAAGAAAACGACAGGGATATTCCTTTCACCCGGTGACGGCGCATATCGCGCCAGCCTCACCGACTAAGATGGGCATAAGTTACATCGCTGCCCGGTCTTTGTCTGTTCTACTTTGGACAGGTAGTGAAATAAACTTAGGACGCTGAGGAAGAAGACAACGATGATGAGGCGAACGTTTACTCTTTTGCACCGAACAGTGCAAATCTCTGTGACAATCTCCATCTGAAACCGCGATTGCTCCCTACCGCTGAATAAGATAGAACAGATTGCTACAAAAGCGGGGCAGCAGCAAAGAAATCTAGGCTGCTGCCTCCCTGCGCTGTGGCCGCTTTTCAGAATGTAGCCCGAGCCTGTGCGCTGCCGCTGGCTTCAGCACAACGCTCATGTAGCTCTCCATCGCCTGCGTCAACTGCGAGTCCACTTCATCCGCTATCGTCATAACGTCCGGCAACAGCAGGCTGAAATCCAGAGCACCCAGATTCTTCTGCAAGGTCGCGAAGCTGAGTTCATTGCTCTTTTTGACCTTCGCCAACCAGTCCTCGACGATAAGGGCACTGCAACGCTGCAATATCGCAGCCACTCTTTCCTTTGGCGTCGGGACCGTAGGTGCGCGAGTGAGCAGCTTATCGTGGACGAGATTAGCGAGGGTCTTGGTCTCGAATGGCTTCACAATGATTTCATCCGCTTCCAGAAAGATGGCGTCCATGGCGCTCTTCACGTCGGTGTAGCCGCTCACCAGCAGCGTAAGTGCCTTCGGTTGGATGTGGCGCATCGCAGTAATCACTGCAAAGCCGTCGCTGGGGTTGGGCATGTGGAGATCAGTGATCAGGACATCGAAGCTCTCGGTCGTGATCAGTTTCAGAGCCTCCGTCACGTTCGCGGCAGAAACCACCTCGAAGCCCTTGTGTTCAAGCGTCAAACTCATCATCGTGCGAACGGCGTCGTCATCATCCACAAGCAGCACACGGTGCGAAGCTGAGGTTGTGGTTTGGGTCCTAGAGACACTTACTCCCATCATGAACACTGAGCAGTATGACTCGGGTTAGTTGGGGAGAGATGTTCAAAAGGGAACAGTCGCAGCGATTGTTACTGGGGAAACTGGAGGTTAGATACTTGTATGATGCGGTGATGGGTTAGGGGCTAAGGCTCCCGCCATTCGGGACGCTCAAAGTGTTTCATTTCGCTGTTGTGTCGATATACCTTGTCGCTGGACTCACGAATAGTTGACAACGTGACGAAAATAGAAGCGTATGCTAGTCTTGCACACAAGAGAGTTGAAATATGCAATGCCAGCCAGCAGTGGTGCCCTGTCTTCTTTTCGTATCGGTATCCGTATGTGCGCCGCAGGTCGTTTTGTGGCTTGCCTCGATTGCCTTCTAAGCGTCGAGTTTCCCGCTGGGGCTCATTACGAAACGATTGCGAAACGGTTTGAATCGCATTCGTGCGGCTCCCCACGCCCGTTGAATGATGTCGCCTTTTCTGCGGGCGACGACGCGAAGAGAGATGGCCTCGGTTTATGATTCTCCGTGGAACGGAGAGGAGGAAATGACATGCTGAAAGCTGTGAAGGAATCGGTTCACAGAATGACGAGCCATCTGCAACTCATAAGTGGCTACTTGGAAATGGAGGACTACGGCAAGGCGCTGGGGAAGACAAAGGAAACCATTAGAGAACTACACGCGCTGGCCACGAGTCTGGCGGGACTGGCGAACGTGGGGATGACCGTGCCGAAAGATGGGGCGGTCGTGGTTCCGCATGGCTCCAGAGTGGTGAGTCACGAAGATGTGAACGTGGACATCGACAGCGATGAAGTGCGGTCAGTTGACAAGAACGAAGTACGCGCTGGCTACGGCGACGATAACCCTAAGACGAAGTGAGATTGATGTGACCATTGAGCGCAGTGGCGCACATCAAGCGGATCCGCCGTTCTTAGGACGTGTAGCCACTTGCAACCGTCGGAGCAAATGCTCCCTGTCAGTGGGCTGCACTGTCCGTAAGGTTCCAAGTCCATCGTTCTCCGCTGCTTAGCTAATTTCTCTTTCTCCTCTCGCACTCGAGCGCTCGTCGGACAAAGTCTTATCCTCCACTAATAAGGGAATCAAGGTGCTTGGCCCAGAACTCTCCCGGACGGTTGGACTGGCGGCGAAGACGTGGACCAGTGAACCTTAAACGTTGTCACCGCTCTCTGAAGTGCCCCGCCGCCAGCGGATGCAAGTTTAGACGCGGAGGCTGTAGCTGTATGGCCTTAAGGTGATGTCGTCGGGCACCTCGGTGCCATTCACTCGGAACAGTTGGGGCTCTATTCTGTGGTTGAGCAGCACTTGGGGGAGGGCTGATCGACTGAGCGCCTTGCGACCCTAACCGAGTCCGGGGCGTTTTGTTTTGTGCCAACTCCCCCGGTGGCGGCAATTACTTCTGTGCCCGCACACCTTGGGGCCATTCCCCACTCTGTCCGTCCGATGCACACTGAGAACGAAAACGCTTTCGCTCCAATCGGCGCAATGAAGTTCGGTGAGAATCATGTGGATGAGATCATGTGCCTTATGTAGGGCTCTCCTGAGGAAAGCGCGATTGTGGGATTCCATCCGCTGCCAATGCGGTTGGGAATGGGAGGGTCATCCGGAGGTTCACGGGAACCTGATTGAGTTAACCCCACCGACAAAGAAGTCTGCCTGAGAGTCAACGTAGTCTCCTCAACCTCTCCAGCTTGAAGGGTGTGCAATTCTGACCAGCCCGCAGTTTCCTTGCGACATATCATCGAGAACGAAAGCCAGTTCGACAACAGAAACGGCGGAATCGGGTTCCCGATATCATCACGTTGGTCGGAATGTTCGGGGCGTCCAGTCTGTTGAAGGACTTAAATGCGGTGGGGAGAGGCAACCTTGATGAAGTGGAGACCCGCAAATTGGATTGAACACGCAACATTCGGTATTGGGCAAGTCAGCGAGATTCGAGAGGACAAGCTCGACATCGATTTTCTGAATCATGGCAGGAGAACGATTCTTAAATCGACAGAATTGAAGCCATCGGCTGCACCCAGCCCGACCTTCAAGTTCACTCGCGCAAAACGCCAACCCCGCTAGTCACGCGCCAGACGTGAGGAGGGCACCGGTACCGTGTCCGTCCTAACCATCGCTGATTCCTTTTACATTGGAGTGCTCGACCTCGCGGCTGCGACCGCGTGGTATAGCGAAAAGCTGGGACTTCAGAAGGTTCCATTGAAAATGGATGATGCGGAAGGCTGTGTCACGCTGGGATTCTCTAAGAGCGATCAGACCAGTATCACCCTCGGTCCTCGCGTGCCAACCGATGGGAGGACGCAGATGTTGTACGCTTCTAAGGCTAGTAAAGCCAGAGATGCACTAAGTTCTCGGGGCGTGATTGTCGGCGAGATTAAGATGGATCGGCAAGGAACACACTTCTTTGAAATGCGGGACTTGGAAGACAATGGGATTGAAGTGTCCGAGGAGCCTTAGTCAAGGCGCACACCGAATGCTGTCTTCGTCAACTATTTCTCAAACACTCTATCCATTGTCTGCATGATCCGCAACGCCCCCTGAACCACAACGGGACGAGCCTCCTGAGGAACCAGAGCTCATCAATTACAATTTCTTGTAGAGGGGAACCAATGGGAAATCTATCTGGAGTAGCAGGGCAGTTGAAGAAAGAATTGAAAAGAGCACAGCAGGAAGTCCAACGGTTTACTGCGGCACTAGCGGCTTTGGGAAGCTCGCGCTCGAATGGGTAGCGAACTCTGTCAGCCTCGGCTCGGAAAAAAATCAGCCTCGCTCAAAAAAACGATGGGCAAACGTTGGGAAGGGGGCGAAGCCCGGAGCGGGGTCAGCGAAAACGACAGGCATAACGATTGTGAAGCGAACGATCTCGGCAGCAGGAAGGATGAGGATCGCGGCGGCACAGCGGGCGCGCTGGGCGCGGGTAAGGGCAGCGAAGAAGGCGGCGTAAAGCACAGCACGATAAGAGAGTCCCGCCGCTTCGATGGCGGGTTTCTCTCTTTGCCAAGGAATCACTGAGGCTTGAATGCGAGATGAGCGAGGCAATATCTGCGACCTTGCTCGGCAGCACTGTCGCAATCTTTGCCTCCCTCGGCAAACTCACAGCGCCACACTTCGCACACACAGCGAAAACCGCCCGCCAAGCTCTTGTACCAGTGGTGAAGATGCTTTCGATGCGACTTGAGCACCAAGGGCTTCATGGTTTATGCGGATTTCCTTGTCTGCGTGCAAAATTCGATGCCCTTTGCACATTGCTCGTGCAATGCGCCTTTTAAAGGTCTGCGGAAGATCGTAGGTACGTAAAACTCAATCACTTTTCCCATAACCATCTCCTTCGTGCTTGCGAATCGTGGTGGACAGGGCTGCAACAGCCCCTACCCCATTCGTCCGGAGACCTACAGCGTAGTCGAATCGCACAACCGGAGTCTGATCAAAATTGCTCCACAGACAGGGCATAACGTCAGTACCGCGACAGGAGGATGGGGGTGCGCCACAGTATGGCAGTCTGGTTTTCGACGGCAAAGGTAATCTCTACGGCACTACTCAGAATGGCGGCGCTTACGGATACGGAGTCGCTTTCGAACTCTCTCCTTCCACTGGCGGTGAGTGGACAGAGAAGGTGCTCCACGATTTTGCAGACAACGCCACGGATGGTGGATATCCAGTGCACAATACACCGCCAATGTGGCCCCAAAGCCCGCCAGCACCTCTGAGATGCCCGGCTCGCCCCCGCGCGCTCCGGGCCAGCCAAATCTCTGCAAAATCGATCCCCCCGATGGTCACGCACCCCAAGCCGTCCTCTCTCAAATCACGACTGCGCCCGGTGGAACACGTAAAAGAACACCATCACGCTGAAGGAACCAAACGCATAGATAAACGACTGGAAGAACATGACCGCTGGAACCACGCCCCGCAGGACATTGAGGAAGGTGAAGACAAAATTCCACACGAGGAGAGCCGTCATCAGTGTCGTTCCGATCAAAGCTAGCAACGCCGCATTCTTGAGTGTCATGGTCGGAGTATGAACGCTGCGCATGTTGCCTGCAACTCTGGCTCCTCCACTCCCGGAGCGCACGCCCGCCAACCAAGCAAATCTCCGGCTCGTCCAGCGCATCCACAGCGACGACGGCGGGTTCTGCGTCCTACTGACGAAGGCAAAGGCGGCACGGCAGCATCCCACGGTCGTCGGTTCGCTGCCTTCCGTAACCGCTGGGGAATGGGGTGGTCGCGGAGCAGCCCCGTTACGCTCGTAACGCTCATGTGATTTGGTACCAGACACGCCCGACGATCAGAAGCACAATGATGAAAGAGCTTTTCCCCCCCCCACTAAATAGGAGTCCGTCAACATGAGCGCAACCGATACCTTTCAATCTGTTCCAGAGTTTGTCGAGCATCTTCGTTCGCTTCGTCAGGCACGGCGCGAGCGCAAGCTCGAATTGCGCGATCATTTGGTCAGAGAGCCGCTTTCCAGAGGCGAACGCGTCAAGATTCTTGCCAAGACTGGCGGTAGATGTCACATCTGTGGTGGCTCCATAGAGGGCAACGGGTAGGAGGCAGACCATCTATCCCCTCATTCTCTCGGTGGCTCACGTTCTATAGATAATTGTCTTCCGGCTCATTCCTCCTGTAACGGCTATCGTTGGTTCTATGGACCCGAAGAGTTTCTGTGGATTCTCAAACTCGGAGTCTGGCTCAGAACTTTGATTGAAAGAGAGACGCCGTTGGGACAACGGGCAGCGACAGCCTTCTGGAAGCACGAGTGCGTTCGTGCGGCCCGTCGCAAAGAATAAGGATACGGCATCAGAAGCCACGTCCGGCTTTTTGTCCAGACGGCGGATGAGTTCTGGTGTACCCGTCGATTAAAATTGCTCCGATGCAGAAAAAGATATTCTGGATGGTCTTTATGCTGCTCGGGCTGGTGGCCGATTTCGTCCTTCCTTTCTGGTGGGCTTGCGCCGCAACCATCCCTATCCTTTTTGCCGCATGGTGGGTGGCCTACCGGAGCGATTGGTTCTAGGCGGCGAGGAGTCAGTCAGCGAAAATCTCCTGATTTCGTCAGTTGTGGAGCTTTGGTTGTAATATCGGCATACGCACGAGCCAATGTCTTCTTTGCAGGGCAGACATGAGTGAGACGCTGCAAGAGATAATCAACAAGCTGTGGATAGCGCCCGAGAACGCCGAATGGACCCCAAAAACGGATACGGTGTAACTCAGAGACGTTCTCCGCTGGTCGAAAAGCGACGACATCGAGATTCTTGGATTCACCAGTGCGCTCATAGATGACGCTCGTTTTCACATTGAGCCAACGCACCGAATGAAATCAGGGCTCTCGGGGCTGAATGCGCTGGAACCTCAAGAATGATGAGAAAAAGAAAACTCTTGACATCTATACTGAACCCTTTCACGGGGCTGGCGAATCAAACCCGTGCTAATCAGAGTTTTGCAACCCGTGTTTTGCAAATCAGTGTTCTGCAAGGCCCGTTGACCGAAAACTGCCTATGCATGATCTGCTCTCCATGATGGCGCGCCACGGCTATGCCCTGACGTTCCTCTTGCTGTTTGCCGAGGCGATTGGCCTTCCCTTTCCGGCCGCGATCGCATTGGTGGCAGCGGGCGCCGCGGTCGCGTCCCACACGCTCTCGGGTGCAGGCGTACTTCTCGCCGCGATGGTTGCCCTCATGATCGGCGACACGGCGCAGTTCTGGCTCGGTCGCTACACCGGCTGGGCTCTCCTAGGCATCCTATGCCGCCTTTCGATGAATCCGGAAACCTGCATCCTGCGTTCTGCGGAATCGTTCTACAAGCGCGGCAAATTGACGCTGGTGATCGCCAAGTTCATCCCCGGGATCAACACCATGGCGGCGCCCCTCGCGGGCAGCATGAAGATGCGCTTCGGCCAATTCCTGCGCCTGGATTTGGCCGGAGCGATGCTGTATTCCGGCACCTACTTGCTGGTGGGATACCTCTCGCGCGATTTCCTTGCAGCCACCTTGAACGGCTTCCACGCTGCTGGGCGCGCCATGGAAGTGATCGTCACCGTCGCTCTCGTCGTCTATACCGGTTACCGCGTCACGCAATTCCTGCGGCATAAGAAATACCGCGTCATGCCACGCGTGCAGGCGCAGGAACTGGCTGCGCGACTGGCTTCGAGCGAGAAGGACCGCGTGCTGATTGTCGACGTGCGCAGCCACGGCTACTATGACATCGGCGCCGAACGCATCGCCGGCTCCATCCGCATCGAGCCCAACAATCTCGACGAGGAGATCAAGAGACTCCCCAAAGACAAGGACATTTATCTCTACTGTACTTGAGCACGCGAAGCGACTAGCGCCCGGGTGGCGCATCTACTGCAGGAAAGAGGATTCAATACGTTCGTCATCGTCGGCGGATTGGCCGCCTGGCGCAAAGCCGGGGGCCATTTGGAGTCGATCCCCAAGGACGATCTGGTGAAGCTGCCTACGTTCAGTTAACGTTGGCTGTGGCCTCGTAGACAATCAAGTCTGCCTGGCATGCAACTTTTGGCCGGCCAGGGATTGAAACAAAAAGTACGCATCCCACGTGCCGGGAGATGCCCATGCGCCTCGTCGCCGCTGCTGTCCTGCTTCTCGTTATCCCGGTGACTGTCTGGAAACTCGCAGCGTCGCCAAGCCATCCTGAAACCTCTACCACCATCTACGATCCGAACCCTTCGCATCTTTGGAACCGGCTTTACGCGGTCTTGTTCATTCGCGAGGACAGCCACGGCGTACAGTTCGGCGCGGACTCTCTGGACCCTCTTCTTTGGACTGAAACCGAGCACTTACTGGCAGAGCCATCGCACGAGCGCGCATTGCGAGTTCTCGACGAGTTTCTGCGAACGCACGCCGAGAATCTAATTCACGATCCCATTAAGCGCGCCATGCTGCAGCGCGATCTGTGGGCGGTGTTCGACTGGTCAGTCCAACGATTCCCGGCAAGGGATCGACCTCCGTACACCAAGGAGAAGGAGGAATTGCAGGCTCGGCTTGCGGAAGTGCTCCGGCGTCTGAAGCTCACGCCAGAAGAACTCAAGTCTCTGCCTGACAACTATTCCCAGGCGACCGCATCGGGCGCATTTGCCAAGGAATATGACCCGGCAAATCGGCAGCGGCCCTTTTTGCCTCCAAACTTGTTTGACCCGCTCGGACCGTGGGTATGCATCCAACCCAGTCCGGAGTCGGATTCCGGGGTGGCAAAGACGCACATCTGGAATGTCTCTGGACGTTCCGGCTTCTTCGTGTTCGTGAAACTGCCAGAAGGGCGCAAGGCCACGATGGATTATTTCCAGTCGCTGTGGAACTTCCCTCAGCCGTGGATCCCGGGACCACCCTTCGCCGCCGATCAAGCGCTCGAAAATCCTGCTCTACCTTCGTTTCCAGCCGGAACGCAGGTTGCGCTGGTTCGCCGCATGACGCTGTTCGACAATCAGGGCGACCTGGCAGCCTCCTCCATTACAGAAAGCGTGCAGATTCGCGTCTATCACTCGATCACGAACATGGAGGAACGCAACTTCGGCAACGGCAATATGGCGGAGATCATCAAGAATAGCGGGCAGGATTTCTTTGAATTTAAACTGAGCCGGCCGCTACTTTTCTCGGGCAAGAACGGCGGCTTGCGGGCGGTAGCCCCAGACGAAAAAGAGTTGTCGACCTTTCAGACTCAAGGGGACGATCCCCTGGAAGGGGCTCCCGGCAGGCCACCCTTCGCAGGCAAGACGCTACCCGAGATGCAAAGCTGCCTATGGTGCCATTCGGGCGGAGGCGTGCGTTCCTTGAACAGCCGGAGCAGTCTGCTGAAGCCCAACCGGCTTCAGCAGGAGCCTCGCAACAACGACTACGGACCGATCTATTGGGGTGACGGCGCCGCCATCAGTTGGAAAGCCAATCATTACGATTGGGGACTATTGAATGGCTATTGGAAGTCGGCGCCTCCGCGTCGTTAGCAATCGGCTCATGCAAAGCCGCCGTCACGCACCGAATTGCCGCAAGTGATGATCGAGGTGCTTGTACATGCCGCGACCCCACTCCTGCGGCGTGAGGGAGCCAAAGAATGGATGAGGATGCCGGGTGCACTTCGCTTCCCCGCCCTCGTGAAACTGCCGAACTTTGACTTTGAGCTGTTCCCGTTCGCGCAGAAAATCGCGCTGATCGGACACAACGAGCTGCGGGTCGGTGGGATTATTCTGCGAGAACGGCTTATCGTTGGAGTAAATCGGCTTGATGAACGGCCCGATCAACCTTCCAATGAACATGCGCGGCAGATTGAGCTGGCCCCGCGGCCATGTCGAGCGCGGCGGAACAATGCGCCATCATCTGCGCTACGTCCATTTTCCCCCACAGCCGTTGCGTCGCAGGCTGCAGCGTGTCGACGCGCGAGATGACTTCGTCGACGGCTTCTGGTTGAAATAAGTTCTTCATGCTCGATCCTGGTTTGGGCTTGGTAGCCGCCGAAAATGATAGCATCACCGGCGGCCCGAATTCACGTCGGTAGGCATTTAGAAAGTTCCGACGAACTTGCAGGAATGGTGTAGCATTGTCGGGCTTTCCGCGATGACGGCCACCACAACTCACGAAGCGCCCAGCAGCGCCCGGATGAACGGCGTCCTCTTCCTGCTCAGCCTGTCGGTCCTTATCAACTACATCGACCGCAGCAACCTCTCGATCGCTGCAGAGTTGATCAAGCACGAAATTCATATCTCAGATTTTCAACTGGGCACTCTGCTATCAGCGTTCTTCTGGACGTACGCATTGATGCAGATTCCAGCCGGCTGGCTGGTGGACCGCTTTGACGTGAAGTGGGTCTTTGCTGCCGGATTCCTCCTATGGTCGGCTTCGACGGCTGTCACCGGCCTTTTGCACGGGTTCGCCGCTCTGCTGATCATCCGTGTAATTCTGGGCCTCGGGGAATCGGTCGCGTTCCCGTCGTACGGAAAAGTCCTGGGCAGCCATTTCAAAGAGAGGCATCGCGGATTTGCCAACGCCATGATCATGGTGGGCTTGGCGCTTGGCCCTGCACTCGGAATGTGGGTGGGAGGACGAGCGGTCGGACGTTTTGGCTGGCGGCCGTTTTTTCTCGTGCTCGGCTTGGCAGGTTTGCTCTGGCTCCCGCTATGGTCAGCGTGGATGCCCCGTCGTACGGACGCGCCCTACCGGTCCCAAGCGCGAACAGTGGGCTTTCTCGACATTCTACGGCGACGGTCCTCGTGGGGCACCTGCATCGGGCAGGCTTCTATCAATTACTTCCTGTATTTTCTGGTGACCTGGCTGCCCTCCTACCTGCAGCGGGGACGCCACCTTACCCTGCACGACGTGGCAAACGCAGGCGGCCTGCTCTTCCTGACTTCCGCGATTTCCTCGGCAGTGACTGGAAAACTATCGGACCGCTGGATCCACGCTGGAGCCTCCCCCACTTTGGTGCGCAAAGGCTTGATGCTGTTCGGTCACCTGGGCATCGGCATTTGTCTCGCCATCACAGTGCTGGCGTCCGGCCGCCTCTTCACTGCCATGCTCGTTTCAACCGGGGCGTTTTTGGGAATCAGCATCTGCAACAGCTGGGCGATCTCGCAGATACTGGCCGGACCCCGAATGGTCGGGCGGTGGATCGGGGTGCAAAATTTCGTTGGCAATCTCGGGGGCGCCGTCGCCCCCGCACTCACGGGATTCCTACTGGATCGAACCGGCTCCTTCTATGGGCCATTCTTTATCACTGCTGTCGTCGCCTGGATTGGCGGACTCAGTTGGTGGTTCGTGGTCGGCCCTCTGGAAGAAATAAACTGGGACAAGGAACCGGGCCCGCGCTTCCGGATCAATGCCACTCCCGCAGCAGGTGCGGCGCATCCGTAATACACTCTCTTCATGCAGCGGGAAATCGAAATCAAATTTCGCGTGGAGGATCTGCTGGCGCTGGCTCGCAAGCTGCGCGCCGCGGGCTTCCGGCTGGTCACGCCGCGGACCAACGAGATGAACACGCTGTACGACCTGCCCGGTGAAATCCTGCGGGCGCGAAGGCAACTCCTTCGGCTGCGAAAGTACGGTCTGGCGTGGACACTGACTCACAAAAGCGGAGGCATCAAAGGCCGCCACAGCAGCCGGGTGGAGTTGGAGACTGGCGTCGCGGATGGGAAGAAGATGGACGCCATCCTGCGAGGGCTCGGGTATGCACCAACATTTCGTTACGAGAAGCTACGCGCAGAGTGGACCGATGGCAAGGGGCAAGTCGTCGTCGACGAGACTCCCATCGGGAATTTCTGCGAGATCGAGGGTCCGCCGCGCTGGATCGACACAACCGCGAAAAAGCTGGAGGTCACGCCCGCGGACTACATCACGAAGAACTATGCAACCCTGTTCATCGACTGGAAGCAGGAAACCGGCAGTTCAGCCGAGGAGATGACGTTCGGTGCGATCAAGAAATAGATACTAGTGGGTGCCCCACCCTTGTCCCCTCGCCTTTTGGAGGGACAGGGTGGGGATTCTGACTTTGAGATTCCACAAATCCCCTACCAAAATCAAGAGCCCTACCCTGTCGCAACAAAACGCGACAAGGATGGGGCACCCATTTTTGTGCTGATTACGCGCCGTGGCACTTCTTGTACTTCTTTCCTGACCCGCAGGGGCAAGGATCGTTCCGCCCCACTTTTTCCTGTCCCCGAACGACCTGCTGCACCGCTGGGGCGTCACCGGCGCCCGCCATCCGCGCCTGCTCGAGCTCACGGCGCTTGCGGCGCATGAACGCCTCCTCCAGTTCATCGGCCGAGGTCGAGACCATCCGCGGAGGACGCCTTCCGTTGCCATCCCCGCCGTGCTGCGCTGGAACTCCCGGCTCCGACCCTTGCCCGCCCGGCGCGCTCGGCGGCGGACCACCCGCACTAGCGTCTGGCGGACGCTCCAGGATCTGCATCAGGTACAAATATCGCACCGTGTCTTCCTGGAAGCGCTGCATCATCGCTTCGAACATGTCGAACGATTCTTTCTTGTACTCCACCAGCGGATCGTGCTGCCCATAGCCGCGCAGCCCGATGCCTTCTTTCAGGTGGTCCATGCTGAGCAGGTGATCTTTCCATTGCTGGTCGATCACGCTCAACATGATCATGCGCTCGTGGTGGCGCATCGCCTCAGGTCCAATGAGCTTTTCCTTCGCGTCGTAGCGCTCTTTCAGTTTCTCGAAAATCGCGTCCCCGAGTTCCTGCCGGTTCAGCGTATCGGCCTTCACGCCCTCGGCCGGGAAATCGACGCCGAAGCGTGTAAACACTGCGTCTTTGAGTCCCTTGATGTTCCAGTCCGCGGCGTGAGCCTTCGCCGGACAGTACTGCTCCAGCAATTCGCCAAGAATCGCCGAGACGTAATCCTCGAGGATGAGATCCTTCTGATCGGTGCCTTCGAGCAAGCGGCGACGCAGGCCATACACAGCCTCGCGCTGCTTGTTCATCACGTCGTCATACTCCAGCAGGTGTTTGCGCGATTCGAAGTGCTGGCCTTCCACAGCCTTCTGCGCCGTCTCGATACGGCGTGTAATCATCTTGGACTCGATCGGCACACCCTCTTCCATTCCCAAGCGCTGCAGCAGGTTCGAGACCCACTCCTTGGCGAAGATGCGCATCAGGTCATCTTCGAGCGCCAGGTAGAAGCGCGAAGAACCGGGGTCGCCCTGACGGCCAGCACGTCCTCGCAACTGGTTATCAATGCGCCGCGACTCGTGCCGCTCGGTGCCCAGAATGTGTAACCCGCCGACCGCGGTCACTTCGTCGTGCTCAATGTCGGTCTGCGCTTTGTAGCGGGTCAGGGCCTCGGCCCACTTATCAGTTGGGACCGTGTATTCGTTGCCGTTGTAGTAGAAGATGGAAGTCTCTCCATCTTCCTGCGGCCCTTCGATCTTGCCTTGGGCCACGCGCAACTGCTGCGCGATCCCTTTCTTCACCAACTCCTGCTTGGCCATGAACTCCGGATTACCGCCCAGGAGAATGTCGGTACCGCGGCCCGCCATGTTCGTCGCGATCGTGACCCTGCCCTTTCGTCCCGCTTGGGCAACGATTTCGGCCTCACGCTCGTGAAACTTGGCGTTCAGCACCACATGGTCCTTCAAGCCTTTCTTCTTCAGCAACTCCGAGAGCCGCTCGGATTTTTCAATCGACGTCGTGCCGACCAGCACTGGCTGGCCCTTGGCGTGGAGTTTCTCAATTTCATCCGCGGCCGCGAAATATTTCTCTTTTTCCGTGCGGAAAACGACGTCCGGATGCTCCAAGCGCAGCATCTGCTTGTTCGTCGGAATCACGACCACTTCCAGCTTGTAGATCTTGTCGAACTCGGTGGCTTCCGTTTCCGCCGTACCGGTCATGCCCGCCAGCTTCTTAAACATGCGGAAATAATTCTGGAACGTGATGGTCGCGAGCGTTTGGTTCTCGCGCTCGATCTTCACGCCTTCCTTGGCTTCGATCGACTGGTGCAGACCGTCTGACCAGCGCCGCCCCGGCATCATGCGCCCCGTAAATTCGTCGACGATGATCACTTCGCCGTCTTTGATGACGTATTCCACATCTTTGCGGTACAGCGCGTGCGCCTTGATCGCCGTCTCGACGTGGTGTTTGAGATCCCAGTTCTCCGGGTCAGCAATATTCCCGATGCCGAGCAGGCCTTCGACCTTCACCCAGCCTTCGTCAGTCACCGTGATGTTGCGGTGCTTTTCGTCGACCACAAAGTCGCCGGTAAGTTGTGCGGGCTCGCCGGGCGCGACGTCGAGTTCTTCGCCCTTTTCCAGCTTGGGGATGATGCGGTTGACCTTGTAATACTTGTCGGTCGACTCCTCGCTGGCGCCGGAAATGATCAGCGGCGTGCGGGCTTCGTCGATCAGGATGGAATCGACTTCGTCGACGATCGCGTAATTGTGCCCGCGCTGCACACAATCCTTGATGTCGAACTTCATGTTGTCGCGCAGGTAGTCGAATCCAAACTCGTTGTTGGTGCCGTAGGTCACGTCGGATGCGTATGCGGCGCGACGCTCTTCGTCGTCCAGGTCATGCACGATCACACCGACCGTCAGGCCCAGGAACCGGTACAGCCGCCCCATCCATTCCGAGTCGCGTTTGGCGAGGTAGTCGTTGACTGTGACCACGTGTACGCCGCGCCCGCTGAGCGCGTTGAGATATACGGGAAGAGTCGCGACCAGCGTCTTACCTTCGCCGGTCTTCATTTCCGAGATCGTGCCCTGGTGCAGCACCATGCCACCGATCAACTGCACGTCGAAGTGCCGCATGTTGAGCACCCGACGTCCGGCCTCGCGGACCACCGCAAAAGTCTCTACCAGAATCTCGTCGAGGACCTCCTGGATCGCTTCGTACTCCCGCTTTTCGAACTGCTTCTGCTCGTCAACATCGGGTTCATCCTCGGACCCGGCTTCGGGAGCTGCGGCTTGAGGAGCCCGCGTGACCTGGCTCAGCCGCTCCTGAATGCGCTGCCGAAATTCATCTGTTTTAGCCCGGAGTTCGGTGTCAGTGAGCTTCTGGATCTGCGGCTCCAGCGCATTGATTGCCTGGACCTTGGGCATCAGCGCCTTGATCACACGCTCGTTCTTGGTCCCAAAAACCTTGCCTAATAGCTGATTGATCAAACTCGAATTCCTTCAGGGGCAGCACGCCCAACAGTACCTTTAAAGCCTAGCACATTCGATGCAAGCGGATGCCGCAACGACACACGCTTGGGATTACCTTCAGTATAATGGCGCAGTCAGTCGACCGGTCACGGAGCATCCCATGACTGCACGCTTTTCCGCGCTGATCCTCTTAGCTACTCTGCTGGCCCTTCCCGCAAACGCGAAGGACAAGAAGAAGCAGACCCTACCCGAATACGTTTTGAGAGCTACGACTGTCCTGGTCGTGGTGAACCCGGAGGCAGGGGAGCCTCTCGAACAGCCGATGGCCAACGCCACTGCCCGCGAGAATGTGGAGAAAGCTCTGATGGAATGGGGCCGGTTGCGTCCAGTCATGGACGGCGCGGAATCGGACCTGGTGATCGCGGTCCGGACGGGCTCCGGCAAAATGGGGCAACCCACGATCAAGGGTGGTCCAATCGACAGTCGCCCGGGCGTCGGGCAATCCACCGACAGCACCATTCGCATCGGCGGACAACAGGGTCATCCCCCTCCGCTCAGCGATCCCGGCATGGGCGAGCCGCAGAGCGGGCCACGCGTGACCAACGAGGTCGGGCCGTCGGAAGATACCTTCGAGGTATTTCGCGGCGGCGTTCAAGCTCCACTGGACTCGCCGGCAGTCTGGCGGTACATCGCCAAGGATTGTTTGCGGCCGCCCGAGGTTTCCGCCGTCGACGAGTTCCGCAAAGCAATCGCGGATGCTGAAAAGCCTCAAACACCCAAAAAGCCCTAGCCGGACGCGTTGATCTCCGCGGCGTTCGCCTTGGACGTAGTCCGAGGAATCGGCGGCGGAAGGACCCCACGCACTGCGTTCCGTAACGCATTTCGTGTATATTCGCCACGACGAATGCCCACCTTCTACGACCGCTTTGTCGATTGCGCCGAGCGCTGGCCGGACAATGTCGCGCTCGAACTGCAACGCCACGATCACATCGAAAGCTGCACCTACGCCGAACTCCACCGCATGGCAGAATCGGTGGGCCGGTGGATCACCGAAAACGGGTTCCCGCACGGATCAAGACTTGCGATATTCGCCGACAATCACCCGCGCTGGGTCGCAGCCTACCTGGGAATCATTGCCTCGGGCTGCGCCGCCGTTCCTCTCGATACCGCCCTGCACACCGACCAGGTCGCCAAGCTTCTGAAAGACAGTGGCGCGTCGGCAGTCTTCTGCGACGCCAAACATCTTCCGGTAGCACGGCCTGCGGTCACCGAACTGAACCTGGGTCTCGTCCTCATGGACCCGGACCGCATGACCAACCATTCCGTCGAGGATCACTGGCTGGGCAATCTGCCGGCGATCTTCGACGCTGGTGCGGGCACATTCAAACCTGCCCCTGCCAAGGACGACGATCTCGCTTCCCTGCTCTACACTTCCGGCACCACCGCCGACCCCAAAGGCGTGATGCTGACGCACGCCAATTTCCTGGGCGAGGTCGAGGCCGTGTTCAACTGGGTCGATCTCGGCCCCACCGACGCGCTGCTCGGCGTGCTCCCGCTCTTCCACGTGCTGGCGCAGATGGCAAACCTGCTGCTTCCGCTGGTGAAGGGATCGCGCGTTGTCTATCTGGAAACGCTCAACACCACCGAACTGATGCGCGCTCTGGGGGAGCGCAACATCACAGCGTTCGCCGTCGTGCCGCAGTTTTACTATCTGATTCATGAACGCATCTTCCAGGAGATCAAGAAGCGCGGTGCGATAACCCAGAAAATTTTCTCACTGCTGGTCGCGATCAATCGCACTCTTCGCAAGCTGGGAATCAATGCCGGACGCATCTTCTTCGGCAAAATCCACGACACCCTCGGGCCGAAGATGCGCTACTTCGCCACCGGAGGCTCGCGCTTCGATCCCGGGATTATGCGGGACTTTCACGACCTTGGCATCGACATATTACAGGCCCTGGGCCTGACGGAAACGACCGCAGCCATCTTCGTAACCTCACCCCACGACAACGTAATCGGCTCCTGCGGCAAAGCCATGAAAGGCGTGGAAGGCAAGATCGTCGATCCCCAGCCTCAGGAGGATGGCGGCCCCGCGGTTGGTGAGGTCGCGGTCCGCGGCGCTGTGGTGATGAAGGGCTACTGGAACCGCCCCGACGCCACAGCAGCAGTCTTCCGCGACGGGTGGTTCCTCACCGGCGACCTCGGATATTTCGACTCGAAGGGTAACCTCTTCCTCACCGGTCGCAAAAAAGAGGTCATCGTTCTCAGCAACGGCAAGAACGTCTATCCCGAAGAGATCGAAGCACATTACCTGAAGTCGCCGATCATCAAGGAAATCGCCGTGATGGGAATGGAAGGAAAGCCCGGCGAAGGCGGCGACCGGCTGCACGCCGTGATCGTCCCCAACTTCGATGTCCTTCGGCAACGCAAGATCGTCAATGCGAAGGAAGCGATCCGTTTCGACATTGAAGGCCTGGCGCCAAAGATCGCCTCGACCAAGCGCATTGTCAGCTACGAAATCTGGCAGGAAGACTTGCCCCGTACCACGACCCGCAAGATCAAGCGCTTCGAAGTCGAGAAGCGAGTAAGAGCAAATCAGGCGAAGATGACTGCGGACGATGCGGACCTGCCCGTGGAAAAACCGCTCACCGCCGACGAAGCCGCATGGCTCGATCAGCCGGACGTGCAGCGCGGCCTGAAGATTGTGCGCGAAGGCGCGCGCTCCGCTCCGCCAACCATGCGGCCCACGCTCAGCCTTGACCTCGATCTCGGCCTCGACTCCATGCAGCGCGTCGAACTGCTCAGCCGCCTCGAAGAAGAACTTGGCGGCAATCTCGAAGAATCCCAGCTCACCGAGATCTACACCGTTCGCGATCTTATCGACGCTGTGCTGCAGAGCGCAGCCAGCGGCGCTGGCGGCCCCGGATCGCGCGTCACCTTCGCCGGATGGAAATCGATCCTGGCCGAAGATCCCGACGATCCCGACGTGATTCGCCTGGCTCATCCCAATCGAATCAACGACACGTTCTGGTATCTCGTGACCAGAGTGATGCAGATGTTCGTTCGCGACCGCTTTCATCTGAAGGTGACCGGACTCGAGAAGCTCCCCAAGCGTGGCGCCTACATCATCTCGTCGAACCACCAGAGCTATCTCGACCCGCTGATACTGGCCTGTTTGCTGCCTCCGGAAGTTTTCTTTCGAGCTTTTGCCGTGGGCACAAGCGACATCTTCGGCCAGGGATTCATGCGCAAACTGGCGCGCTCCATTAAGGTAGTCGTGCTCGATCCCGACGCGAACCTGGTTCCCGCCATGCGCGCCGGCGCCTTCGGCCTGCGGCACGGACTGGCGCTCGTCCTCTACCCCGAGGGTGAGCGCTCTATCGACGGCACGCCCAAAGTATTCAAGAAAGGCGCCGCCATTCTTTCGATTCACCTGCAGGTGCCGATTATTCCGGTGGCCGTCGAGGGTTTCTACGACGCCTGGCCGCGCAATCGGGCTTTTCAGGGATTCAAGCCGCTGAAGATGGTTTTCGGCGATCCGATGCTTCCGCCGCCGGAGTCGGAAGCGTCCGAGGCCTCCTACGAAAAATTCACTGCTGACTTAAAAAAACGGATCGTGGAGATGTGGGAAGGACTGCGAACGCCTTAGCGGTGCGTTCTGCTCAGGCGCCTGCGACCGCAGCCTGGCGCTACTTAGCACGGGGATGCGTCTGGTCGTAAACCTGCAGCACGTGTTTCATCGAAAGCTGTGTGTAGCGCTGGGTCGTGGCCAGTCGCTCGTGGCCGAGTAATTCCTGAATGGCGCGCAGGTCCGCGCCCTCTTCCAGCATGTGTGTGCCGAACGCATGGCGTAAGGTGTGCGGATGCACGTCCGGCGAAAGCCCCTTGGCAACAGCAATCTTCTTGATGATGCGACCTACGCTGCGCGTGGTCAGCCGTCCCCCGCGCCGGTTGATGAGCAAAGCCGAGGAGTTCTTGCGGGTTTCCGCCAGCATCGCCTGCCGTGCCGGAAGATAAGCGGCCAGCGCGCTCTTCGCGGATCCGCCAAACGGAACGTATCGCTCCTTCTTCCCCTTGCCACGAATCAAGATTGCTTCCGCACTTAGACGAATGTCGTCGAGATTGATTCCGGTCAGTTCCGAATTGCGAATGCCGCACCCGTAGAGCAATTCGAGCATGAGCCGATCACGCTCGGGAAAGGCCGCGACCTCGGGCATTTGCCCATCCAACACGAAGTTCATTTCTTCAATAGTCGGCACGCGTGGTAACTTTTTCGGCAACCGCGGCGTCGCCACCAACTTTGCTGGATTCTGCTCGACCACTCCCTCGCGCGCCAGCCAGCGATACAGCGACCGCACCGCCGCCAGCGACCGCGCCACGGAAGTCTTGCCCAGCCCCTTTTCGTAAAGCTGCGAGAGAAATCCGCGAATCGCGATGTGGTCGATCGATTTCCATCCCCGTGACCCAGCGTAGGCAGCGAAGTTTGCCAAATCGCCGCTGTAAGCCTTGATCGTATGTGGCGAGGCATTCCTCTCCCGCAAGTGGCGGAGGAAGTCGGCTACGGCTTTCGAAACGATGGTCTTGTCGGGATTCATGTTTACTTCACCAACTCCACCACGGAGTCACGGAGACACAGAGAAAACAGAAGTTTGGAACATCTGACCGCGGCGAGAGTCTCGTTCGAACTCAAAACAGAAATTATGGTCTGCATTCCTCCGTGTCTCCGTGGTGAACCTCACTTCGCCTTCGCCCTCGGATGATGCTTCTGATACACGGTCCGCAGCCGATCCAGCGCCAGATGCGTGTAGATCTGTGTAGTCGAAATATCAGCATGCCCCAGAATCGTCTGCACGGTACGCAAGTCCGCACCGTTTTCCACCATGTGCGTGGCACACGAATGCCGCAGCATGTGCGGGGACGCGTGCCGTCCGGACGCAATCGATGATTCCCCCACCATCTGCCACACCCGCTGCCGCGTCAACCTGCGCCCACCTCGCGCGATAAACAAAAACGGCGAATTCCCGCCCGTGACCGCAAGTGCCGATGGGTGCCCCACCCTTCTCGCGTTCTTTGCGAGAGGGTGGGGATCTTTGACTTTTCTTTCCGCCAGCACGTTCCGCCCCTGTGCCAGATACTCCGACAACGCATCCTGCGCCGGTTTTCCCAGCGGCACAATGCGTTCCTTGTCCCCCTTGCCGCGCACCAGCATGTATCCCGACTCCAGCTTCAAATCCTCCAGCGTGGCGTTCACCATCTCCGAAACCCGCAGCGCCCCCGCGTATAAGAGTTCCAGCATCGCTCGATCGCGAGCCGCCAATGCTGCCGCATCTTTCGAGCTGCGATGCCCATTTGCCAACTGCGTAGCCGGAGACGCCAGCGTCGATTCCACCTCATCGCGAGCCAGCGACTTGGGCAGCACCTTCCACTGCCGCGGCGACTCAATGTTCAGCGTCGGATCGTGATCGATTCTCTTATCAAGCAGCAGATAACGATATAAATGACGCAACGCAGAAAGCTTTCGCCCCACACTGCGCCCGTCGACCTGATGCGAAAAAAGCTGCTGCAGGAATTCCCGCACATCGTTCCGCCGAGCGGTGAACAGAAGCCGCTTATGCTTCTCCAGGAACTCGGCGAACTGCAGTATGTCCGTCGTATAGGCGCTGATCGAATTCGCCGCCAGCCCTTTCTCGATGCGCAGGTAATCGAGAAAGCCGGAAAGCACGCGCGCATTCGCCTCGGGAGCCATAGCAAGAAGAGATTCAGTATGACGGTTATCGGACGCAAGCAAAAGTAATGAGGAGGATGCACGCCGGCCTCTGCCTGATCACGCCCCCTCCGCGCCGCTCACTTCCCGCAGTAACTCCACGGCATACAGCGCTCCTTCCGGCGTCTCCTCGTGCTTGAAATACGCAAAGACATCGCGCCCCGCAGCGATATGTAGCCGAATGCGGTCGATCATCGATCGCCGTTCTTCTCCCGTATAACTCGGTTTGCGAAAGCGGTAATACACAAAGCCGGCCGTCGCGACCTCGGGCGTGGTCAGCGTCTCGGTCTCGGCCACGCACAGCGCCACATTGCTCGCCTTCAGCAATTCCCAGGTCGAGTCGGTAAACCATGAGGCGTTTCGAAACTCAAACGCCGCCGGCACCGTACGCGGCAGGCTTGCCAGAAATTCTTTCAACAGCGCCACGTCAGCCTTCAAATTCGGCGGAAGCTGAAACAGCACAGGTCCCAGCTTGCCGACGGCGGCCAGCGGTTCAATGGTCGCCAGAAATCGCGCCACAAAGTCTTCCGCTCCCTTCAGTCGCCTGATATGCGTGATCATCTGGTGCGCCTTGATGCCGAAGCGGAAATGTGCCGGCGTATCATGCAGCCAGTTCTGGATGGTCGTTTCTTTGACCAGCTGCCGGAACGTGAAATTCACTTCGACGGTGTTGAGCTGCGTCGCGTAGTGGCTGAGGAATTTCTTCTGGGCCAGCTTGGCCGGATAAAAATCAGGCTTCCACGTCGAATAAGCCCATCCCGACGTTCCTGCAAAGAATTGCGGCATATATCACCGACGGACCGGGTACCCGATAAGGTCGGGTGCCCCATCCTAGCCGCGCTCTTTGCGGCTAGGGTGGGGATTTTCGAATGTATCAGGACTTAGCGAAACCGGGATTATACCTTGCCCGGCTTCTTCCGAACCGCGCTCTTCCGCGCAGATTTCTTCCCGGCAGTCTTTTTTCCGCCAGTCTTCCGTGGCGGGTCATCCTCCTCAGCCTGCGCCGCGATCTCGATTCCCTTGGGCGCTTCCGGCACGGCAGCTTTCAGATCCGGCAACCGCTGTTTCAGTTCAAGCACCGGCTCAAACAAGTCGCCCAACTTCTCAACCCGCGCAACGACCTGAGGCGCTTCGAACACCAGCAGACGTGCGTCTTTCTTCTTGAGCGCCCGCTCGACTTCCTCCCACGTGACCGGAGTCGAAACCGTGGGATGCTCGCGCGCCCGCAGCGAATACACCGCCACCGTCGTCTTGTGCTCGTCATTCTGGCTCCAGTCGACAAACACTTTTCCCGTGCGGGCCTGCTTGCTCATCTCCGACAACACCAGATCCCGATGATCATGTTCCAGCAGTTGCGCCAGCGCGTGCGAAAACATCTTGGTCGCGTCGTAAGTCGTCGGCGTGTTCAGCGGAACGTAAATCTGCAGTCCCTTCGACCCGGACGTCTTCGGAAAACTCCGCAACCCGAAGTGTTCGAAGATCTCGCCCAGCCACAGCCCCACCTGGCAGCATTGCACAATGTTCGCCGGAGGCCCCGGATCAAGATCGAACACCATCTCCGTCGGACAAGTAATGTCCTTGGCCAGCGCCAGCGACGGATGCAGTTCCAGCGCCGCCAGATTGGCCAGCCACACGAGCGTGGCCAAATCATCCGCCAGCACATAATTGACGGTGCGGCGGTTGCGCCCGCTCCAGATCGGCACCGTCTTCACCCATTCCGGCTTGTGCATGGGCGCGTTCTTCTCGAAGAACGGTTCGCCGTCCACCCCATCGGGATACCGCTTGCGCGTCAACGCGCGCCCCGCAAGATGCGGGATGATCGCCGGCGCGATTCGGGCGTAGTAATCAATGACGTCCTTCTTGGTGAATCCGGCAGCCGGATACAGCACCTTCTCAAGGTTCGAAAGCTTGAGATGCCTGCCCTCGATGTCAACGGCCGAGTCTGTCACGTGCGCGCTCCGCATGCCATTGTGCCTGAAAGCCCGCGCAGTGCAAAATGCGCCGATTCGAGCGTGTCCGTAGCGCCGGCATCCTGCCGGCTGTCGCGGGGGCGTCCCTCCCGCGCCGCTATAGACGCCCTGCAGCCGTTTGACAACCTCCCTTCCCCCCACGTACTTTCAAACTTCTGCCCTGTTAGTCCGTCCAACACATGTCAGTCGAAGAAGAGGCTCGTCATATTCGTCCCACCGTCGGAGGTCCGATGAAACACCGCACTCTAAGAATCGCCCTTTCCCTGTTTCTTCTCGCGGCCGTTGCTCTCGCCCAGGATGTCGCGTCCTTCGCAAAACGCATCACCGTCAAGACGTTGCCCAACGGCCTGACTCTTATGATCTGCGAGCGCCCGGAGGCTCCCGTCTTCTCCTTCTACACAATGGTCGATGCCGGCTCGGTGCAAGATCCCATGGGCGCCACTGGCCTCGCTCACATGTTCGAGCACATGGCGTTCAAAGGCACCGACAAAATCGGCACCACGGATTACGCCGCCGAAAAGCCCGCTCTGGAAAAGGTCGAGGTTGCCTACGCCTCCTACATAGCCGAGCGGGACAAGACCGTCGGCCGCGATGAAGCAAAGTTAAAGCAACTGGAAAAAGCCTGGAAAGACGCCATCACCGAAGCCGACAAATACGTCGTTCCCAACGCCTTCGGCAAACTGGTCGAACAGAACGGTGGCGAGGACATGAACGCCTCCACCAGCTACGACCTGACCGAGTATCACTACTCTCTGCCCGTCAATCGCCTCGAACTCTGGGCCTACCTTGAATCTGAACGTTTTCTGCACCCCGTGCTGCGCGAGTTTTACAAGGAACGCAACGTGGTCATCGAAGAACGTCGCATGCGCACCGACAGCAGCCCCTTCGGCCGCCTGCTCGAGCAGTTCACCGAAGAGGCGTTCGCCGCCCATCCGTATCACCGGCCCACTGTCGGATGGATGTCCGACCTCAACTCCTTCTCCGCCACCGACGCCCAGAAATTCTTCGACAAGTACTACGTTCCGTCCAACATGGTGGTGGCCGTCGCCGGTGACATCAAGGCCTCCGAGGCTATGCCCATCCTCGAGAAATATTTCAGCCGCCTGCCCACGCGTCCGCAACCCGACGAAATCACAACCACCGAGCCCCCGCAGAACTCGGAACGCAAAGTCGTGCTCAAAGATCGTTCGCAACCGATCTACATTGAGGGCTACCACCGCCCCGACTACCGCAGCAAGGACGATGCCGTCTTTGACGCCATCAGCGATCTCATGTCCGAAGGCCGCACTTCTCGCCTCTACCGTTCTCTGGTGCGCGATAAGAAAATTGCTTCGTTCTCCGAGGGGCTCACCGGATACCCCGGTATCAAGTATCCGCACCTGTTCGCGTTTCTTGCCGTGCCGCTCCCCGGGCACTCGACGCAGGAGATGGCCGACGCCATCCACGCGGAAATCGAAAAGCTGAAGAAAGAAGACATCACCGACGAAGAACTGAAGATGATCAAGACCCGCTCCAAAGCCAATCTGATTCGCGGCCTCGCCGACAACGAAGGCCTGGCCACGCAGATCGCCACCTACCAGACCCGCTACGGCGATTGGCGCGAGTTGTTTAAATCAGTAGACCGCATCGACCAGGTCACGAAGGCCGACATTCGGCGAGTCTCCAACGAAGTATTCGTCGACACCAACCGCACCGTAGGCGTGATCGAAAACTCAGGCGGAGGTGGCGCTCCCGGCGGAGGCGACCAAGGCGGTTCCGATCAGGGAGGTGCGCAATGAAGCGGACACTTGCTCTCACATTGCTGTTCGCCGCCGCGACCTTTGCGGCCGTTCCCCAAGCATCGGCACAGGCCACAAGCTGGCAGCAGGTTCCCATTCCTCCCCTGCCCGCTTTCAAGCCGCAGCAGCCCAAGCGTATTCAACTTTCGAACGGCATGGTGATCTTTTTGCAAGAGGATCATGAACTGCCGCTGATCGACGGCACTGCCCGCATCCGCGGCGGCTCGGTCAACGAGCCTGCCAACAAAGCCGGCCTCATGGATATTTACGGTGAGGTCTGGCGCACCGGCGGCACCAAGACCCAGACCGGTGATCAGCTCGACGACTTCCTCGAAGTCCGCGCGGCCAAGGTGGAAACCGGCAGCAGTTCTGACTCCACCTCGATCAACTTCTCCTGCCTCAAGGGAGACCTCGACGACGTATTCAAGGCCTTCGTCGACGTCCTGCAGAACCCTGAGTTCCGCCCCGAAAAAATCGACATCGCCCAGAAGGAAGAAGGCGACGGCATCTCCCGCCGCAACGACCAGGTCGGCGAAATTGCCCAGCGCGAATCCGTCAAGCTGGCCTATGGCCCCGACAATCCCTACGCCCGCGTGCCCGAGTACGCGACCGTCGCCGCCATCACGGGCCAGGACCTGGTCGACTGGCACCAGAAATATGTGCACCCCAACAACATCATTCTCGGCATCAGCGGAGATTTCGACTCCGCTGCCATGGAAGGCAGGCTGCGCAAGGCTTTCGACGCGTGGCCGAAAGGTCCTGCCGCGCCGAAAAATGACATCAAATACGATCCTGCGAAGCCCGGCTACTATCTCATTCCGAAGGACGACGTAAACCAGAGCACCATCCACATGGTGGCGCTCGGCACCACGCGGGACAATCCCGACTATTACGCCATCAGCGTTTTCAACGAAGCGTTCGGCGGCGGTTTCTCTTCGCGCCTGTTCAACGACATCCGCACCAAGCGCGGCCTGGCCTACAGCGTAGGTGGAGGCATCGGCACCAACTTCGGACATCCCGGCATTCTGCAGGTCGCGATGGGAACCAAGAGCGCCAGCACCATCGAAGCGATTCAAGCTGCCGGTGAGGACATCGACAATCTGACCAAGCAGCCCATCACCGACGACGAGATTCAACGCGCCAAAGACGCCATCCTCAATGCCTTCATCTTCCGTCTCGACTCGCCTGACAAGATTCTTGGCGAGCGCATGACGTACGAGTATTACGGATATCCTCCCGACTGGCTCGACAAATATCAGGCGGAAATCAAGAAGGTCACGTCAGCCGACGCCAACCGGATCGCCGCCAAATATCTGCACAAGGATCAACTCGCAGTGCTGGTCGTTGGCAACACGAAAGAATTCGACAAGCCTCTGTCATCGCTCGGCGCCGTGAAGCAAATCGACATCACGATTCCGCCTCCGCCCGCCGAAAAAGCCGACAAGGACGACTCCACAAAACCCGCCGCCTCGAATCCCGAAGGCAAGGCGCTGGCCGCGAAGGTCGCCGCTGCCATGGGAGGCCTGCCTAAGCTGCAGTCCATCAAAACGATTCACGTGAACATCGACGAGAGTGACGGCGGTGCCCCGCCGAGTCCGGTGGATGTAACCCTCGCGTTCCCCGACCGCATGCACGTCGATGTTCAGACGCCGCAGGGCGCGCTGACCATCGTCGCTACTCCCGATGACGCCTTCATGAGCATGGCGGGTATGGGCACGCGCAGTATGCCTCCCGCGCAGAAAAACGAAATGCTCGCGCAGTTGCATCACGATCTGGTCTATGTCGCCCAGCACGTCGACGATCCTGCATTCACGTTTACCGCCGCGGGCACCGAAAAAATCGGCGACGTCGACGCCGCCATCCTCGACATCGGTGGCGCCATCCCGTGGGTGCGCTGGTACATCGATCCCAAGACCGGATACATTCTCCGCGAGAAATACAAAGCCATGGGACAATCGGGCCCTTTCGATGGTGAGTCGAATCTCTCCGACTGGCGCACCGTCGACGGCCTGACCATGCCCTACAAACACCAGAACAAGCAGAACGGTCAGGAAACCAGCAACGCCGAATTCAAAAAGATCGAACTGAATCCCGCAGTTGACCCGAAGCTTTTCGCCAAGCCGGCGGAGGCCCCGGCCGACAAGCAAGATAAGCAGTAGAGTTTTTTCGTTGTAGAGCGCGGGGCTGAACGTGCCGATCACGAGCCGCGTAGCGGCGGAACATCATAGCCCAGGACGTAAGTCCCGGGTCGGCTCGCTAAGTTAAGAACCGAGTCCCAGAGGGACGATACCGCTTCACTCTTCGGCGCCAGAGGCGAGGTCGAAGTCTACGGCTGCTGCCGTAGCAATCCGCATTCTCGGGCAACCCGCTCGGCGGCGGCTAACGTCGCCTCTAAGCCGCCGTCTATACTCGCAGCCGTGATCCCGCTCGCCGGAGGATCCATGCCATCCCGCTCATCCACACGCTTCGTCCTGATTTGCGCGGTAGCTCTATCGCTCACTGTCTCCTCCCTCGCTCAATCCAAATCACAGTCCGCGCAAAAAGATTCCGATCTCGCCGCGCGCATGCAGCGCGTGGAAAACGGCATCGCGCCAATTCCTCTAAGCGCCACAGAACCGACGACGCAACTCAACGTTGAGAAGCTGATGCAACTCTACAAATGCCCCGGCCTCAGCGTAGCGGTCATCGACAATTTCAAAATTGCCTGGGCTAAGGGCTACGGAGTCACCGAGGCCGGCGCCCACACGCCGGTAACAGTTCACACGCTTTTTCAGGCCGGTTCGATCAGCAAGCCCGTAGCCGCAACCGGCGCGCTCTCATTGGTCGAGCACGGAAAGCTTTCCCTTGACGAGAACGTGAACCTGAAGCTCAAGTCGTGGCAAGTGCCTGACAACGAGTTCACCAAGGACCAGAAAGTCACGCTGCGCCGCATCATGAGCCACAGCGCCGGCCTCACGGTGCACGGCTTTCCCGGCTATGAAGTTGGAACGCCCATCCCCACGCTTCTGCAGATATTCAACGGCGAACCACCCGCCAACACCGCGCCTATCCGTGTGGATTTCGTCCCGGGAACCAAAGCTCGCTACTCCGGCGGCGGCGTCACCATTGAGCAGCAACTCGTGATGGACGTAACGGGCGAGCCCTTCCCGCAGTTCATGCACGAAACGGTCCTCGAAAAAATCGGCATGGCCGACAGCACCTACGAACAACCACTTCCTCCCGCTCGCGCCGCGATGACTGCCACCGGCACACGCGCCGATGGCACCCTCATCCCCGGCAAGTGGCACATCTATCCGGAAATGGCCGCGGCGGGCTTGTGGACCACCGCCTCCGACCTCGCGAAGTTCGCCATCGAGATCGCCCTGTCGAAACAGGGCAAAGCCAACCACGTCCTCTCGGAGGCCACGACGCGCGAGATGCTCAAGCCGCAGATCGAGCAGATCGGCTTGGGCTTCTTTCTAGCCAGTCACAAAAATCCAGAGGAATTCGGCCACAACGGCGCCGACGAAGGCTTTCAGGCGCTCCTCATCATATTCGCCGACTCGGGCAAAGGCGTCGCGATCATGGCCAACTCTGACAACGGCATCAGCGTCGCGAATGCCCTGACGCAAAGCATTACCAAAGAATACGGGTGGAACTATACCCCCGACCAAATGTCCGCGGCCGACCTGCTCATGCTCGTAGCGAATACCAAGGGTCCCCAGGGAGTCATCACACGATATGCGGAGCTGAAGAAGGCCGGATCCTCTTCGAGCTATGCGGTCGACGAAAATACGCTCATTGCTCTCGGCTACCGCTTCCTTTTCGCCGGACAGACCGACGCTTCCATTCAGATATTCCAATTGGAAGTGCAGGACTACCCGAAATTCTGGAACGCCTATGACAGCCTCGGCGAAGCCTACCTGAAAGCTGGCCAGAAAGAATTGGCGATTCAGAACTACCAGAAGTCGGTCGAACTGAACCCGCAGAACCAGAGCGGCATCGACGCGCTCAAGAAACTGCGCGAGCAGAAGTAGTTCCCGATAAACAGAGCACGGGCGTTTCGGTGTACATTAGTTCGCCAGGGTGGAACCATGACTCCGAACACCGCCAGTGATCGCGATCTTCTACCTGCATTGCCCTTCGACAGCTGGAAGGACACTCTCGTCACCCTGCACATGTGGACGCAGGTCGTCGGAAAAGTGCGACTGAAGCTCTGCCCGCTGGTAAATCATTTCTGGAACGTGACCTTCTACCTGAGCGCGCGGGGAATGACGACTGGTGCCATGCCGTATTCACGCGGCACGGTCGAGGTGCGCTTCGATTTCATCGACCACAAGCTCATCATCGAAACCAGCGAAGGACGCATGGTCGCTCTCGCGCTCACGCCCCAGAGTGTCGCCGAGTTCTACAAGGCGTTCATGGCCGCCCTTGCCGATCTCGGTGTCACGGTGAAGATCTGGACGATGCCCTGTGAAATTCCTGACCCGACGCCGTTAGAGAAGGACTACCTTCACGCCGCTTACGATCCCGTCGCCGTTCACAAATTCTGGCGCATCACGGCCTGGGTCGACCAAGTCCTCAAGGAATTTCGCGCGGGGTTTTTAGGCAAAGCAAGCCCGGTACATTTTTTCTGGGGAAGTTTCGATCTTGCGGTGACGCGCTTCTCCGGCCGCCGCGCACCCGAAAGACCCGGTGCCGACCCCATCACTCGCGAGGCCTACTCTCACGAAGTAAGCAGCGCAGGGTTCTGGCCCGGCGGCGGTGAGATCAAGGGTCCGGCTTTCTATTCTTACTCTGCGCCTGAGCCAACCGGTTTCGCGGAACGGCAAGTTCGTCCCTCCGCAGCTTTCTACCATCCGCAACTGAAAGAGTTCCTGCTGATGTACGATGACGTGCGCACGACTGCGTCCCCGAAAGCAGTTCTGATGGACTTCCTGCAGAGTACCTACGACGCAGCGGCCGACACGGGAAACTGGGATCGCAAAGCCTTGGAACGCTGACGGCGTCGGTCCGCATGTTGCAAAGCGGACGTTGCAAAGCCGCTACGGAAGCGTCACGTTTGCGACTGGTGCTGGAAGCGAGCTTCCCTCAGCCTGCGCGCGGGCGCTGGAAAGCGTCACGGGCATTCGACCAGACATCGGGATTTCCCCAAACAGCGCCCGGGCTGCGCTGACCTCGGAAACCGTCACATTCGAAAAGGTGCAAATGTAGTTCTGAATCGCGGGAAAATCATCGGTCAGATACGGATTCCCCATCGCCAAAACCGCAGTCTTCTCACCCGCGCGGCCGAGAATCTTCTCGAACAGAGCGCTCGTAGAGTCTGGCAAAGACGCGGGATGCTTCCCGCCGCGCCCCAACTTCCTCGATCTCGCGGCTGACGGAACGATATACACCGCGACCACGACCGCTCGCGCCTCATCCACGGCTTTCAGCACGCCGACTGTCCTGCTGGGTGCGACCCGCGGATCCACATACACTACTTTCGCATTGGACATACGAGCGCGAATCTCACGCTCCAGAACACGACCATCTTCTGCGCGCACGTTGTCGCACAGAATAACCACGAGCACCGGGCGAGTATCCGGTCCTCCCGCTTGATGGAGAGCGGCGTTCTGAACCGTTGCCCCAGATCGCAGAGGAAGCAGTTTGCGGTTGTCGCGCACCAGCGTAATGGACGCATCAGAGATTCGCTGCCCGGTGGCAACGTTTGCCGGACTGCCCACCAGCTTCGGAATCGCGGCCACGTCCACCAGACGAAGCTTCTGCAGACCCACGGAAGCTTTCGCCTGCAATATTTTCAGTACAGACGCGTCGAGACGCTGCTGGGAAATTTCGCCGGTCCGCACCGCATCGAGAACCGCATGATAACTGGCATCCAGATCAGCCGGCATCGTCAGCACGTCGTTCCCGGCCTTGAAGGCATCCACCGCGGCACGCCCCACGTGTCCTGCATACAGGCGGGTCAGCCCCGCCATGTCCAAACCGTCTGTAACGACGATTCCCTTGAAACCAAGCTCGCCCTTCAGCAGACCCGTGACGATGGCCGGTGACGTCGTAGCCACCAGGTTCGGGTCCGGATCGAGCGCCGGCACCCGAATGTGCGCTGTCATCACAGTGTCGACTCCAGCATCAATCGCCCTGCGAAATGGAGGCAGGTCGACCGTGCGCAGCACCTTCGCACTCTCGTCTACCCGTGCCAGCGCAAGATGCGAGTCTGTTCCGGTATTGCCGTGCCCCGGGAAGTGCTTGGCCGTGGTGAGCATTCCGTTCGCTCGCGCCCCACGAATGTAGGCGGCCACCAGCGTCCCGACCTGCTCCGGATTGGCGCCGAACGCGCGCGTCCCGATGATCGGATTCGCCGGATTGGAATTCACATCGGCGACGGGAAAAAGATTCCATTGCACGCCGATCGCCCGGCTTTCCTGCGCTGTAATGCGGCCGAATTCCTCGGCATAGGCCGCCTTGCCCGCCGCGCCAAATGCCATCGCGTGCGGAAATACCGTTGTCCCGAAAAGACGAGCCGGAAGCACGCCCTGCTCGAAATCTCCGGCAATCAGCAGCGGAAGTTTCGACTCCGTCTGCAGCCGGTTCAGCATGACCACGGTTTCGTAGCGGTGGTCGCTGGGAAGAAGTCGCGCTCCCGGCGGCGCCGATATGGCTACCGATCCGATGTGGTACTTGCGAATGCTGTTGGAGATCCGCTCATACTCAGGGTTCCGACCGCCGGAGAGTCCGACGCGCATACGAACCATGAAGAGCTGGCCCACTTTCTCCTCAAGGGAAAGGCTTGCCAGAGTCTTCTCCGCCCACGCTTCATCGTCGCTCGGCAGATGCAGCGCGGCCGGGTCCCGGTGCTTTTCCCGAGGAACAGTCGAGGATCCAACCAGGCTGACCAGCGCTACAGCCACCAGGATTCGAAGCATCTGCACATCAAGAGCATACTTGGAAAAATGCAGTCACGCGCGTTCTGACTTGAGGTCGATTGCCAATCGAAGGTACATGTTCAGCCGGGGACGAAGGGCGGAGGTTTGTCGAAATTGCGTTTTCGGGCGTGGAACGATTATCCAGGTGCGCGATCCTGGTCAATGCGTGTTAAGGCGATGTTTCAACAGGTAGGGGCGCTGGCGCATTCTCTATCAGGCGATGATTGGGGAGCGTACAGCATCCCGTCGGAGACCGGCCTGCTCATCCCATCTGATTCCTGCCCTAAAGACTTCGCAACTGAACTTCAACGACACGCTCAAGGGCGAAGGCCCAGATGCGATGGGTACCCTATGCCGCACTCGTCCGCGCTGGACGACGTCGACCACATGCAAGACACTGGGAGGCACAGGCGAAAATAGCGGGATTCTCAACTACGGTCTAAGAAGGTACAGGCCAAGGCTATAATCAGCAACTCCGCTTTAGAACACCGCCACGTCCTGGCACCCAAAGGAGAATCTTGCATGGGTTCGACCGCATCACCCGCTCAGTCTTTGTCTCAAGCGACGGACTTGGATGTCAGACGGCGGCGCGGGCTGGAGTTGTTCTGTCTGTCGTTTGTGGCGCTCTTTCTCGAATTGATGGTGATTCGCTGGGAGCCTGCGGTCGTACGACTGATCGCTTATTACGCCAATCTGATGTTGATCAGTTCCTTCCTCGGTCTGGGTGTAGGAGCGATCGTTGGGAAGGCAAGAAAGTCGCTCTTTGGATGGCTGCCAGCGTTGCTGTTGATCAACGTGATATGGCTATTGGTTGCCCATTTCGTCACGCTGCCAACGACTGTCTCGGAGAGCCGATTCTACACACCTTCCCCTCAACTCGTGCGTTATGTAAGCCTGGTGGGCATTTTCGTCAGCAACGCAATCGTGTTCGTACCGCTCGGGCAGCGGATCGGATCGCTCTTTGAAGCTCTATCCCCGCTACTGGCTTACTCCTGGGACTTGGGCGGCAGCCTTGCGGGGACGCTGTGTTTCGGACTCTTCTCGCTGAAGTATTTTTCGCCGACGCTGGGAATGGGTTTCGTGATTTTCGCGATTATTTTGCTTCTTCCGCGAGGACAGTGGCTTCGCGCGATCCCGCTGCTGGCTCTCTCGATGGCTGGAGTGTATTTTTCGGTGACTCCCCGTGCAATCTGGTCACCGTACTATTGCATCATCGTGACCGAACAGGGAGACAAGCAGAAGGCTCCCGTGCGCGAGCCGCCTCCGGGGCTGCGCACCATGCAGGATCCACCCATCTACGATGTGCGGGTGAATCACTATTTTCTTCAGTACCACGGGACCTTTGACCCGAGCCGGTATTCTCCGCAGAAAAGAGCCAAGATTCTCACCGAGCGAATGCAATACGACCTGCCCTATGCGCTGGCTCCGGTCCATCGCCGTATACTTATGCTAGGAGCGGGAGGAGGCACAGATTCAGAGATTGCGGTGCTGAACGGCGCGGAACAAGTGGATGCGGTGGAAATCGACCCGATGTTAGTGAAGCTATCTAATCGATTCAATGCTTCGGGAATTTACGAGAATCCGAAGGTCCACGTCCACGTCGACGATGCCCGGGCTTTTCTGCGACGGTCCAGCGGCGGATACGACATGGTGGTCTTCGGCTTTCTAGACTCACAAACGCTGTTTAGCTCGATGTCGAATATTCGCTTGGACGGTTACATCTACACCGTGCAAAGCATGCAGTCGGCCTTCCGGTTGCTGAACGACAATGGAGTACTGTCCCTTTCCTTCATGGCCGGCCACGAGTGGCTCGCCCGCAAGTTGGTGCGAATGGTTGAACTGGCGACGGGCCAGATGCCTGCTGTCTATGAAAGTCAGGGACAGGTAGTGATCTGCGCCTTCCGTGGTCATCACGCGGACCCACCGCCGAATTTGGCCGGTTCACACGTACAGTCTTCCCCGCAGGCGACGACCTGTCCGATGCCATTGCCCCCACAGACGACTGGCCCTTTCTTTATCTCTCTCGCAAAACCATCCCATCGGACTACCTGATCGTCATTGGAATTCTCCTGGCGATCACTATACCGACGGTGTTCATGCTGCGTGGCCGAGGGTTCGGCATGAGCGACGGCCACTTTCTGTTTCTGGGCCTGGGTTTCCTGCTGCTGGAGACGAAGAGCATTTCGGACTGTTCTCTCTACTTTGGCACCACCTGGTTTGTAACCATGGTTGTTGTGGCGGGTGTTCTTCTGATGGTTTTGGCTGCAAACCTGGTGGCCATGCGCATGAACCGCTTTCGGACGTGGCTTTACGCACCACTGATCGCAACTCTACTGCTGCTCTACTTGGTGAAGCGCGACTCGGTCCTGGCGTTAAGTTTCGACGAGCGATTGCTGTGGTCTGTTCTCGTGGTGCCCCTACCGATCTTTTTTGCCGGCCTCATCTTCTCCACGACCTTCCGCCAAGCTTCAATCCCCTCTTCCTTGTTCGGCGCAAACCTGATCGGAGCCATGATCGGCGGATTCTGTGAATACCTCAGCATGATCATGGGCAACCAAAACCTGATGTTTCTCATTATTGCAGCGTACCTGGTCAGTCTCGGTCTCCAAATGCGGTTGGTCAAGGGAGGCAGGGTGTGATGCTCATTTAGATATCGCCCCCCGCCCCGCGCCTCAACACCGCGGGGCGCCGCATCCCAGTCCCTGCGGCGCCCCGCTCGCCCCGCGTCGTCTTGCAACTCTTCCTTTCAGGCTCCTTACTCGTTCGTTATTTATGGAGGACGGACTTTTTCTCCTACCTCCTCTCCCCGCACACTATTGACATCTCCATCCGATCGGAATATTGTAGGCGAACAAAAGGCGAATCATCATGTCTTCCCTGCCCTTGCTCCCTCTGCCCGACAAGCCCCGCCTGATCGGCATCGCGCGCCTCGCATCCGAAGGCGAGTCCCTACGCGAAGGGCACAATGTCGAATACTTCACTCTTCCCGCCAAGTCGTTGCTCAACCGCTGCGTCAGCAACCGTCAGATGCCCTTCACCTGGACCATCAATCCTTACCGCGGCTGCGAATTCGGATGCCGCTACTGCTACGCCCGCTACACCCACGAATTCATGGAAATGCGCGATGGCATGGAGTTCGAGCAGAAGATCTATGTGAAGCAGCACGCCGCGGGACTGCTTCGGCACGACCTGCATCGCGTTAAGCCCGACGAACCCATCGCGCTCGGCACCGCCACCGATCCCTACCAGCCCGCAGAACGCCGCTACGAAATCACGCGTGGAATTCTGGAAGAGTTTGCCCGCCATCGCGGCTTCGAACTGGGCATTGTCACCAAGTCGAATCTGATCGTCCGCGACCTCGAGTTGCTCAAAGAAGTAGCGAAAACGAATCGTCTCTCCGTTCACATCACAGTCACAACTCTCGATGTGGAACTGGCGCGAATTCTCGAGCCTCGCGCCCCGCGTCCCGATCTCCGCATCGACGCCGTGCGCGAGCTGAGCCAGGCAGGACTGCGCGTCGGCGTGAGTTGCTCGCCGGTCGTCCCGGGAATCACGGATTCACCGAAAGATTTGGAAAGTGTGATCCGCGCCGCCGCCGGAGTCGGAGCCGACTACGTTTTCGCGAATCCGCTATTTCTGAAGCCGTGCTCCGCGGCTGTGTTCCTTCCCTTCCTCGCGCAGAACTTCCCGCATCTCGCCGAGAACTACCGCCAGCGCTATCAGGACCGCGCCTTCCTTCCGCCCGCCTATGCCAAGCGCTTGTCGCACCTCGTCACCCACCTGCGTGAGAAATACAAAATGACGCGTACCCACCGCCGTGACCGGCCAGCCTTCGCCACCAAGTGGCCGGTGCAGGCCTTCGACGAGCAGTTGAACCTGTTCTGAAGATTGAGTCATTGGGAGATTGAGTCATTGAGTGATCGGGCGAGTGGTTGATTGAAAACCCGCGGCGATCCGAACATTCCGAATTTCCCAATCGCTCAATCTCCCAATCACCCGATGACCCAATTCTCCAATCCTCTATAATTTGAAATTCCCATGGTCACCGCCTCTCCGCCCGCCCCGCAGCCCGGCCAGCCCAACACTTTCGGCATGCGGCTGCACCGTTTCTGGCGGCGCGTCACCGACGGTCTCGAGGTCAGCCAGCTCTGGTCGCAGTTCGAATCCGAGGCCCGCACCAGCTATCGCCTGTATTCCAGAGACGTAGAAGCCAAAACGCCCGATGGCCTGACCCACGGCGGACGCAACCTGCACATCGTCAAGGAATTCTTCTGGGCAGTCTTCGAGAAGCTGTCGCCCGCGCGCCGCGTGTTGCTCCTGCTGGCGCTGATTCTGCTCGTGGTCCCTCATGCTGCCATCGAATACACCGGGCACGCAGGCAACGTTGAGGCCGTCGAGTTCGACAATCACTTCTGGGCGGCGCTGCTCCTGCTCTTGTTGCTCATGCTCGAAATCGCCGATCGCGTCGTGATGAAACGCGACCTGCAGATCGCGCGTGAGATTCAGACCTGGCTGTTGCCCGGCGTTCCTCCGCAGATCCCCGGCTTGGCTATCGCCTACGCTACGCGCCCCGCCAACACCGTCGCCGGAGACTACTATGACGTCTTCCCGCGCCCCGGACGCACCAATGAAGACAACCGCGTGGTCCTCGCTGTGGCCGATGTGGCGGGCAAGAGCATCCCGGCCGCCATGCTGATGGCCACGTTCCAAGCCAGTCTCAAGACTCTTTCCTCCGCGCAGGTCGCCTTGCCCGAACTCGCGTCGAACATGAATCGCTATGCTTGCTCAAACAGCCAGGGCGGATTGCGTTTTACCACTGCGTTCCTGGCGGAATACGATCCCATCCGCCGCACGCTCGACTACATCAACGCCGGCCACAACAACCCCATCCTGCGCCGCGCCAGCGGACAAATCGAGCGTCTCGACGTCGGCGGCCTCCCCTTCGGCATTCTCCCCGACACAAAATATGACTCGGCCTCGATCACGCTCGCGCCGGAAGACTGGCTGATCATCTTTACGGATGGATTAGTGGAAGCCGAAAACGCCCGCCAGGAAGACTACGGCGAGGCCCGCCTGCTGACCGCGATTGAAGCTGGCAAATCGGTCGAGCCCCAGGAAATGCTCAAGCGCCTCATGGCCGAAGTCGACCTCTTCGTCGGGAATACCCCGCAGCACGACGACGTCACCTGCATGCTGCTGAAATCCGAAAGCTTCTAGAGCCGATTTTGGCAGAAACGGATTGCATCAGCGCATTCGGATCTCCGCAAGTCATTGAGACTTCGTGTAAGTCGTTGAGGCTTGGTGTAAGTGGTTGATTATTCGTAGGACTGCCCTCCAGGGCGCCAGGACGCGCGATCTTGCCGCGGACAACCTTTCCTCCAGCGCGGCAGCGATCGTGGACGAGAGGGCCGTTTCCGGCCCGGGAAAGAGCATTTCTAAGCAGCGTCTCGAGCGAGGAATCCTACGCGGAGAACAAGACGTCTTCGTTGTACGTACATAGTTGTACAACTTTCCTGAGAATCACTCTCGCATCAGCTCTCCATACATCCGGTGGAAGGCATGCACGCCTTTTTCCTGCTTCACACTGTACCGCCCGCGCGAATAACTCCGTGACCGCAGATTCTTCTGCACGATCTCGCAGATGCCGACATCTTCCATCTGAATCTGATCGCTGAACTCCACCGAGGCTTTTGCCGCCGGAGCGCCGTGATCCTTCTCCGGCAAGTACCATTCGAAGATCGCCAGCGAACGCTCCGCGTCGACCGGCAACACGATGTTCAACGAGACGTTGTCGGGATAGCAGTTCAGCATCCAGTTGGGAAAGATCCAGAAGTAGTCCGCCCCTAGATCCGGTGTCAGATCTTCCCGCGCATCCTGGTAGCGGCGCGGGGTGGCATCGCCGGGCTGCGCTCCCCGGATCGGGCTGAACTGGCGCACGTGCCGCGCATACGGCTCGACCACATACCCGTTGTAATCCAGTTCTCGATTCAGTCCCGGATGAACGCTCGGCAAATGGTATCCCTCAAGGTAGTTGTCCACATATGTCTTCCAATTGCATTTCATGTCATAGGTGCGGCGCTCGAACAATTTCATCTGCGCGAAAGGAAACTTCTCCGCCAGCAGCGGCAACTCGCCCAGGCTCTCGCGCAGAGGCCGCGCCTCCGGATCGAGGTTCACGAACACCAGGTTGAACCATTCCTCGGTGCGGACCGGCTTGAGCGCAAAATCTTCCGGACAAAAGCTTTCCACGCCTTCGATTTCGGTCGCGCTGATGAGCGCGCCGTCGAGACCGTAGGTCCATCCGTGATATCCGCAGCGAAACAGCTTGCGGGAACCACATCCTTCCGCGGGCGGACCGGCGCGGTGCCGGCACACGTTGTAAAAACCGCGCAGCGTTCCGTCGATGTCGCGCACGAACAACAAGGGTTCGCCGATGAGGCTGCTCGTGAAATAGTCGCCGGGATTCGCGACCTGGTGGGTGTGACCAACGACCTGCCACGTTCGCGCGAAGATTTTTTCTTTTTCGGCAAGGAAAATGCTCGCGTCGGTATAGAGATGCGCAGGCAGAGTCCAGGCTCGCGCGATCTCGGAGTCGATTTGAAACTTCACTTTGGAATCGTCCATGGGTGATTCACAAACGTCGCGGGAACATTCTACGCAGCCGCCGAGCGCAAACCGCGGCATTGTAGTGGAACGACGGAACGCGGGCCAAGCTGAAGTAGCGAAATGCGTTCCATTATGGAACGAGTGCAAGTTCCAGACTGACACGAATTGTCAGGGCAATCGCCGAATTTTGCCAGCGTTTACCAGATGTGGCAGGTCGTAACAGTACCGCATCAGGGCCCTTCCACTGAAAACAAAGCTCTTCCCGGAGCCCGCCACAGAACGAAGGTAACTAACGGCTTTGGCGAAGCAAGTGCAAATATTCGGTACGACTGCGTCATCCGTGACCAGCAGTTGGGTAACGACAAGACAGTTCAAAAACGAGAGGACAAAATAGAGATGCGGAAACAAAAAGGTTTCTCACTGATCGAGCTGCTGATCGTGGTGGCCATCATCCTGATCATTGCGGCTATCGCAATTCCGAACTTGCTGCGCGCCCGCATGGCGGCTAATGAGTCGTCTGCTGTCGCGTCCATTCGTACCATCACCACTGGTGAAGTCACCTACCAGACGGCTTATCCCACGGTCGGCTATGCTCCGGCACTGACCAACCTGGGCGGCGCGTTGGGCGCGGCTTGCACACCCAGCTCGACCACAGCTTGCTTGATTGACTCCGTGCTCTCCAACAACGGCAACCCGGCGGGCGGTGGCAAGAGCGGCTACTCGTTCACCACGGGCGCCGGCACGGTTGTGGGTGGCGTCAACTCCGGATACACAGTGGTCGCGATTCCGCTCTCAATCAACCAGACTGGTATCCGCGGCTTCTGCGCTGAGGAAGATGCAGTGGTTCGCGTCGACCCAGCCGGCGTTTGCTCCGCCACTGAAGCGGGCGTCCTGGCCTTCAACCCGCTCAACCAGTAACGTTCAGTACCGGCGAGTACCCAGGGGAGGGTACGCCAATCGGGGGCAGCGAGCACACGCTCGCTGCCCTTTGTTTTTTTGTCCTCGTGCCGGACGATCCTGCGCTACAACCATCGCGAATGCGCTCGACCTTTCCAGCATCGCGCCAATGTCCCAGCGACCGGATTCAGGCCTACGGGCGCGGGCAACTCTTCTTGCCGATCTTCTCTTGCCGATCTTCCATCTTTCTTGAAATATCGAGTCGTCGCGACAGCTTGCAGGTCGCAGTGCCGAACTCGAAGTGACAAAAACCGTCAGCCGCGACGCCCTACTTTGGCACAACGCGTTTTGTGGAGTAGCCCGAGGAAGACGGATGCTTATCCTGCAATTGAAAACAAAGAACTTCATACCAACGCGCCGCAATCAGAAGCGCGTCAGACCTTTGGCGACGCAAGTGCAACATCTTGCTCGACTAGGTCATTCGGACTTAGAAAGAGCTCTAAAAAATTAAAAGCTTGGGGGAAAATAGAGATGCGGAAACAAAAGGGTTTCTCACTGATTGAGCTGCTGATCGTGGTGGCCATCATCCTGATCATCGCAGCTATCGCGATTCCGAACTTGCTGCGCGCCCGCATGGCGGCTAATGAGTCGTCTGCTGTCGCGTCCATTCGTACCATCACCACTGGTGAAGTCACCTACCAGACGGCTTATCCCACGGTCGGCTATGCTCCGGCACTGACCAACCTGGGCGGCGCGTTGGGCGCGGCTTGCACACCCAGCTCGACCACAGCTTGCTTGATTGACTCCGTGCTCTCCAACAACGGCAACCCGGCGGGCGGTGGCAAGAGCGGCTACTCGTTCACCACGGGCGCTGGCACGGTTGTGGGTGGCGTCAACGTAGGCTACACGGCCAAGGCCATTCCGCTTTCGGTCAACCAGACCGGCATCCGCGGCTTCTGCGCTGAGGAAGATGCAGTGATTCGCGTCGACCCAGCGGGCGTTTGCTCCGGCACCGAAGCGGGTGTCCTGGCCTTCAACCCGCTCAACCAGTAAGTTTCAGTCTGGCGAGTACCTGGGGGAGGGTACAAGCCAAGAAGGGCAGCGAGCACACGCTCGCTGCCCTTTGTTTTTTTGATGCAGACATGGAAGTGGCTCTGGGATGGCTGCAGATCTTCCCAAATCCAGGCGAAAACGCAAGCGGGGACTTCGGCCCCATTCTGTACGCGGACTGACACGAATTGTCACTCTGGCGCGGCATTTGCCACTAATCCAGCCGGGGAAGGATTAGAATCGAGTTGAGCTTCTGACCGCTGGTGCGAACAACGCCTTGCTGCGGCGCAGTGCGAACCAAAGTCACCGGAGATGACGGCCTGGCAAGTGCAACATGAATCGCGTACGAATCATCGAGACTAGAAAATTCAAAACAAAGAGCTTGGGAGAAAATAGAGATGCGGAAACAAAAGGGTTTTTCACTGATCGAACTGCTGATCGTAGTGGCCATCATCCTGATCATCGCAGCGATCGCGATCCCGAACTTACTCCGCGCCCGTATGGCGGCCAATGAGTCGTCTGCTGTCGCTTCGCTTCGCACCATCACTACTGGAGAAATAACCTACCAGAGTGCGTATCCAACGGTCGGCTATGCTCCGGCTCTGACGAACCTGGGCGGCGCGTTGGGTGCGGCTTGCGTTCCCAGCTCAACTACAGCTTGCTTGATTGATTCCGTGCTCTCCAACAACGGCAACCCGGCGGGTGGCGGCAAGAGCGGCTACTCGTTCACCACCGGTGCGGGCACAATCGCGGGCGGCGTCAACGTAGGCTATGCGGCCAAAGCGGTTCCGCTTTCGATCAACCAGACCGGCATTCGCGGCTTCTGCGCGGAGGAAGATGCAGTGATTCGCGTCGACCCAGCGGGCGTTTGCTCCGCCACCGAAGCCGGCATCCAAACCTTCAATCCGCTGAACCAGTAACGCAGGTTTTAGCTTCAGCGAGGTCGTATTGCAAACCGGTGGCAGCGAACACCAGTTCGCTGCCCTTGTAGTTTTCTGGCCGCCTGGCAAACCATCGAGGCAGCCCCTTCTGCGGGATCTGTCCACCGGCTTTCCACTTTCGAGAGCATTACTCTTTCGAGAGCATTACTAAAGATTCCGGGCAGGCTGACGGCATTGGTAGTGAGATTGCAAATATTTCACTGTCTGCCCCCGAAGTTGAGTTGATCCACATGGGGAAGGGAGTTTTATGCGTTCAACAAAGGGATTCTCACTGATCGAGTTACTGATCGTAGTGGCGATCATCCTGGTGATTGCCGCCATTGCGATCCCCAGTCTGCTCCAAGCACGAATGTCGGCGAACGAAGCCTCGGCAGTCGGCTCGCTGGCCGCCATCAAGAGCGCGGAGATCGCCTACGACACGGCCTATCCGACCGTCGGCTTTTCTCCCGACATCACGTCGCTGGGCGGCGCGACCCCCTGCGCTCCGTCCTCGACGAGCGCGTGTCTGGTCGACAGCCAGTTGTCCGGGTCTACCCCTGGCAGTGGCGGCAAGAGCGGCTACGTCTTTCTGGCAACGGGCATCATGACCGCGGGCGCCCTCAACAACTCGGCGTTTGTCGCCGCGGCCGCACCCGTGCTGGCTCATTCCACCGGTAACCACGATTACTGCTCCACGAACGATGGCGTTTTGCGCTCACAGATGGCGAATCCCGGCGATGTTCCGGTCAACGCCTTGGCCGCGTGTCTGGCTTTCCCGGTGGCGCAGTAAACGGCTGAATCTCATGTCAAGGTGAGACTCAGCTTCCCAGGGGGAGTCTTCACTTCCGCGGAATCGCCTCTGCTCTGTGCTCGCGCCTGCGCCTCAGTGACCCTCGTAACCGGTGGAGCGATCTTCTCGCGCCTGGTCTTGCTTATAATCTTTTCGGATACTTCTCGGGAATTCCCTGGGCGACATGGCCGCAATTGAAATCCTCGGGCTGGAAAAGACCTACATGGTGGGCTTTTGGCGCAAGCGTCCCAAACGGGCCTTGCAGCCGCTGCATCTCACCGTGGAAGAGGGAGAGATTTTTGGCTTCCTCGGTCCGAACGGCGCGGGCAAAACGACAACCTTGAAAATGCTGATGGGGCTGGTGTTCCCCACATCCGGGACGGCTCGCATTCTGGGCCACGAATGGACCGATCCCGAGATCAAAGCGCAGATCGGCTTTCTGCCGGAGCAGCCGTACTTTTACGATTACCTGACCGCCCACGAATTGCTCGACTACTACGGACAACTCTCCGGAGTTCCTGCGAAAGACCGCAAGCGTCGCGTGGAGGAAGTCCTGCAGCGGGTGGGTCTCACCGACATTAAGGGCGTGCAGTTGCGCAAGTTTTCCAAAGGTATGCTGCAGCGGGCAGGGATCGCGCAGGCGATTCTGCACAATCCCAAGCTGGTGTTCTTCGACGAACCGATGTCAGGACTGGATCCTCTGGGCCGGCGCGAGGTACGCGACCTGATGGAGCAGCTCAAGCAGGAAGGCAAGACGGTATTTTTCTCGACGCACATTCTCTCGGACGCCGAAGCGCTGTGCGACCGAGTTGCCATCATTCACAAAGGCGAATTGCGCGGTGTAGGAGCGGTGGAAGACTTGACGTCGACGGTCCAGGGCAAGGTGGAAGTCATCTGGCAAGGCACGCAGATTCCGGCGTCGATGAAGGCCCTGGGCGCGGAATGCCACGTCACCGGGGACACGGTTCGCGCCGTGCTCTCGGAGAATCAGCAGGACGCGGCCATCGACGCACTGCGCCGCGAACGTATTCGCCTGATTGCGATCACTCCGCTGCGCACTTCGCTGGAAGCCTACTTCGTCGAGAAGCTGCAGCAGCCCCAAACTCTTGCGGGGAAGACGGTGGGGACCGCCGTATGAGCGCGCGCATTCTTCACATTGCCCGCAACACGTTCCGCGAAGCGGTCCGTGACCGCGTACTTTACAACCTGATCGCGTTCGCCCTGCTGCTTTCGGGCGCAGCTATTTTCGTGGGCCAGATCTCCATCGACATCGAGCGCCTGGTGGTCATCAACCTCGGGCTTACCGCGGTGTCGCTGTTCGGCATTGTCATTGCCATCTTCATCGGCATTGGACTGGTCTCGAAAGAAATCGAAAAGCGCACGCTGTACACCGTTCTGTCGCGGCCGGTGCGGCGTTGGGAGTTTATTGTCGGCAAGTTTTTCGGGCTGGCGGGAACGCTTGTGGTGAACGCGTTTTTGATGGCGATTGGAGTATTCGGCGCGCTGCTCTACGTTGCGCATAAGTTCTCCAGGCCGGATGCTCTGATCCTGATCGCACTCTATTTCATCATCCTCGAATTTCTGATCATCTGTTCGCTGGCCCTGCTGTTTTCATCGTTCTCTTCCCCGCTGCTGTCGGCAGTCTTCGCGTTCTCTCTCTTCGTGATTGGAAGCTTCGCCGACGACCTTCGCGGATTCGCCGGACTGGCGCACGGGGTAACACGCTGGTTCACAACAGCAGCGGCCTACATGGTGCCCAATTTCTCGGCACTCAACGTAATCAGCGCGGTGGCGCACCAGCAGCCGGTGAGTTCGCAGCTCATCCTGCACAACACGCTCTACGCGTTGTTCTATACGGCCATGGCGTTGAGTGGAGCGGTGCTGATCTTTGAGCGCAGGAACCTGAAATGAGTGTGGGAAGGTTGAGGTCATTCAGGCTTATGTGGGGACAGCCGCCCTCGGCTGTCCGGCCGGGCTTGGCCCGGCTAGGTGTTGATTTTTCGAAATCGGGAGAACGACCGTCGAGCTTCGCTCGACCGGACAGCCGAAGGCGGCTGTCCCCACATGATCCTCGCCTCCGCAACGTAGGAGGAACTCGATGAACGCCCGGCAGCGCACTACCGTGATCGCCGCCGCATGCCTGGCAATCTCGGCGGTCGCCTGTGTTCTTCTGCTGCGGCACCTCGACAAGATCCGCCCGCAAGCCACTCTCGAGGACGCCCTCTACATCAGTTCCCCGAAGATGGTAAAGCGCGCCAGCCTGGGATTTGATGGCCTGATGGCCTGCATCTATTGGACGCGCACGGTGCAGTATTTCGGGCACCGTCATTTCGACCGCTCGCACACTTACAACGAACTGGCTCCGCTGCTGGAGATCACGACCACTCTGGACCCGCATCTGATTTCCGCGTACCAGTTCGGCGCCAGCTTCCTCGCTCCCAAGCCGCCGAACGGAGCGGGCGAACCGGGGCGCGCCATCCAGTTGATGGAGTTTGGCATCGAGCACAATCCCGACAACTGGCAGCTTTACTACAATCTCGGATTCGTCTACTACACCGAACTGAAGGATTATCGGAACGCAGCGGCTGTTTTTGAGCGCGGCTCAAACGTTCCCAATGCGCATCCTTACATGAAGATCCTGGCGGCACAGATGGCCGCGCACGCCGGCGATTTCGCCACCGCCCGCATGTTGTGGAGCGCCACCTACGAAAACGCGTACGAAGCCAACATCCGCCAGAATGCGGTCGAACACCTGCGCGCGATCCGGGTGGACGAAGACGTCACCAACCTGGAAGCCATCGTCACGCAGTTCGGACAAAGGACCGGGCGCCTGCCCAGCAGCATGTCGGAACTTGTGGCGGACCAACACTGGCGCGGCGTCCCCGTCGATCCTGACGGCAATGCTTACAAGCTCACTGCGGAAGGCCGCATCGAGGTGCAGAACCCGGACGATTTTCCGTTCATCACCAAGGGCACGCCTCCGGGATACAAACCTGGGCCGCCGAAATTCCACACCAAGAGCTAGCACCGAGCGCGGTTCCCCGTATCATGTCTAAGCATCCGTCATTCTGCTGCCATGGATTCCCCTGCCCAAATCAGTGTGCTGCAAACCGCGTGGCAGTGGTGGACCTATGCCGCCCGCTATGAAGGAGCGCTCGCCGCAACGCGCCGTCTTGGAGGCGTGCTGTGGGAGTTCGCCCGCGACTCGACGCCGGATCGTCTGCGAGCGCGTTTTGGCGACGCCGAGTACGACTGGGACTACCACGTCAACACGACGAGCGGCGCAGTCGGATGGCGCGACCGGCTGCTGGGCATGTTCCATTCCGCCTACCAGCCGACGGAACCAGTTGCATTTCACGAAATGCTCGACGCTCTTCAACAGTCGCTTCAGCAAACGCCGGGGCCCGACCACACAACTCTCGGCACTGCTCTGAACTTCCGCGATTTCACTTTTATCGACCTCGGATCGGGCAAGGGACGCACACTTCTAATGGCTTCGGACCACCCCTTCCGCCGGATCCTCGGCGTGGAACTGCTACCTTCACTGCACGAGATCGCGCAGCAGAATTTGCGCCAGTATAAGAGCGAGTCGCAGAGGTGCTTCGTGCTCGAATCGATCTGCGGGGACGCAACTGCCTTCCATCTTCCCGCCGATCCGCTGGTGATTTTTCTCTTCAATCCCTTCCCGGAATCAGGAATGCGGCAAGTGGTTGCCAACCTTGATCAGTCCTTGCGCGAGCATCCCAGGCCGGTGTACGTCCTTTATCACAACCCGCTGCTGGAACACACGCTAAGCGAAAGCCAAAAACTGAGGAAGATCGCGGGCACGCCACAGTACTCGATTTTCACCAACCTCTAGGTGCGCCTCGGTAAAGCATCTGCCCGCGGTGAATGACAAGTGCTGCGGCACGGCTTACAATCGTGGCAGGAGTCCCCCCGCAGGAGCCTGCCCCGTGTTTCCCTCCCGAGTTTGCGCGAGGGTGCTGACACTTGGGCGGGTACCCGGTGAAAAATTATCGAGATGCGAGTTCGTTGGCTTCGCTTTGCGATGGTGTGGTGTCTGATGACTGCAGTCCTTGCGGTGGCTGCTTTCGCCGCTGATGTGAAGACCATGGCTGCCGCCGTCGACGCCCACTACAACCATCTGCGCTCGCTCGAGGCGGACTTTACCGAGGTGTATCGCGGGTCAGGGATGGAGCGGACCGAGACCGGGACCTTGTGGCTGAAAAAACCTGGCAAGATGCGGTGGGAGTACCGTTCTCCCAGGGAGAAGCTGTTTGTCAGCGACGGGAAAGATGCGTGGTTTTATGTCCCGGCGGACCGGCAGGCGCGGAAGACGGCGGCCAAGAAGCTGGAGGATGTTCGATCCCCTCTGGCGTTCTTGTTGGGTAAGACCAAGCTGGAGAAAGAGTTGCAGGGATTGTCTCTGGCTCCGGATGTAGAGCCGCTGGCGGCGGGGAACATGGTATTGCGTGGGGTGCCGCAGGCTTTGGCGGATCGGGTGAGCGAGATTCTTCTGGAGGTCACACCGGACCACCAGATTGCGCGGATCGTCATCCAGGAAGTGGATGGGGCAGCGACGGAATACCGCTTTGGCGGGATGAAGGAAGACGTGGCGATTGGGGATGGGCGGTTTGAGTTTAAGCCTCCGGCGGGGACCGAGACGGTGGAGGGGGGGCTGGAGCCCTAAGGGTCCAGCACAACCAGCCAAGCTTCGCTTGGCGGACAGCCTAGGGCGGCTGTCCCCACATGAGCCGGGGGTTACTTGCGGTACTGGCGAGAGGGCGTTTCAGGGGGGTTGGCGGCTTAGAATAGTTGTGAGAATGTTAGACTGAGCGATAAGGCGTATCTCCGGAAAAACGGTAGAAAAGTCGGCAAATGGCGGAATTTGTAATAAAAATCGCGGACGATCGCGGGCGGGTCCAGCAGCACATCGAGCAGGGCTACTCGGAAGCCGAGGTGCGCGACCGCTTCTCGCAGCAGGGCTACCTCGTCTACTGGGTCAAGCCCCAGGGAATGCTGACGTCCGGCGTTTCGATGCGGCGGCGGCGGAAGCTGAAACAGAGCACGTTTCTGGTGTTCAACCAGCAGTTTCTGACGCTGATCCGGGCCGGGCTGCCCATCCTGAACTCGCTGGAACTACTGATCAAGCGGCAGAAAGACGCGCAACTGAAACAGATTCTGGAGAACGTGCGGGAGCGGGTCAAAGGTGGAGAGTTGCTCTCCGACTCGTTCGCTGCGCAGGGGATCGTGCCCAAGATTTACACCACGACGCTGATGGCGGGTGAGAAGAGCGGCAACATCGACGAGGTGCTGACGCGCTACATCGGCTTCCAGCGGCTGGCGATGACGTTTCGCAAGAAGCTGTTTGTGTCGCTGATTTATCCGACGCTGCTGGTCACCGTGGTGCTGATCATGGTGACGTTTCTGTTCACATACGTTGTGCCCAAGTTTGGGGAACTATTCGAGAGTCTGGATCAGAAGCTGCCGGCGATCACGCTTTTCATGCTGGCAGTTGGGCAGAACGCACAAAGGTACGCTCCGTATGTGTTGGTCGGGCTGGCGGTCTTCGGATTCGTGTTTTGGCGCTGGAAGGATACCGATCGCGGCGCGGACCGCATTGACCGCGTGATTTTGAGCATTCCGCTGCTGGGGGATATCCGGCTGAAACATCAGGTGGCAAGCTTTTCGCGGATGCTGGCGACCCTGCTGCAAGGCGGCTTGCCGCTGGTGCCGGCGATGGAAACGGCAGGCGCTTCGATGACCAGCCGGCGCATCTTAAAGGGTGTGATGCGGGCGGGCGTCCGGGTGCGCGAGGGACAGGGACTGGCGGGCAGCCTGGAGGAGCAGAAGATTTTTCCGGAGCTGGCGGTGGAAATGATTGAAGTGGGCGAATCCACCGGAGCGCTGCCGTCCATGCTGAACTCCGTGGCGGAATTTTATGAGGAAGATGTGCAAACGGCGCTGGGCGCGTCGATGGCGCTGATTGAGCCGATCATTCTGATGATCATGGCGGTTTTTGTAGGCGGCGTGCTGATCTCGCTGTATTTGCCGATTTTCAGCATGGGCGTGCATTAAGCGGCAAAACAGATTTTCGCAAAATCCCCACTTCTCGCAAAGACGCGAGAAATGGGGCACCCGGGGGCATCCGGATGACGGGTGAAGGGACGAGGACTTTGGGTCGCGGACGCAGGTAAAAAATGGCAACAGCCGATAAAAAATCATTGTTCGTGAACGGTGGGAACGGCGGGCCGATCAGCCCGACGGGCAATCCCATCACCGACCTGGAGCGCGCGCAGGATGTGGCGCGGCGCTACCGCTGCGAATTCATCGACCTCTCGGGCTTCGAACTCCATCACGAACTGTTCAAGAAGATCCCAGTCGAACTGATGTTCCGCTACAACTTTGTGCCGCTGGAAGAGACGGCCGACGGCAAGCTCGCCATCGCGATCGCCGATCCCAGCCAGCTGATGATGATCGACGAGATCAGCCTGCTGTTGAAGCAGCGCATCATCACCAAGGTTTCGACGCTCAAACAAATTTCGGACATTCTCAAGAAGACCGAGCAATCGCAGCGCGTGCTGGAAAGTGCGAGTGAAGGCTTCCAGATCGTCCGCGAGGACGAGAACACGGGCGTGGAAGAGACGCTCACCATCGACAAGCTGACGGCGACGGGCGATACCAGCCCGATCATCCGGCTGGTCGATACCACGATTTTCACCGCGCTGCAGCGGCGCGCTTCCGATATTCACATTGAGACTCGCGACGACTCGGTGGTTATTAAGTTCCGCATCGACGGCGTGCTGACGCAGGCCATGCCGCCCATCGGCAAAGAGCACCACTCGACGGTGATTTCGCGTATCAAGGTCATGAGCGAGCTCGATATTTCCGAGCGGCGCGTGCCCCAGGACGGCCGCTTCCGCGTGAAATACAACGGGCGCGCCATCGACTTCCGCGTATCGATCATGCCGTCGATTCACGGCGAAGACGCTGTGCTCCGCGTGCTCGACAAAGAGTCGATGAGCGAGAAGTTCCGCACGCTGACGCTGGATGTAGTTGGGTTTGACGAGGACGACCTGCGCCGCTTCCGCCGCTACATCAAGGAACCCTACGGCATGGTGCTGGTGACGGGGCCAACGGGCAGCGGCAAGACGACCACCCTTTACGCCGCGGTCAATGAAATCAAGACCGACGAAGACAAGATCATCACGATTGAAGATCCGGTCGAGTATCAGTTGCGCGGTATTACACAGATTCCGGTGAACGAGAAAAAGGGATTGACGTTTGCGCGCGGACTACGCTCGATTCTGCGTCACGATCCGGACAAGATCATGGTGGGCGAAATCCGCGACGCGGAAACGGCGCAGATTGCAATTCAGTCGGCGCTGACCGGACATCTTGTATTCACCACCGTTCACGCCAACAACGTGGTCGACGTGATCGGGCGCTTCCTGAATATGGGCGTCGAGCCTTACAACTTTGTTTCGGCCTTGAACTGCATTCTGGCACAACGGCTGGTGCGGTTGATTTGCGAGTCGTGCCGCACAGAAGTGCATTATGCCCCCGACATTCTCGAAGCCAGCGGACTGGATCCGGCGCAGTGGGGGAGTGTTCCCCTGTATGAAGGGCCGGGCTGCATTGAGTGCGCGGGCACGGGATTCCGCGGCCGAACCGCGATTCACGAACTGCTGGATTTGAGCGACCGCATCCGCGAGATGATTCTGGCCAAGAAGCCGACGTCGGAGATCCGGCGCGCCGCGCGCGATGAGGGCATGCGCTTCCTGCGTGAGTCGGCCCTGGACAAAGTCCGACTGGGCATGACCACGCTGAAAGAGATCAACAAAGTTACGTTCATCGAGGCGATGAGGTAGGAGTCAGGTTTCAGGTTTCAAGTTTCAAGGTTACAAGGTTTCAGAGTTGCTCAGTCGGTAGGAGACTTTGAAACCCCGAAACCCTGAAACATTGAAACCTTTCTCCAGTGCCCTCTCAGCTATTGCATTTGTGCATGATTCGGGTTCTGATTTATAGAGTAGTTTCTGTCAGGGGCGTTCTCGGGAAATGAGTTCAAATTCCAACATACCTAAGCCGAAACTGGCCTGCGAAATCGCGGTGGACCGCGTGCTCGCCGGGCGCTTTTCCGACCAGGGAAACGGCCTGGAAGCATCGGCTGCGCGCGAACTGGCGCCGGGCAGCGTGATCCCCGACCTGGTGGAGAACAATCTGCGGCAGCGCGGCGCGGTGCGCGAAGGAATTGAAGCGGCGCTGGGCGGCGTGGCGCAACGCTCCAAAGACGTGATTGCGATCGTGCCGGACGCCGCCGTGCGCGTGATGCTCGTGGAGTTCGATACTCTGCCCTCCGATCACGAAGAGGCTCTGGGCGTGGTGCGGTTCCGGTTGAAAAAGTCCTTGCCGTTTGACGTGGACAAAGCGAAAGTTTCCTATCACGCGCAGAAGGTCAACAACGAGGTACGAGTGGTGGCGGCCGTGGCCATGGCCAGCGTGATCGACGATTACGAGGCTGCGTTCCGCGAGGCGGGATTCAATCCGGGCGTGGTGCTGCCTTCTACGCTGGCGGCGATCGGTGCTGCCGACGCGAAGAAGCCGACGCTGGTCATCAAGGTGGACGCGCACACGACCAGCATTGCGATCCTGAATGAAGATCAGTTGCAACTGTTCCGCACGCTGGAAAATACGCGGGGGGTAACGATCACGGGAGAGCAACTGGCGGAGGAAGTGTATCCGTCGGTGGTGTTTTTCCAGGACACTTACCACCTGAATATAGAGAAGATTTTTGTGGCGGGACTGCCGGAAGCGGGCGGCGCGGCGCCGGCACTGCGCGCGCAGACCGGAGCCGAGGTGCAGGAACTCGTGTCTTCGGCGCAACTGGGCGCGAGCATGGGAGGGTCCGTGCCGCGCTGGAGAATGGCCGGAGTGGTGGGAGCACTGATCTCTTAACCGCAGCAGCCAGTTGTCGGTTGCCAGTTGCCAGCGAAAACCTACTGGCGGCTGGCAACTGACAACTGGTTTACATTATGCGTCTCGATATCAATCTCGCGAGCCAGCCGTACGAAGATGCGCGGCAGTTTTGGATGCGCTGGGGCACCGCTGTGGGCGCAGTTGCGCTTCTGACGCTGGTGCTGTTAGCGCTCGACGTTACGGGATGGGTCAATGCACGTCGCGACCGCGCTGCGATCGCCGAGAAGAAAGCGATGATTGGCGATCGTGACCGGATACGGGCCGAAGCGGAGAGAATCCTGAACCTGCCGGAAAACCGCACCACCCGTGACGAGTCGCAGTTCTTGAACCAGTTGATCGAGCGCAAGGCGTTTTCGTGGACGCGGGTGCTGGAAAATCTGGAGAAGGTGATGCCGCCGCACGTACACCTGGAATCGATCAGCCCGCAACTGGATGAGGACAACCAACTCGGGTTGAAGATGACGGTGGCGGGCGATTCACGGGATCGGGCTCTCGAACTGGCGCGCCGCATGGAAGACTCGCGGCGCTTCGCGCAAACCCGGGTCGAAGCCGGACACGCCGAACAGTCACAGACTGGCGACACCGAACGCTTCGACATTGTTGCGATTTACATTCCTGAACCGATCGTCCTCGCTGCTGCCCCTGCGGCACCCAAGACGGAGACAAAATCGAAGGCAGAAGTAACGCCGAAAGCCGCAGTCAAGCCGAAGAGCGCCGCGCCGGCAGGAGGTAAACACTAAATGCCAGACCTGCGGCGAACCCGGAAGAATCTGAAGATGGCCATCGCCATCATGGCCGGAGTCGATCTGCTGGCAGCGATTGTTTACTTTTCGCCGCTGGTGGGCTCGGCCGAAACGCGCCGCCAGGAATTGAACACGCTGCAGACGGAATTGATTACGAAAACGCGGCAGGTCGCGCCGCTGAAGGATCTTCCGCAGAAGGTAGTGCTCGCCGGTCACCAGATCACCGACTTTTACAAGAAGCGCTTCCCTTCCCAGCAATCGCAGATTCCCACGCAACTTGGCAAACTCGGCGCGGCCAATGGCGTGGTGCTGGATCAGGAAAAATACAAGGTGCACGACGCGGAAGTTGGCGGACTGCAGCCGGTGGAGATCGAAGCGGACTTCGCGGGTAGCTACACTTCTCTGGCAAAGTTCATCAACGCGCTGGAACGGGACGAGATGTTTTTTATCATTGACGGTGTGACCCTGGGCGGCCAACAGCAGGGCCCGGTCAAGTTGAGCATGAAGCTGGAAACGTATTTGAAGGCAGGATCGTAAGTGCAACTGGGATTGGACAACAAGAAGCAGACGATGTGGGCGGCGGTGCTCGGCGTCATCGCGGTTCTGGCGATGGCGTACGAGATCATCCCGATGCTGTCAGATTCGTCGACGCCGGCATCGAGCGCGCAGGCCGCGGCGCCCATCGCTCCGCGTGTGACAGTACGTCCGGGAGGAAAGCCCGGGAAGAAACCGCGCGTGGAGAATCTGGATCCGACGCTGCGGCTGGATTTACTGGCCTCCACCGAGCAGACGGTGTACGAAGGCCGCGGAAGAAACATTTTTGTGTCGCAGGCGGAAGATGTGGTCATTCCTAAGCCGGGCGCACCCGGAGTGACGGACGCGCAGAAGGCACCAACACCATGGTCTCCTCCGGTACAAGCAGCGCCTCCGCCCATCCCGCTGAAGTTTTATGGCTTCGCGAGCAGACCCGGCGAGCCGAAGAAGATATTTCTGAAGTCGATGACGGGCGAGGATGTTTTCGTGGCGGGTGAAGGTGAAATCGTGGACCGGCGATACAAAGTGATTCACATTACGCCGACCTCGGTTTCCATTCAGGACATGGTGTATAGCGGTCCGCCGCAGAATATTCCGCTCACACAAGGGTAAAGTTTCAAGGTTTCAAAGGTTTCAAATGTTTCAATGTTTCAAGGTCAAACCATCAGCGAACTAGCTTTGAAACCTTGAAACTCTGAAACCTTGAAACCTGTGCACGTTGAAACCTGTGCTCTTATGAAGTTGAACTCACAAATTCGACGAAATCCTGCCGAGCACGGCTACATCATGCTAACGCTGCTGCTGGCGATGGCGTTGATGGTCATCTTCGCGGGAGTGATCGTCCCATCCATCACCTTCGAAATCAAGCGCGACCGCGAAGAGGAGATGATTCATCGCGGAGTGCAATATTCGCGGGCGATCCGCGCGTACTACAAGAAATTCGGGCGCTATCCGACGAAGATTGAAGATCTCGAGAGTGCGAACAACATGCGGTTTCTGCGCAAACGATATAAGGATCCGCTGAACTGCAGGAGCGGCAAGTGCGCGGATTTCAAACTGCTGCACTTCGGCGAAGTCCAGATGTCGATGAGCGGATTCGGCGGCGGGACGATTCCCGGGGCGAATCCCATCGGTGCGAATGCGGGAGGATTGAACGGCGGCCCGGGAGGTCAGCCTTCTGCCTTCGGCGCGACCCCTTCGTTTGGGGCGAGCCCCAATTCGCCGCTCGGTCAGAATCAGCCAACGGCCGGTACACCGCCAGCAGATCCGTCTCAGCCGGGATCGCAGACGTCTCCGGACGCAACTGGCGCGAATCCGACAGGACCGGGCAGCAGCAGTCCAGGCAGCAACCAGTTGGGCTCAGGACAGATCATCGGCGGGCCCATCGTCGGAGTCGCCAGCAACAGTCCCATCAAGGACTCGACCTACCGCGAATTCAATCACAAGAAAAAATATAAAGATTGGGTCTTTGTTTACGATCCGGCGCAGGATCAGGGGCGGTTGATCAGGACCCCTTACCAACCCATGCTGCAGGGATTCGGCCAGGCGCCCAACGTCAACGGGCAGAATGGCAGCAGCAGTCAGCCTGGCAGTGGCTTTGGCAACAGCAGCGGCTTGGGCCCGTCTTCCTCGGGATTCGGGAATAGTCCGACCACGCCGTCGAGTGGAGGGTTCGGACAGCCGAATCCGCCTAGCAATCCTCCGCAGCAGCAGCAACAGTAAGGGCGCAACAGACCCGCCGTGCTGCGCACGGCGGACAGCCGAAGGCGGCTGTCTCCACATACCCTGTCTCCACATCATTCATGCACGACTGCAAAATTGAAACGGCCTCATCTCTGCGATGAGGCCGGTTTGATTTCTGACGAACTGCCGTGCTTCGCATTGCGGACGGACGAATGCGTCCGTCGCTACGTGTTACACGCTGAACGAGCTGCCGCAGCCGCAGGTGCTCTTCACGTTCGGGTTCTCGAACTTGAAGCCTGCGCCTTCGAGGCTCTCGACGTAGTCGACGATGCATCCGTTCAGATACATGACTGACGTCGCGTCGACGAACACCTTCAGGCCGTCCATTTCGAAAGTCTTGTCCATCATTCCGGCGCCGTTTTCAAACTGCATGGAATAGGAGAAGCCGGAGCATCCGCCGCCCACGACTCCAATGCGCAAGCCGGCGGGAACGGGGTTCTGCTGGCCCATGATCTCTTTCACCTTGGTGACAGCATTGGCGGTTAGAGTGACAGGGGCAGCCTTCTTGGTCACTTCAGGGACAGTTGTGGTGGCCATTCGTATCTCCTTGGCTTTAAAGCTGTTTGATTATAGCAAATGTGGTTTCCGACACAAGCATTCATGTTGGAACGGTATAGGAAAACCACCTGTCTGTTGGATGCGGCCAGGGGGTGGGAAGTCGCATTGTTCCCATTCCTGTAACAGACTCCGAACAAAGGGATTAATTCACAGCCAGGGCTTGCCAACGGGTCTATAATCATTCGCGTTAGGGCCTTTCCCGGGACTGGACGCGAGGTTCTGCGCACCCTGCATCAGTTAAGTGGAAAGCCGCTGCACCTGGTTTTGGAATCTGCCGAGGTGGCTTATGACGCTGACTGTCGTGACGGTTGTATTCGGAGTGTTCGCCGTTGGTCTGATCATCCTCCTGATCTATAAGAGCACACTCACCATGCACGAGGATGACCAACTGTTTCTCGATGACCACAATTCCCACATGCAGGAAGAGCAGACGGAACTATTGACCAAGGTCAACCGGCTCGTGCTGCCGGTCCGGGTTTTCAGCATCGGGTCTGGAGTCTTTCTGCTGGTGCTGGTTGCGATGTTGATCTACCAAAAGCTGAACGAGGTGCAGTAAGCGTCATTGGCGGGGTCACGGCGCGTTTCGTGGCCTCGCGGGTTGTAGTGCCAAGTCGGCTGTAAAGCCGCCGCGCTGTCGCGCGTATTTCCCGGTGCTTTCGAGGGCGCCGGAGGAGATGCCAGTCCCTTTTCTGCGCGGCTCTTGGCGGTATAAGTCAGTGTCGAGGCGCAAATTTTCCGGAAATGGCGAGTAGCATCGTCCGCGTTGTGATGGTTATTTCCCTCCGTGAAGAAAATCGAATCGCGACTCGCAAGACAGATCTATCTCAGCGATCTAATAAGGCTTGGAAACGGGCTCTCGGTCAGATAACTTAGTAAGTCCAGCAGCAACGGGCAACTTTTACGGTGTAACCAGATTCCTACGGCGGGAGGACTCCACTCATGCACTCAACTCCTGCGGAAGTAATTTCCGAACCTGAGTCTCCAATCGATCCGGGAACACGACCGGAACAACCCAGGGACGACGAATCGCGCCCGCGAAAGTTGCGCGGTTGGTTGATCGGGATCGCAGTCGCCACCGTCGTTCTGTTGCCCATCATTCTTGCTCTGGTAACCCGTACTCGCCCCACGGGAGCGGGCAACCAGTCCGTGCAATCGGCCCCAATTGCTCCAGGTCAAGTCCTGCGGCTGAAGGGAACCACGGAAGCAGTGCAGGCGCGTGCCATCCTCGCGCCCCTGCTGGCGGGGCAATCGGTGCCCACCCTTACGATCATCCACCTCACCGCTGCGGGTACGCGCGTCAAGCAGGGCGATCTGCTGGTGGAGTTTGACCGGCAGGCGCAGATGCGCGATTTCGTCGACAAGCAGGCCGACTACGCGAAACTGGTGGATCAGGTCGCGGAGGAGCAGGCGAAGGAGAACTCCGCACGAGCGAAAGACGAGACTGAGTTGAAGACGGCAGAAGACAATCTCCGCAAGGCAGAATTCGAAATGCAAAAAACGGAGATTGTGTCGCGCATCGATGCGGAAAAGAATCAGGAGAATCTCGACGAAGCCAAGGCGACCTACGACCAGTTGCGTCAGACGTTCGACCTGAAGCGCAAGGCGGCGAAGGCGGCAATTCGCATTCTGGAGATTCAACGCGACCGCACGCAGCAGACCATGCTGCACGCGCACGCGAACGCGGACCTGATGCAGATTCGCTCGCCGCTTGATGGGGTCGTCGTGCTGAACACGATCTGGAAACAAGGCACCATGGGCGAGGTGCAAGAGGGCGACCAGATACGTCCGGGCGTGCCGTTCATGCAGGTGGTGAATCCTGCGGCGATGCAGGTGCGGGTAATGGCCAACCAGCAAGATTTCCCCAGCCTGCAGGTTGGGCAGACGGCGAAAGTCCGGCTGGATGCTTACCCGGATCTGGTGTTCCCCGCCAAGCTGGAACAACTGGCGCCTATCGGGGAAGGAGGGGATTTTTCCAGCAAGCTGCGATCGTTCGTAGTGGTTGTGTCCATCACGGGAAATGATCCTAAGTTGATGCCCGATCTCTCTGCCGCGGTGGATGTGGACATCACGAAACAAAGTGCCGGATCGAACACGACCCAAGGGAGCGGTTCGTAATGATAAAGCGCTTCCGCCAGCTTTCGATGCAACGCAAGGCGATGGCTATCGCGATTCTGGTGCTGGCTGGCAGCGGAGTTCTGCTGGGCGCGGTCCGACTGGGAAAGCGCGCTCCCGCCGTTCCCACAATCGAGGTCAAGCGCGGGGAGTTTCTCGACTCACTGCAGTTTCGCGGTGAGGTGAAGGCGCTGAAATCGGTAACCATCAGCGCGCCATCGGATGCAGGCGATCTGCAGATTATCAAAGTCTCCGCGGAAGGCACTACAGTAAAGCCGGGCGACGTGGTCGTTGAGTTCGATAAAACGAAAACGGAGCAAGACCTCGCGCAGTACCGGTCAAGCCTGAAGTCGGCGGAGGCGGGAATCGATCAGGCGCGCGCGCAGGCGCGACTGACGGAAGAAGAAGACACGACCACGGTTCTGAAAGCGCGCTATGCGGTGGAGTCAGCCAAACTCGAGGCCAGTAAGCAGGAGATCGTTTCTAAGATCGAAGGAGAGGAAGCGAAGCTGAAGCTGGCGGACGCCGAGCAGGCGCTGCGCGAAGCGGAGACGAAACAGAAATCGGACAAGGCTCTCAACAAGGCGACCATCGAGAGTACCGAACAGGCAAGCAAGAAGGCCCAATTTGACGTGCAACGCGCGGAGCGGGCTTTGTCGCAGATGAGCGTCCACGCGCCATCTGCAGGCACGATCAGCCTGCTGGACCACTGGACCGGCTCCAGCGACGCTCCCTACCGGCCGGGAGATCGCGCATGGCCGGGAGCAGCTATTGCAAACTTGCCGGACGCGACGACGCTCCGCGTTTCCGCCCGAGTGGATGAAACCGAACGCGGCCGACTCGCTCCGAAACAGTCCGTAACGGTGCAGTTGAACGCCATTCCAGACCGGCAGTTCACGGGGCACATCGAGCAGATCGGAGCCCTTGCCAGTATGGATTTTTCCGGTGGCTGGCCTCCCACTCGTAACTTTGTTCTCGAGATCGCTCTCGATCAGACGGACTCGCGCTTCAAGCCTGGCATCTCCGGGCAGGTCACTGTCATCGTGGACCGGGTGCCCGACGCCATCACGATCCCGGCCCAGGCGATGTTTCAGAAATCGGGACAAAATGTAGCTTACGTGTGGCGTGGAACGGAGTTCGAGGAACGCGTCATCGACGTCTCCAGGCGAAGTGGTGACAAAATCATGGTTGCGAAAGGCGTCAGCGCCGGAGAACAAGTGGCGCTGAGGGATCCTACGGCGAAGGAGTAGACCCAGTCGCGATGAAAAGCAGGCGTGCCATCACGTGGGCGGTCGCAGCGGTCGTCCTTTGCGCCGTCGTTGGTGTGCTGGCGGCGGTGCGCCGGGCATCGCCGACTACTACGACGAACGATGTGCCGACTGGAAGCGTGAAGCGCGGCGATCTCGACATGAAGGTGTATCTCACCGGGGAACTGCACGCGAGTCGTTCGAAGATGCTGCTTGCGCCTCCCATTGGCGGAGGCTCACTGCAGATCACGCATTTGCTCCATACTGGTGCGCCCGTCAGGAAGGGCGAACTGGTAATGGAGTTCGATCCCACCGAGCAGCATTTCAAGTTGGATCAGAACAGTTCCGAGTTGCTGCAAGCCGAACAGGAGATCACCAAGGCGAAGGCCGACGCAGCAGTAGTCGCGGCGCAGGACAAAGTCGCCCTGCTCAAAGCACGTTTCGACGTAAGGCGCGCCGAACTGGACGTGCAGAAGAACGAACTGGTCAGCACCATCGACGCGCGGAAAAATGATCTGGCTCTGGAACAGGCCAAACGAGTACTCGCCGAACTGCAGCAGGACGTCAAATCTCGCAGCGTATCGAATCAGGCCACCATCTTGCTGGCGGAAGAAAAGCGGAACAAGGCAAAGCTGGCAATGGACCAGGCACAAGGAAACATCGACAAGATGCGGGTTACCGCTCCCATGGACGGCCTGGTGGCGCTGGAAAAGAACGAGGGGGCGATGGGTGGATTTTGTTGCTTCCCGGGCCAGACGTTCCCGGAGTATCGCGAAGGCGACCAGGTGCAGCCCGGCAGAACCGTGGGGCAGGTGGTGGATCCGAAAGAAATGGAACTGAGCGCAAAAGTGGGAGAACTCGAACGCAACAATGTCAAAGAAGGACAGTCGGTGGACATCCAGTTCGACGCATTCCCCGGCAACACGTTCCACGGCACAGTAAAGACGGTGGGCGGCAACAACACGCGCAGATTCTGGGAAGACGACACCAGCACCAAGTTCGAAGTGACCATCACACTCGCCGCCACGGACCCGCGCATGCGTCCGGGACTGACGGCGCACCTTTTCATTCATGGCGATCCGCGCAAGGACGTGCTGTACGTGCCTCGGCAGGCGTTGTTCCTGAAAGAAGACAAGCGCGTCCTATTTGTGCGAAACGGCAGCAACTTTGAACCGCATGAAGTGAAGATTCAGGCCGAGAACGAAAGCCGCGCTGCCATCGAAGGTATCGGCGCCGGCACGGAGATCGCCTTGATCGATCCCACGGCACCAAGGAAAGCGACGACTCCAGGCGCAGCCTCGCCTGCCGGCGGCGGAGGCACTCCGTAGTGGCCACCATCGCCTCCACTCCCGACGCACGCATCATTCGCGGCTATCAGCAGTGGCTCCCGGACATGCAACTGGGACTGCAGAACCTGCTGCTGCACCGGTTGCGCTCATTGCTGACCATGCTGGGGATGATATTTGGTGTCGCGGCCGTGGTCTCGATGCTTTCCATCGGTGCGGGCGCACGCCAAAAAGTGATGGCCCTGATCGAGCAGATGGGCGTTCACAACTTGATCGTCGAAGCGAAAGAGACCACTGATGATCAGGCTCATCAGAAGATTCGCAAACTGTCGCAGGGGCTGTCGTTTCAGGATTATCGGGTGATTCGCGACGATGTGAACGACATTGTCGCGGCGACGCCGCGAAAGCGGATGATTCTCTCCAAGACCATTCCGAAAGCACAGCAGGATCCGCCGACTGTCTACGGAGTCAATCCGAACTACTTGCAGATCGCAGGGCTGCACGTGCTGGAGGGCCGGTTCTTCAATGAGGACGAAGAAACGCGTGGCGCGCCAGTCGTCGTGCTGGGCGCGGCAGCCCGCTCGAGCCTGTTCGGTTCCGCGGATCCGGTCGGTCAGTATGTGAAGGCCAACGAGACCTGGTTCCGCGTGATTGGCGTGGCCTCGCCGCAACTGAGTTCACAAGCTGAAGTGGCGGGCGTGCCTTCGCAGGACCTCAACAACATTATGTACGTTCCCCTGAACTCGGCCCTTCTTCGACTCGAGGATAACTACAGCAGCGTGCGCGATGAGATTGACGGCATCTACCTGAACATCCGCGACAACGCCGACATGGCCTCGGTGGCGCAGGTGGTGCGGGCGATTCTCGATTCGTCGCATCATTCCGCGGGCGATTTCAGCGTCATTGTCCCGGCCGAACTGCTCGCCGAGCAGAAGCGGACAGAAAGATTATTCAATGCGGTCATGGTGGCGATCGCATCCATTTCCCTGCTGGTGGGCGGGATCGGCATTATGAACATCATGCTGGCCAGCATTCTGGAACGGACGCGCGAGATTGGCGTCCGGCGCGCCGTAGGCGCTCGGCAGTCGGACATCATCCGCCAGTTCGTGGTGGAAGCCATGCTCATTTCCTTTGTGGGCGGAAGCTTCGGCATTCTGTTTGGCTTCGTGATGTCGCGCCTCATCGCGTTGCTGGCAGGCTGGTCGACGATCGTGACGCTGAGTTCCATTCTGCTCGCGTTCATCGTCTCGATTACCGTGGGTCTCGTTTTCGGAATTTATCCTGCAGTCAAAGCCGCACGTCTGGATCCGGTCGAAGCGATTCGCTGGGAGTAGGCGGCGCGGCCGTCATCTTCACGGCACCAGTCAACACACCTTGGAGGAATTGAGGAATGAAATATTCTCGTCTGGGCCTTTTCGTTGGTCTCCTGCCGTTCATTCTGTTCATCCCGCCAAGCTGGGCGCAACAGCGCGAGGGATACCGCGACTTTGCCACGCCGCAAGTCCGCTCCGACAAACTGGGAGCGCCGGAGCACCTGCGGGACTATGTTGCCGACGGAAAGCTCCGGCTCAGTTTGCGGGACGCGGTTGTTCTCACGCTGGAGAACAACAGCTTCGTGAGGATTCAGGAAACACAGGTGGACTTTTCGAAATTCGCGCTGCTGGGGGCGCACTCGCCTTTCGACCCGGTGCTGACGACTTCCTACAACATCAACAGCACAATGATTCCCACTTCCAGCCAACTGCAGGGCACCGGACAAGCACCCACTTTTAGTTCGACCACGCAATTTGCACAGTTCACGTACGCGCAGACGTTTGAGACCGGCACGAACGTTCAGGCGTATCTGAACAGCAACAACAATTTCACCAACAACTCGTTCAATACTTTCAATCCGTCGATCAATTCGATTCTGAGTTTTCAGTTTACGCAGCCCCTGCTACGGAACGGATGGTTGTTTGCCAATCGAGCGCCGCTGATCATCGCGCGGCGCAATCTTGAGCAGTCGAAGGCCAACTTTGCGGCTGAAGTGAACAACAACGTCCTGCAGGCCCTGGCACAGTACTGGTCGGTGGTCGAGGCGCGCGGAAACCTTGAGGTTGCGAAGAGTTCGATGGATGCAGCCGAGGTCACTTACAAGCGGGACAAGCGAGCATTGGAACTGGGCGCGTTGCCTCCCTTGGACATCTACCGGTCGGAGTCGCAGGTGGCGTCGCGGCGCGTGCAGGTCATTCAAAGCGAATACGCACTCAAACAAGCGGAAGATCAACTGCGCATGACGGTCGGCGCGGATCAGGATCCGAACATTCAGGCGCTCGATCTTGAGCTCACCGAGAAGCCGGAACCAGAGGGCGAACTGCGCACCATTGACACCGCTGCTGCGTTGCAGCAAGCTTTGACGAAGCGCCCCGAGATTGACGCAGTCCGTGCCGCTCTGGCCAAGGACGAAACCAGCATTCGCCTGGCGCACAATCATTTAATGCCCGAACTCGACTTGAGCGCCCAGTACGCCAGCAATGGAGTGGGAGGCACACAGTTTATGGCGGCTGGGCAGAAGGTTACGAGTTCGTCGGTGAATCAGCTTTTTGGTTTCAATTACCCAACCTATTACGCGCAACTATCGTTGAGTCTTCCGCTGAAGAATCGTGCGGCCAAGGCCGAGATGGGGAGCGCATTGGTGTCGCGGCGCAGCGACCTTTACAACGACCGCCAACTCCGCGAGCAGGTCACGCTCGACGTCAGCAACGCCGTCCATCAACTCGAGCAGGCAAAACTCAGCATCGCCGCCGGCAAAGAAGCGTTGGACCTGGCCAAGAAGACGATGGCCGCGGAGCAACGCAAGTATGACTTGGGTTCGGAAACGATCTTCTTCGTGCTGGAAGCGCAGACCGAGCTCGCCAGCGCCCAACTGGGCCTGTTGCAGGCGGAAGTGAACTACCAGCTCGCAGTGGCCGGCCTCGATCGTGCTACGGGAGAATTGCTGGAACCCTACCATGTGCAGATCGCGGAGCTGACCCACTAGACACCGGGCCGACGTTTCTGCTGCGAGGCGGTGCATCTTCCCCGCTGCTGGCAAAGGCAGTAAACTATTATCCCGCAGTGCGAAAGTGGCGGAATTGGCAGACGCACCAGACTTAGGATCTGGCGGGTAAAACCGTGGGGGTTCGAGTCCCCCCTTTCGCACCAATGATTCACAACCAGTTCTGGGAATCGCCGCTTTCGGTCGTGGCCAGTTTCGTGCCTTTGGCATTTCAGGGCAGTCTCTTCCATTGGAATCATGACGACGTCACCCTTTCCACTGCCCGAAGAATTCAACGCGGCGTCGTACTTCGTCGACCGGCATATCGCCGAGGGGCGTGGCAACAAGGTCGCAATCGAATGTGAGGATCGGCGTGTCACCTACCTCCAGCTTTTCGAGTCGGTCAACCGGGTTGGAAATGCGCTCAAGAATTCAGGAGTCAGGACCGAGGAACGAGTCTTCCTGCTTTTGCTGGATACTCCGGAATTTGCCGCGAGCTTTTTCGGGGCCATCAAGATAGGAGCGGTGCCCGTCCCCGTCAACACTCTGTTGAAGCCATCCGACTACGAATTTCTGCTCAATAACTCGCGAGCGCGGGTTGCGATCGTCACCGATTCCCTTTTGCCTCTGCTGCAGGCAATTCCAGTTGAGAAACTCGCTTACGTTAAGAAGATTGTTGTCGTCGGACGCGAGGAAAGACCGGACCCGCTCTCATTTGATTCCTGGACTCGCGACAGCTCCGCCAGTCTCGATGCGGCGCGCACCAGCAAGGATGATGCCGCCTTTTGGCTTTATTCTTCAGGCAGCACCGGGCGGCCGAAAGCTTGTGTGCATCTGCAGCACGACATGGTCGTGTCTGCGGAGCACTATGCGAAGGCAATTCTGAATGCCACCGAGCACGATCGCTTCTTCAGCGTGGCCAAGCTTTTCTTTGCTTACGGACTGGGTAACGGGCTCTATTTCTCATTGGCAGTGGGAGCGACCAGCATCCTGCTGCCCGGTCCTCCACGGCCCCATAGCGTTTTCGACGTGGTGGAACGATTTCGTCCAACGCTGTTTTTCTCTGTGCCTTCGAACTATGCGAAGCTGCTGGCTCACTCGCCAGAAACGGGGCGCGACCCAAATTTCTCTTCGGTTCGCCATGCGATTTCGGCGGGGGAATGCCTGCCAGCCGCGATCTTTCACCGCTTCAAGGAACGCTTTGGCGTGGAGATTCTCGATGCCATCGGATCGACGGAAGCGCTGCATATGTTCATCGCGAACCGGCCGGGTGCGGTCAAACCGGGTTCGAGCGGCACCATCATTCCCGGATTTGATGCGCGCGTCGTCGACGAGAGCAATCAGCCTGTACCTACCGGCGAGATGGGCGACTTAATTATCAAGACCGACGCAGCCTGCGCGTGCTATTGGAACCAGCACGAAAAGACCAAAGACACGATCAGCGGGCATTGGATGTGCACGGGCGACCGCTACTATCAGGATGCCGACGGATATTTCTGGTACGCAGGGCGCTCCGATGACATGTTGAAAGTCAGCGGCACATGGGTCAGTCCAGTGGAAATCGAGAACCAACTGCTCGAACATCCGGACGTACAAGAAGCGGCGGTCGTTGGGCGGAAAGATGAAGACGGGCTCGTGAAAACGGTGGCTTGCGTCGTGCTGCGGGATAGCAAACCCGGAAGCCCCGAAGTCGCGAAGGAACTGCAACGGTTCGTTCTGGAGCGCCTGCCCGATTTCAAGCGGCCGCACCAAATCGAGTTCTTTCCGGAATTGCCAAAAACGGCGACCGGCAAACTGCAACGCTACAAACTTCGTTAGCACTTTCGGAGGACCATGCACGATCAGGCGTTACTGCAACAGGCTCTCGAAGAGGCAAGGACAGGGTTGCTTGAAGGAGGGTTGCCGATCGGGTCGGTCCTGGCTGACAAGCACGGGCAGATCGTCGCTCGCGGACATAACTTGCGGGTTCAGAGCGGCGACCCCACGGCGCATGCCGAGACAGTATGCCTACGCAACGCTGGCCGGCGTCGCGACTGGGCGGAGTTGACGCTGGTGAGCACGCTCAGTCCCTGCATCATGTGCACCGGCACCGCATTGCTGTTCCGGATTTCGCGCGTCATCATTGGTGAAAATCGAAACTTCCAGGGCGCCGAGGATCTTTTCCTGCAGCACGGTGCGAGCGTCATCGTGCTGGACGACGCGGAATGCGTTCGCATGATGCGCGATTTCATCAGCGCACATGCAGATTTGTGGAACGAGGATATTGGGAAGTGAGGTCGTGCGATACGCGCGCCCTTAGCGCACCGCAGGAAGATGCCTGTCAGGTTTCGGTGGAGGCGCCGTCTCACTCGCGGGTAGAGCGTTCTTCAAATCCCACCGGCACAATGGGCATCGAGTCGCCACCGAGTACACAATGTGGCCGAACGCCTTGCATTCGCTGTTAGGACAAGCTCTCATACCAACCTCCAAGCCTCGGCCGAGATGACGGTCGATCTTTCCGCTCAAATCATCAGCCCGGAACCTCACACTAGCACGACGCCCGGCCTCGAACGAGCGTCTTTTCGGTTGCCGCAAATTGATTTTTCTTCTAGCTCCGCGCGACGATACCTACGTTGAGGCTCACACCCGTTGTTGTACAATCCCACCCCAATCACACATGGTCGGCAAAGGAGCAGTTCAATTGACGGAGCCAACACGGCCGGAGTCGCCCCCAAGCGCAGACTACGGGTTGCGGCGCGGCATCCTTTCTCCCATGGAGACTCTGGCGCAGTCGGTGTCTACCATGGCGCCGACGACCACGCCGGCCGCAACGATTCCTCTGGTGTGCGCGCTCGCGGGGAACGGAACCTGGCTCGCGTATGCGCTCGCAACGGTCGCAATATTTCTGGTCGGACTGTGCATCGCGCGCTACGCCCGTCATTCTGCTTCTCCGGGGTCGCTCTACACGTACGCATCGATGACCTTGCCGCCCTGGCTGTCCGCCACCGTTGCCTGGAGCCTCTTGCTGGCCTATGTAGCCACGGGATCGAGCGTGATTGGCGGCTTTTATCACTATGCGAACCTCTTGCTGCACGATGCCACGGGGCATGTTTTCTCTGCCGTATTGTTGTCGCTTTTGGTCACGGGAGTTTCCATCTGGATTGCGTATCGCGACGTAAAGATTTCCGCGCGGCTCATGTTGTGGATTGAAGCTGCGTCGGTGTCGGTGATCGTGATCGTCGTCGTGCTCGTGCTGTTTCATTACGGCTGGCACCTGGACGCAGATGAACTCCATTTGCATGGGATGACCGGGAGCGGACTCCGCCTCGGCCTGGTGCTGGCGCTGTTTAGCTTTGTGGGCTTTGAGAGCGCGACCACGCTGGGCGCCGAGGCCCGCAACCCGCTGAAAACAATTCCCCGCGCGGTGATTCAGAGTGCTGTTCTGGCGGGAGCATTCTTCACCATTTGCGCGTATGCCGCAGTGCTGGGCTTCCATATGGTAGGTCAGGATCTGGGCACCACTCCGGATCAAATGCACGTGCTCGCCCGGGTTGGCGGCGTGCCGGTGCTGGGGATACTGATCGACGTCGGGGCGCTGGTAAGCATGTTTGCCGGCACTCTCGCCTGCATTACGGCCGCTGCTCGCGTGCTTTTGCGGATGGCGCACGACGGGCTCGCGCATGAATCGTTGGGTTCGACACACGCCCACAACCACACCCCGAGTCGTGCCGTCGTCATCACCGGCGTTGCGGCGATGCTGCCAGTGGCAGTGCTGGCATACCGCGGAGCCAGCGGGTTGGATGTGTACGGCTGGCTGGGATCTCTGGCGACTTACGGCTTCATCGTGGCGTACGCCCTGGTGTGCGTTGCCCTGCCACGCTACTTGCATCAGCATGGCAGCTTCACTGCCGGCGCCCAGATCGTTCCCTGGCTGGCGGCGACGGCCATGCTGCTGGCCCTAATCGGCAATCTCTACCCCGTGCCCGAAGGGCCCTACGGCAAGCTCCCTTACATCTATCTCGCTTATTTGATCGCAGGGCTCGGATGGTTCATGATTCGCTCTCGCAGCAGGAAGGTAGCCTTGTCGGAGCGTGTCGAACTGTCTGAGCCATAAAAATTACTGATTCCGGTCAAAAGAATTTTCATTGAGCCTGTGTCTTTCCCTTTCGCCGGAGTTCGCGTACATTTGGCGGCATAGTTTTCCAGCCTGGGCAGTGCAGAGCAAGTGCGGAGCAAACCAGCTCAACGACAAAGTCGTACAAGTAAAACCGTAGTTCGCGGCAGTTGGCGGCTGCTTTGGATTTGTGTTTCTACCCCTGACGAGGTTCACAATCATGGCGAAGCATACGAAACTGGGCATTCTCTTGTTGGCTGTGTTCTTGCAATTGTCCCTGTCCTCGTTGGCGCAGCAGACCCTGGGCGGCATTACGGGCACGGTCAGCGACAGGAGCGGCAGCGTGCTGCCCGACACCACGGTCACCATCGTCGGGGACCAGACCAAGCTGACCCGCACGCTGAAAACGAATGGAAATGGCGCCTACGACTTCGTCAACCTTCCCATTGGCACGTACACCGTCACCGTCAGCCACGACGGGTTTCAAGCTGAAAGGCTGCCGTCGATTCTCGTGCAGGCGAATCGAACCGCGACGTTAAACGTCTCGTTGAAAGTCGGCCAGGTAGGGACGACGATTGATGTCGAGGCAGCGCCCATCATGAACGCCGTCGACACCACGAACGGCTATGTGCTCGAAGCGCAGCAGATTCAGGCTGTCCCATTACCGACCGGCAGTTTCACCGGGCTGGCGATTCTCTCTCCCGGGGTGAATGCGGAACTGGCCGGTGGAACGGGCGTCAACAGCGGATTAGGCAACCAGCCGATCTGGGCCAACGGCCAGCGCGACACGAGCAACACTTTCCTGCTGAACGGCGTCGACGCCAGCAACTTATTTAACGGCAAGAGCACCAGCCAGGTAGCGTCGGCACGCATTGTCAACAATACCGGTGTGGCCAACGCCGCCAGCACCAGCGCGGCACCGATTCAGAGCACGGCGTCGGTTTACCTTGCCGTCGGACAGGCGCTGCCTACTCCCGCACCTGAGACGGTGCAGGAACTTCGCGTGAACACTTCGATGTACGACGCGCAACAGGGCTCCACCAGCGGCGCGCACATCGACATGAGCACCGCGACTGGAACAAACACGATTCATGGTGAGGCCTACGTGCATCGTGGAACGGATTGGCTCAACGCGGCGCCGTTCTTCGATAAGCAAGATCCGAACATTCCGGCCAACGATAAGATTCCCCAGTTGCATCGCTGGATCGCAGGCGGCAAGCTCGGTGGTGCTCTGATCAAGGACAAGCTGTTCGGCTATGTAGCCTACCAGCACCTTCACGATTCCGATCAGGAGATCGGGTTGTCCCGGTTGCTGGTCCCCTCTGAGCTTACTGACTCTAACCGCACGCCCCAGGGCCTAGCTCAGATTTCAAATGACATCTGGGGAACGAGCCTCACCGGAAATGGCGATGTCAACCCCGTTGCGGTTGCGCTGTTACAGTACAAATTGCCCAACGGGCAGTACATGATCCCGTCGGCCAACGGCGTGATACCGACCCCAAGTTTCCCGGAGAACGCGATCAGCCCGGGCACAGCTTATTTCTTTTCTGACCAGGCGGTTGCAAATCTGGACTGGACCAAAAGCGCCAAGGACACGTTGTCGGCCAAGTACTATTACCAGCACGATCCGAGTATCGCCCCGTACGCTTACTCGAGTGTCGCAGGATTCTCTCAGCATTTGGACGCCGGAAGTCAGGTCGCTTCTCTTACCAATTCACAGTCAATCACTCCCGGGTTCAGCATCACCGAAGTGATTGGTATTCTGCGCGAAAAGGTCTACAGCACGATCGCACAGCCGTTCACGCCGCAGCAACTGAACATCAATACCTTCGGCTCTACTTTCTTTCCCGGAATCACAATCGTCGATCCACTGGGATTGGGAAACCCGATTGCCAATCCCGGAGGCGTCACCAACCTTCAGTTTCTGACAATCGGCCAGGGTGCCGCGTCGCAGGGCGCGTTTACCGGAGTCTTCCAGAATCGCATCATGCCCTCAGCAAATGCCATCTGGATGCACGGCCGCCACTCATTCACGTTCGGAGGCAGCTACTCCTACACGCAACTCAACACTCGTGACCGAAGGACGAATCAGGGAATCATTTCGACGGCGGATTTTTCCCAGTTCCTTCAGGGATTCGTCAACACCAATGACGACTTCACGACCACCAAGTTCCTGCAGGGCAATGCCAACCGCTATTACCGCGCGGGACAGGCAGGGGCTTACATACAAGACAAATTTCAACTGCGACCGAATCTGAGCCTCACTGCCGGCCTGCGCTTCGACTGGGATGGAGGCCTCACCGAGAAGTACGGACGTGTCTTTAACTTCGATCCCTCGCGTTACGCTTACGATGACGCCACCGATACCATCACGTCCAACGGCTTCATCATTGCCGGCAACAACAAGCTGTTTCCGACGAAGGGTGTTAGCGATACGACTCTGACCGGGCGGCAGTGGGGATTTGCGCCGCGTGTCGGACTTGCTTGGAGCCCGAAGAAATTCAACGATAAGGTCGTGGTCCGCGCCGGATTTGGCATGTACTACGATCGCGGTGAACTCTACTCCTATCTGTCTCCCGGCTTCGCTGAAGGTGTCATCAACGGCGGACCGTTTGGAGTCAATCAGACTCCGCCCTATGTGACCGCGCAGGCTTGCACTCCCGACTCTTACTATCTGGGATACATTCCCACCTGCCCCGCAAACGGCTATTCGCTTTCCAGTCCGTGGGGCCCGACTCTGGGCCCGGCTCCCAGCGGGAATCCCGCAGATATCACCCAGTACCTGCCCAACCAGGCGGCGATCATGAACGGCGCGCAGATGTTCTCTTTTGCCACCTACAATCGTGCCAACAAGCTGCCCTACACTCTCAATCAGACTCTCGATATTCAATGGCAGCCGCGGAACGATTTGATGTTCGAAGTCGGATACGTCGGAAACCTCGGACGTCATGGAGTTGTCCCCATCCCCTTCAATCAGCCGGGGATTGCCACACCGACTAACCCGATCCATCCCAACTCGCAGAATCCGCAGTACTACACCTACGGCTATACGTTGGTCGACTCCAGCTTCAATTTCCAAAATTTGCCAAACGGTCAGCCGTATCTCGCCACTTACGAGGGGGGCAATGTCGATATGCGCGTGCCCTACATCGGCTACTCGGCGGAGTCAGAGACGTACAAAGCGGCTGGAGTTTCCGCCTACAATGCACTGCAGACACACATCGAGAAGCGCCTGAGCCACGGCCTGCAAGTGGGCTTCTCTTACACGTACTCTCACGCCCTGGATGAGCAAAGCGGCATGGGCCTGTTTTTCAACGGGAACAATCCGCTGAATCTACGCTCAGCGTACGGGTCGTCCGACTTTGATCGCACCCATGTCTTCAATGTCAGCTATCGCTATGAGCTGCCAAAGTTCTTTAGCGCATCTTCTTTGAAGGGAATGTTTGCGAACGGATGGGCGGTCCAAGGCACGGTTGTTGCTCAGAGCGGGCAGCCGTACAGCATCATCGATTACACCGGCGCGGTCGGCAGCATTTTCTACAGCGTCTATGACGGTATTACGAACCCCATCGTTCCGCTCGCGCCCGGCTGCACGCCCAAGAATGCAGTGACGGGCGCATCTGGGGCTTTTGGCACTCCGGCTCTCAAGTCATCGTGCTTCACCCTGCCGCTGCTCCAACCGGGCGATCTCGGCGGAGCCATTCCTGCCGGTGACCTTTACGAGACCAACTTCACGAACGGACAGCGCAACATCTTCCGGCAATCGTGGCAGAAGGACGCCGATATTTCATTCGTGAAGGTCACGCAGTTCGGGGAGCGGTACTCGTTAAAGTACAGCTTCGACATCTTTAACCTGACCAATACAGCCAGCTTCGACATTCCCATCGATGACGTTTCTCAGAACGAGTTCTACAACCAGTTTCCGGTCATCGGAACGCCGCCAAGCAGCTTCTACAACGCGCCGTCCGGGCTGGGAGTGGTGAACAAAACGATTAGCATGCCGCGGCAGATCCAGATGACGCTGAGCCTCACTTTTTGAAAGACGGTTTCTTCAGAAGGCTCGCTTAAACGAGACCAAGACCGGCCGCGGCCGTGTCGACAATGGTCTTGCCAATGGTCAATGAGGCTGTGGCCGCCGGCGAGGGCACGTTGAGCACGTGGAGCACTTTGCCGGACGGCACGAATTGGAAATCGTCGACCAAGGCTCCGTTGGGCTTGAGCGCCTGAGCGCGCACGCCCGAGCCGCCGGGAACCAAGTCCTTCTCGCCTACCTCTGGGAGCAAGCGCTGCAACGCGCGAACGAAGGCCGGCTTCGATAGCGACCGGCGCCACTCTCCCAAAGCGTTGCGCCAGTGCCGCCCCGCCATGCGCCAAAAGCCAGGAAACGTCGCCGCCGACACCAAGTCGCGTAGGTTGATGTCGGTGTGACGGTAACCTTCCCGTGCCAGCGCAAAGACGGCGTTCGGGCCGGCATCCACTCTGCCGGTAATGCGGCGGGTGAAATGCACGCCGAGAAATGGAAAGCGTGGATCGGGTACGGGATAGATCAACGCCTTCACCAGTGCGGCGCGCTCGGGCACAAGGTCGTAATATTCACCGCGAAATGGAACGATCATCACGCCGGGTTCGTCGCCTGCCATCCGGCTGATGCGGTCGCTGAATAGTCCGGCGCAGTTGATGAGTGAAGCGGTGGAGAACGCTCCCCGCGAAGTTTCCACCACGATTTCGTTCGGCATGCGGCGGATGCCCGTGGCCGCCGCGGACAGTAGAACGGTGCCACCGGCTGCCGAAATCAATTCTGCATATTTCTCGCACACCTTGGCGTAGTCGGTAATTCCTGTGGAGGGTACGACCAGCGCTCGCAGTCCCGTAGCATGAGGCTCGATTTCGCGCAACTCCTCGGGACCGATCATGCGCAGGCCAGTCAGGCCATTGGCTTCCCCGCGCTGGCGCAATTCTTCCAGCCGTGGGAGTTCGTCCGCGTGGGTTGCGACGATGACTTTGCCGCAGACATTGTGGGCGATGCCGTGCTCGCGGCAGAACTCGACCATGGCCGCGGCTCCCGTGACGCACAGGCGGGCCTTCAAGGAGCCGGGCTTGTAGTAAACGCCGGAGTGAATCACCCCGCTGTTGTGTCCGCTCTGGTGGCGGGCGACGCGGTCTTCTTTCTCGAGCAGGAGCAGCCGAAGATGCGGAAAGCGGCGCGTGATTTCGAGCGCGACTCCGAGCCCAACCACACCACCACCGATGATGATTACGTTGTAATGAGAATCGGTCATTGAAGACGCGACTGCACGGTCGCGCAGGCGTTCTTGGTCGCAGGGACCAACCGCGCGACGCTTTAGTCTACGACAAGCGTCACTTGCACGCTCTGCCCGGCATCGGAAGCGGTGCCTGGAGAGGTTCCCGTGACGGTGATCAGATAGGTGACAGGTTGGTTTCCTTTGGGAGGAGGGGTACCTCCACCGCTGCTGACCCCCCCGCAAGAAATAAGAAGCGCCGCAAGTAGCAGCATTGCGGTCGAGCCGAAGACGCGATGCATCGGCGGCCCGGTCTTGCGCCCCGCGGCGCCCCAAGCGATCACGATTCCCGGCAGGAACAAGCACAGCGCGTAGAAGACCGAGGCGCGGCCGGTGCGTGACTGCAGCCGAGCCTTACTTCCTACGATTGAAATATTCATCACGACATCGACCGCGGAGTTTCCGGGAGTGAACGCGGGAGGCGGGTTGAAGATGCATTGCGCCCCAGCAGGCATTCCGGCAGAACAGGCAAGCGTCACCGCCCCGGTGAACGATGCGCCCACGGGCTGAACAGTCAGGTTATAAGCGCCGCTGGTCTGCCCCGCCGTCACCGTCTGACTCGGGGTCGAAGAGGTGAGCCGGAAATCCTGCGCCAGGGTGACAGCCACGGTGAAGGAATGGCTGGGCGCGCCTGTGGTGTCCTGGGTCGTGATGTTGATGTTGTAAGTTCCCGGACTTGCAGTGCTGGGAGTGTTGACGGTCGCCGTGAGGGTCGCCGTGCCTCCGCTGGTCACGCTCACCGGATTCGCGGGAGATAGCGAGCACATCGCTCCCGCGAGAGCACTCGCGTCGCAGGTTGCGTTGATCTTCCCGCTATACGAATGGGACGAGGTCAGCGTGAGGCTGGCAGTGCCCTGGCCGCCCGGCGCCAGAGATAGCGTCTGCGTCCCTGAGATCGAATAGTCACCAACATTGAATGAAACCGCCAGAGCATGCACAACCGAGCCAGAGGTTCCGGTAATCGATAGCGAATAGCTTCCGGCAGCAAAACTCGTGCCGTTGATGGTGAGCGTTGCCGTCGCCGGAAACGAACTCACCGAGGTGGGGCTGATGCTGCAACTGCCGCCCCCGTACGTCGTCGGACAACTCAGAGTGACAGTGCCGCTGAATCCGTCCTGCGAAGCAATCGAGATCGCCCCCGTAGTGCCGGTGCTGCCTGCGTTCACCTCGGGGAATGAGATGGGCTCGGTCAAAACGAAATCTGCATTGGAGGTGACGTTCAGGCTGAATGATGTCGTCAGCATTGAGGGGGCCCCGGTCGTCGTGGCCTGAATCGTCACGGGATAACTTCCAGGCGCGGTTCCTGCGGGCACCGATACGCTAGCCGTCATATTCACCGGCGCAGTTGAAGTGGGATTGACTGTGGTTCCGGGCGTCAGCGCGCAGGTCGCGCTGGCAATACCAGAACTGCACGAAACCGTGACGCTCTGATTGAACGATCCTGCAGCCGTAATCTGGAAACTTACCGGAGACGACGTGGTTCCTCGGGCCACGGTCACGTTTGCCGGGGATGGAGTCGTCATCCCGAAGCTGACGACGTGCTCCGTGACTGGAACCGTGTGAGTGATGTGCTTTGTGTCAGAGCCAACCCCCTGCACGTTGAAGCTGTAGTCACCGGCCGTGCCGCCCACCGTAACGGCAAACGGAGTCTTGTTTCCTGGAGTCAGCGTCGATGGAGACACTGAACAGGTGCTGGGCGGGGCCGTCGAGCCGGCGGCACAACTCAGTGCTACCGAACTCGTGTACCCGTTCAGCGCGCTGGCCGTACCGTTGAACGCGGTTGTCTGTCCCACGAAAACGGTCTGCGGCGAATTGGAGACAGACATCTGGAAGTCCGGTGTGATGACCAGATTGAATTGCCAGATGCCGCGCCCGTAGGTGGAAGCCCGCAGCAATTGCTGGCCGCCACCCGTGAAGACTCCCAGAGCCGTGACTGCCACGTTGGGCAGGAAGCCGTTCTGATCCGTGATGGGCGCGGGCCCAAGCTCCGTCCAACTGGCCGCGGATGTGGAACTGCCGAAGACGCCCACGTCGGTCCCGACGTACACCTGAGACAATCCGGGATAGACAACGACTGCGTTTACTGGCGAGTCCGGCAGATTGGCGGTGAAGTCCGTCCAGGACGCGCCGGCGTTGGTGGTCTTCCAGACATGTCCCGTGCCTCCGGTGAAGCCCATGACAGTCACATACGCAGTCTTGCCGGTGACATCGGACGGGTCGATCGCCACCCCTGAGATCGGGAACTGGTTCGGATTGATGTTGCCCTGAGGGCCGTTGTTGGTGACATCAGCGAAAGCCCCGGCTCCAGTCGAAGCATTCGTAGTGACCCAGACGTGACCGCCCGTCGGTGTGTAGAGAGGGCCGTCAATCGGGCCTAAGCCGCTCGTGGTGGCGTAAATGACGACGCAACCATTGCTGTCGGTTGTGCCCCCCGCGGCCAGTGCGCGCACCTGGTTGACTTCGCTTCCCGTGCAAGTTCCTGAGCCTAAGCTATCGAAGTTCGGACTGAGCGCCGTGAAAGCGCCGCCCGTGCGCGGCCCTCGCCACACGCGGCAGGTGCCGATCAGCATCGGTGTCGCGGTCTTCGGATCGAAGATGTACGGAAAGTAAAACGCGCCATCGTCGCCCCCGACCGTGCTGCTCGTGGCCACGAAGCTGAAGGCGCTGTCATTGCAGTTCGGGCCACTCGTGCACAGTTGCACGCCCAGCCCGCCCGGAGGAACGTCAGGATTGGACGCATACCAGTTGGAGGTCGCGCCCGGATCGATCAGGTTGTAGCCGCCATCGCCACCGAGCACGTTCACCCAACTTGGATTCGTCGTTGCCTGAGTGGTTGCGGGTGAACCGTTATCCTGCGCCCCGCTAAGCATCGTGTTCATGTCTGTGGGATGCTGCGAGAAGCTGACCAACTGCGTCATCGATCCCAGATTCTGGTTGAGGTCGTCGAACTGATTTGTTCCCGAGCACGCGCCGGTGTTGAGCCCTGAAAATCCGTTGAGTGCACGGTAAATGCCGCCGTCGTTAGCAAAATACATCAAGGCATTTCCGGAGTCGCTACCCGACGCGGGAATCGCGTAGGCCAACGCGTGTTGGTCGGGATGCACGTGGGCAGGCGCGCCAATCGGGTTGCATCCGTAGACGTGGGTGAGGTTCATGAATCCGGTGGCCGCGCACGTAGGATTCTGCGTAGTGATGCCGCACTTGTAGAGATTGATCGCGCCGGCGTACAGGTCGGTTGCCGCCCCGTTCGGAACCGCCAGCAGTTCCAGATTGTAGGCGCCCTGTTGCACACCGCAGCCTTCGAAATCACCGCAGTTCGCGATGACAGTATCGGAGATCGACGTCCATGATGCGCCCCCGTTCACGCTTTGCCAGATTCCGCCGTCGACGGGGCTGCCCGTCGAGGAAAGGGAAATGAACCAGGCATACATCTCGTTGCGAATTGGGACCACCGTGATCTCTGCGCGATAGATCGGGCAGGTATAACTATTCGAGGTCGATTGGGCTGGACATGCCGCTGTGCTCAACAGCGCTCTACCCGGCTGGACTGCGAGCCGCGTCCAATTCGCGCCATCGGGGGAAGAATAGAATCCGTGATAGCGCACCGCGGCGAAGAACTGCCCAGCGGCAGCGTTGTAAACGACCGACGTGGCTGACGTGGCATCGGTAGCACCGCCGGGATCGACCAGCGCGTTGTAAGTCCAAGTCTGCCCGGCATCGAGCGAGGTGTAGAGACCGCGCGTGGTGCCGGCGGTGACTGATCCGTCGACCAAGCCCTCGGAGGACGTGGCCATCGCCGCAACCAGTGTGTTCGTTTGTGCCGTGCTGAATGCCATGCGCGTCCCGCCCAGGCCACTGAACGACAGTGCGCCGCCGTTGGCCGTGGGAATCAGGCTCCACGTGCTGCCGGCGTTGGTGGAGCGGAGAATGCCCAGCCCGAAATAGGAGTCGCCGGAACTGTTCGCCTCCCCGGTGGCAGCAAGAATCACCGTCTTTGCCGGGTCTGTGTTGCCTGGCTGGATGGCGATAGCTCCGATCGAAAGCGTGGCCTGATCGTCGGTCACGGGAGTCCACATCACGCTGTTGGCTGTGTTGTTGGCAGCATTAGTCGACTTCCAGATTCCGCTCTGCGCTCCGCCGATATAGACAGTGTTGCCCGTGGGATCCGCGGGATCGATCGCGATGGCCGTCGCGCGTCCCGCCACCTGGTGATAGTCCTGCGTGCCGTTGCCGGTCGCATCCGACGCCAGCGGCATGGGGCCTAGCGGTATCCATGAGCCTGTCGAGAGCGAGGTCTGCCCTGTCACCCCGAATGCCGCAGCACGTCGCGCGCGCAGCTGCAGCTTCGACTGATAGGCCCGTCGACGAAATTCTGCGGACGGCTCCCCGCGGATCACGCGTCCACGGAAGAACCACTCGTTGCGCTCTTTGACATGGTCGGCATCGGGGTCTGATACGGGATTGTCGGCCGCTCGTTGCTTCGCGCCTTGTGCTTGTACGACCGAAACATCCGCGAGGCAAATCAGCAGGAGGAGCGGCACCAGAAAAGAAGAGAGACAACGGCAGGTTGGCATGATGAAACTCACCTGCCAGTATCGAAAGCGCAGTCGGGCGAAGCAACGCAAAAGCAGCGTGGACGACCCGCCTCGGCCCACTTTGGGAAAAGCCGTCTCCGCCGCTCGCGCACCACAGAGATGGACTGGGCCTGTACAATCTGCTTTCCGTGGGTTGGCTCGGGTAGAAACCCGCAAGACTAGAAAGGACAGTCTACATACATGAGGTCTGTCTCTCGCGCCTTGATCGCGGCGGCTCTGCTTCTAGCCACAACGGCGGGATGGGCACAAGAAAAATCGAGTGGTCACGAACTCGTAGTGGCCGCGGCTGCGGACCTAAGCGCGGCGCTGAAAGAGGTCAGCGACGGTTACGAGAAGAAGACCGGCGTAAAGGTGAAGCTCTCGTTCGGGGCCTCCGGAGCCCTCACCCAGCAGATTCAGAATGGCGCTCCGTTTGACTTGTTTTTCTCGGCAGATATGGATTATCCCCACCAACTGATCGCCGCAGGCGACGCGGAAGGAGCCAGCTTGTTTCAGTACGCGGTGGGAAGGCTCGTGCTGTGGGTTCCGGCGGATTCTCCGCTCGACCTACAACGCCTGGGCATGAATGCTGTGCTGGATCCTTCGGTCAAGAAGATTGCCATTGCCAATCCGCAGCATGCACCCTACGGCCGGGCTGCGGTGGCCGCCTTGAAGCATGCCGGGGTGTACGATCGCGTTGCGGATCGCTTGGTCCAGGGAGAGAACGTCGCGCAAGCAGCGCAGTTCGTGGAGTCAGGCAACGCGCAGGCAGGATTCGTCGCGCTCGCGCATGCCTTAGCGGCGGGAATGGCTAGCAAAGGAAGTTATTGGGAAGTTCCGGCAGAGTTTTATCCTCCGCTGGCGCAGGGAGCGGTTGTGCTCTCGCACTCTCAGCATAAGAAAGAAGCAGCGCAGTTTCTGGAGTACATCAAAACGAAAGAAACGGCAGAGGTGCTGCGGAAGTACGGCTTCACGCTACGGTAACGAGCAAACGTAGCGCCGGCATCTTGCCGGCTGTCGCGGGGGCGTCCCGCCCGCGCATGCCAGCACCGGAAAGCAAGACAAGCGGTTTCCAGGAAAACACGAAACGATGGCAATCGACTGGCAGGCATTCTGGCTGACGTTGCAACTGGCGATCGCGGTATCGGCCATCTTGCTGGTCCTCGGTCTGCCCATCGCCTACTGGATCGCGTTCTCGCGCCGGCGCTGGAAGTTTCTGGTGGAAGCGGTCGTGGCCCTGCCTATCGTTCTTCCCCCGACCGTGCTGGGATTCTACGTGCTGGTCGCGCTCGGCCCGCGCAGCCCGCTGGGACGTTGGTGGATCGCGCTCACCGGCCACACCCTCGCCTTCACCTTCAGCGGCTTGGTGATCGGTTCGATCCTTTATAGTCTGCCGTTTGCGGTGCAACCGTTTGCCGCGTCCTTCGCGGGCGTCGATCGCAAACTGATCGCGGCGTCGGCGACGCTGGGTGCCTCCCCGCTGCGGACTTTCTTTCGCGTGATCGCGCCGCTCTCTGTCCCTGGACTGATTACAGGCACAGCTCTGAGCTTTGCTCACACCATGGGAGAATTCGGCGTGGTGCTCATGGTCGGCGGAAACATTCCCGGCGTCACGCGCACCGTCTCGATTGATATCTTCGACCGCGTGCAGGCCTCCGACTATGCCGCCGCCAACGAGACTGCGCTGTTGTTGCTCGCGTTCAGCTTCGCCGTACTGGCCGTGGTGTATGGCACGAACCGCAAGGCGTGGGTCATTGGACCGATAAGATAAACGGCGATTTAACTCCCCACCTGCACTGTCATCCTGAGCGGAGTGGGTGCGTCGCGAAGCGAAGCACCCACGCAGTCGAAGGATCCCTACGCGATGTGCGACGACGGAGGCTTGTCGAGGAGTTCTATTGAAGCTCGCGACTTTGCCAATACAAGCGAAGCTCCCTAGAATGAACTGCGATGAACGAACCGCACGCAACTACGTCCGTTGAAATCATGACTCCTTCATCACGGCCTGCGCCAGCAGAACGGAGCGAATCAGATGGCCCGCGCCTCCAGGTCTCCCTGCGCACGCGACTGCCATCGGAAGGACACGAGTTCTCCCTAGACGTTGAGTTTCAGGCCGCGCCGGGGATCACGATACTCTTCGGCCCGTCCGGAGCGGGCAAGACAACTCTGCTCGACTGCGTTGCCGGACTGACCACGCCCGACTCGGGACGCATCGCTATCGGCGACCACGCCTTATTTGACGCCGCTCAGAGCACTGATCTCCCTGTGGCCAAACGGCGCGTCGGATATGTATTTCAGAGCCTCGCACTGTTCCCGCATCTCACGGTAGAGCAGAATGTCCAATACGGCCTCGCGCAGCTTCCGCAGGAAAAGCGTGCAGCACAGGCATCTGCAATCCTTCAGGCATTTCGGATTTCGCATCTCGCGTCGCGCTACCCGCGCGAAACTTCTGGTGGGGAAAGCCAGCGCGCAGCGTTAGCGCGAACTCTGGTGACCGATCCCACCGTGCTGCTGCTCGACGAACCGCTGGCCGCGCTCGACGCCGCAACCAAAGGGAAAATCATCGACGACCTGCGCGAGTGGAACGACGCTCACCGCATTCCCATTCTGTACGTCACGCACAGCCGCGAGGAAGTCTTTGCTCTTGGTGATCGCGTGGTCGTCCTCGACTCCGGACGCATCGTTGCCCAAGGTACGCCGCACGAAGTCATCACGGCAGCGCTGCAGGAAACGGTCGCGCAGTTGGTGGGCTTTGAAAATATCTTCGAGGCTGTAGTGGAGTCGGTACATCCAGAGCGCGGCACGATGATGTGCAGAATCATGTCCTGCCGTATCGCGGGAGACACGGGCCCGCTGGTGCTCGAAACTCCGCTCGTACGCGGGGGGGTGGGAGCGGCATTGCGTGTCGGAATCCGCGCGGGCGACATTCTGCTGGCAACAGCGCCGCCGGTCGGACTAAGCGCGCGCAACGTGATTCCTGGGCGCATCGCGTCACTCGAGCAGCGCGACGTAATCGTGACCGCGCGAGTGAAATGCAGAGTTGAGATGGAAGTGCACCTCACGCTGGCCGCGCGCGATTCCCTGCAACTCGCGCCAGGACGCGAGGTATGGCTGGTGATCAAGACGCACTCGTGTCACTTGATGCAGAGTTGAGATGTTCTCGCGCGATAATTACGGCCACCATCCATACGGGTTATTGCTGATGTATGGTGGGCGAGTCTTCGCCTCTCTGCGGACATGCGCAGCCGCGGCGATGCCTGCAGCCAGGCCCACCAAGGTTGCAATAAAGGTCACCAAGCCGGGCGCAAGACGGAGCAGCGATATTAGCGACAGGACGGCCCCGCAAGTACCCGCGACGACCATGAAAGTACCGAGGAACGCCATTTGAGTTCGATAAAAGCGTGCGCCGCGCGTATCCGGCCCAACGAAATGTCCTTTGGGCACCAGTCGTTCGGGATAAAGCTGAACCCACCTACCGCCTAGAGCGAAGATGGCCGCCATCAATATTGCGATAAGCTGCATGCCCAATCATTCTATCGAGTAGGAAAACCACTTCCAAATGTCACCATGCTCGGCATGGTTGATTACTTCAGTACATAGAAATCCGAGTATTCCTAGCGTTAACAATTTCACTCTGTTCCATCTCGATCACCGCCACCCACTGCCCCTTGCGCTCTTCTGAAAACACGACCCTCCCGCCGATAATCTGCGCTGCGGCTGCTGGCGGCAAATCGCGGTGGTATCCGAAGAACCGGCGCTTGAGGTCGATCCAAACTTTCCAGCGATCCAGCAACGGACGTGCGGGTTCATATTTGGTCGAGAAGACGAGCGCAACCTCAAAGTGCGAGCGGAAGTCGGCGGCTGAGAGCACTTCGTCCAGCGAGAAGTCTTCAATCCGCACGACCTGAACCGGGCGCGTAACGTAACCCAGCCAGGGGCGCGCCAGCTCGTCCGAAGCCGGCCAGGCAGTAAGCGCGTGCGCCATGGGATAGCGGGCCTCGAGAAAGCGCTCGCCGTCTTGGTGCAGAACGATGTAGTCGCGATACGCGAGATTGTCTTCCGGCGAGAATCCGTAAGGCGGATTCCAGAACCATGCAGCCACAAAAGCGATCGCAACTACCGCGACAGCCACGGGCCAATGACGCAATCGCCGGCGCAGAGTCGAGACTCCAACGATAATCACGAGCGGCACCGCCGGCAGCATGTAGCGCGCCAGCACCGCGCCGCCGATCAAAGCCATCGCCACCACGTACACTTTCACCACTACCAGAAAAATCATCTGCACCGGGATCGCGATGCGCGAACGCTCGACCTCGCCGTCTTTCACTGGAGGCCACATCATTAGCAGCAGCATCCCCAACGTTAGTAGCCACAAATGCATGTAACCGAACGCCTGCCAGAGCCGCAGCACCAGAGCCAGCAGGAATCGCACCGGGTTCAGAGTGGACGCGACGTTGTAGCGGAAGAATTCCGGGTTGCCGAAAACATATCCAGTGCGGGCAAAGTGATAGGCGTACCACAGCACCAGCGGCAGCAAAGGAAACAAGAGCGCCAAGATCCGTTTCGACGAGCGGCCGCCCGGTTCAGAGCCCGAGTCCAACCATAGGCCCTGCAGCAATCCCCACTTCGGCGCAACGGACCGCAAAACTTCCCAGCAGGCCAACCCAACCGGAGCGAGAATCGCAGTCTCCTTCGCCAGAACCGCCAGCGAGAACCAGATTGCCGTCGAGACCGGACGATCCTCCAGATAAGCACACAGGCCCCAGAAGATCAGCCCCGCTGCCGCCAGATCCACCTGGGCCAGAGAACTCTGCGCAAAGAAAACTGGATATACCGCTGTGCATAACGTGGAGGCGATCGCTACCTCGGTATTCGCCACGCGCTCGGCCAGCCGAAATACTCCCAGCAGCGAGAATGCGGCGACCAACAGCATCGCCGATCGCGTCACAACCGGCGCGAAGCCCACGCATTTCCACCACAGGGCGATCCAGGCCATCACCAGCGGGGGATGCGCGTTCGATACAGTCGTGTGCGGAATCAGACTACCGCTCAGCAGCAGGTCGCGCGCGGCGGGAACGTAGTATCCCGCTTCGTCCCAGAAGTAAGGAAGCTGCAGGAGGGGCAGGTGCAGCAGAAAAATCCCCACAAAGATGCCCGCGAACACCAAGGCTGGATGCAGGCGAGGAGATCGTATAGGAGAGGTCATTCTATCGATGGAAGCGTCGCACTGTCGGGATTTCTGTAGAGACGTTGCTCGCAACGTCTCTCTCGGCCACCGTCAGTAATGCTGGCGGCAGAGACGTAGCAAGCTACGTCTCTACGATCGGGTCGCCAGTCGCTCAGTGCACTGGCCCTTGAGCCCCCATGCGCGGGTCAAGCTTGATATCGCCAAAGGCACTCTCGTACCCGGCAACGTTTTGCTGCAGGAGTCCGAGCAGCGCCTTGGCCTGCTGCGGGCTCAGATAGATACCCTGGAAATTCTTGATCTCCACATGGGTCTCGGTCTGTTGTTGCAGTGTGCCGAAAACCAGGAAAAAGTCCCAGATATTGACCCGCATCTGCACGCTGTTGGCATAGTTTTCGCGGTAGTCGGGGCCGTTCGTCAGCTTCACGTTGGGTTGCGTCGGATTACTCATAGCCGGAAGTGTAAATGAGTTTGCGACCGGGAAGGAATCGACGGGATGCTCGGATCTGAGGGCCAGGAGGCCCTAAGCACGATGCACCTGACAAAAACTGTCAACCGGTGATGGTTTGCGGCTCGTCACCGCACGAGTAGTCCCGTGCAAGACACCGACTTTGGTTTGGCTTTCCACTGAAAACAAAGGGTTTATGGCCGCGCCTCTCATTACTTTAGGAAGTACCTTGTGGCGGCCAAAGTGCGATAGAGTTTATGTTCATCTGCGAAAGCGGAGATTGCGGGCTACCTATGACCCAAAATATCGATCACGGGATGATGGAAGAAGTCGTCCTCCCCGAACATCTCATTCCCCTGGGATCTGTACTGGGCCAGGGAGTCAGCGCGCTGGACCTGTGCATGGTCCTGGCCAGGATTTTTCAAGTGCAGTACAACGAAGTCGCGCTCTTGCGGCTTGAGGGCGGCCTGCTGCGCTTCGTGTTCCCAGAATACTTGCGGACCACGGGGGCGATTCCGTTGTCCAGCAAGGCGGTGGCGGCCCACACGGCGTTGAGCAAAAAAGCCGAGATTTTCAACAACTTCGCGCGCGTCAAGCACGCCAGCATCTTCGAAACTATCAAGGCCGACGGGGACAATTCCGACGAACCCGCCGCGCCGTCGCCCATTCAGAAGCTCATGTCCGTGCCAATCATGGACCGGGATTCAGCGGTGGTGGGCGTGATTCAGATTTCCCGCAAAGGACTCGATCCGAAGTTTGCGAAAGATTTCAGCCGCGAAGATCTGCACGATCTGGAATTGGCGGCGGGACTGCTCGCCACGGCGCCTGCGTTGCTAGCAAACTAAGCTCTCAGACAAGTCATTGGGGGCGACGTGGTCTGTCGCCCCCCAGAATTTTTTTCGTCTTCATTTCTATTTCTTCAACGGAACCCGCAGGTCCGTTCCGGTCATCTCTTTCGGTTCGTCGACACTCAGCATTCCGAGAATAGTCGGAGAAATATCCCGCAGCGATCCATTCGGCTTCAGCGTGAACTGATTGGCGTTTTCCGAAACGAGGATGAACGGTACCGGGTTGGTCGTATGCGCGGTGTGCGGTCCTCCCGTCACGGGATCGATCATCATCTCCGCGTTACCGTGATCGGCGGTGATCAGCATCGCTCCGCCTTTGGCACGAACGGCGCTCTCGATGCGCGCCAGGCAAGCGTCGACGGTTTCGACCGCCTTGATCGTGGGCTCAATCTTGCCGGAGTGGCCCACCATGTCGGCATTGGCAAAATTCACGATCATCACATCGAACGTCCCGTCCTCGGTGGCCTTCACCACCGCGTCGGCAATGCCTGCAGCACTCATCTCCGGCTTCAGGTCGTAAGTCGCGACCTTGGGTGATTGCACCATCACGCGCTCCTCGCCGGGGAACGGAGTCTCCACGCCACCATTGAAGAAGTACGTAACATGCGCGTACTTTTCTGTCTCCGCGACGCGCAGGTTGCGCATGTTCATTCCGCCCATCACGTTGGCCAGAATGTTCGCCATCGACTCGGCCGGAATCACCACCGGCAGACTGAAATTCTTGTCGTACTGTGTCATGCAGACGTAGTGCAGATTCTTCGGCACACGGTCGCGCGGAATCGTCGCATCCAGATCGGCCGCGCCCGGCAGATCGCTGCCGCCCTTGTCGTTCAGCCCGCTGTTGCGCGCAAGTGTGCGCGTGATCTGGCGGACGCGGTCAGCGCGGAAGTTGAAGCAGATGCAAGCGTCTTCGTCCCGAATGGTGGCCAGCGCCTGCCCGCGGCTGTCGGTGCAGACGAAAGGAATCACGAATTCGTCGGTCACTCCCTTGTTGTAGGAATCCTTCATCCCCTGCACGGGATCGGCGCACTTACCACCTTCCGCGTCCGCGAAAACCATCGCGTTATACGCCTTGGCAATGCGCTCCCAGCGCCGGTCGCGGTCCATGGCGTAGTAGCGTCCGTTGACCGTGGCGATCTTGCCGCAGTTGTACTCGCGCATCTTCTGCTGCAGTTGCTCGAGATATCCCGCGCCGTTGGTAGGTAGAGTGTCGCGTCCGTCCATAAAAGCGTGTACGAAGACGCGGTCCAACCCATTCTGCTTCGCCATCTTCAGCAGGGCGTACAGATGCGCCTGCTGCGAGTGCACCCCTCCATCGGAAACCAGCCCGAACAGATGCAATCTGCGTTCGCCCGTGCGGGCATGCTTCATCGCATCGAGCAGCACCGGATGCGAGAAGAATTCTCCGTTCTGGATCATCAGATCGATGCGCGTGATGTCCATGTGCACGATGCGCCCAGCGCCCATGTTGAGGTGCCCGACTTCGCTGTTGCCCATCTGCCCCTCGGGCAATCCCACGAACGGCCCGCTGGTGTGGATGAGTGTGTTGGGATACTCCCGCAGCAGCCGGTCATACGTGGGCTTGCGTGCGAGAGCAATGGCGTTGGCTTTGGTTTCGGCTCGATAACCCCAGCCGTCGAGAATGGTAAGAATGAGCGGTTTAGGACGAAGTGTGATGCTCATTTGGCGGTCTTGGCGTCCTTAGCGTCGGCGGAGGCCTCTTTCGCCATCTTCTCAGCGTCGTCCATTACGGTGGCCATCATCTTCTCCATGCGCGGCTGAACAGCTTGCATGGCCTCCGCCGTCATTTGAGGTTGCTCGCGGAGCATCTTCTGCCCCGTAGGGGTTTGGTAAAAGCCAGCCATTGCCGCCACATCTGTCTTCGTTAAATGGCGCTGGTAGACCGGGACGATGTCGTCGATCATTCCATCGATGTCAAAACCTTTCATCGTCTGGTCCATCATGGCATTAAGACGATCCAATTCCTTTTGACTGGTGTCAGGAATCTTCTTCTTCAAAGTATCCTGCGCCATCTGCTTTGACTGCTTCGCCATGAGGTCCATTATGTTACGCATCTGCTCACGAATGTGCATCGTCGTGAACAGCTTCTGGATGTCTTCCTTTGTTGCAGGTGTTTCGTCGGGTGACGTCTGCTGCGCCCACGCCGGGCCGAGGGCAACCATCAGCAACAGAGCTAGTTCGACAATACGCTTCATGAGAATGCTTCCCTTCTGTGATTCGCGAGTTATCCCTTGTAGTTCAGCGCCCCCAGCCCCAAGAACCGCGACGTTCCGGCCAACTCTTCCTCGATTCGCAGCAGTTGGTTGTACTTCGCGATGCGGTCCGTGCGCGACGCCGATCCAGTCTTGATCTGTCCCGCACCGGTAGCGACGGCCAAGTCGGCGATGAACGTATCTTCGGTTTCGCCAGAACGGTGCGAAATCACCGACGTATACCCATTCCGCCGCCCTAGGTCGATAGCATCCAGAGTCTCGCTGACCGTCCCAATCTGATTCAATTTGATCAGAATGGAATTTGCGATTCCTTTCTCAATCCCCTCGCCGAAAATCTTAATATTCGTCACGAAAATATCGTCGCCCACCAGCTGAATCTTTCCGCCAAGTTCCTTGGTCAGTTTCTGCCAGCCGTCCCAGTCTTCTTCCGACAAGCCATCTTCCAGCGACACAATCGCGGGATAATCTTTGATCCACTTCGCCCAGAACGCGACCATCTCGTCGGAACTCTTGGCCGTCTTGTCGGACTTCTTGAACACATACTTTCCGTCCTGGAAAAACTCGCTGGCCGCCGGATCGAGAGCGATCGCGATCTCTTCTCCCGGCTTGTAGCCAGCCTTCGAGATCGCTTCCAGCACGACTTCGATGGCTTCCACATTCGACTTCACCGACGGAGCAAATCCGCCTTCATCGCCCACGGCCGTGTTGTATCCGCGCTTCTTCAGCACGCCCTTCAGCGTATGGAAAACTTCCACGCCCCAGCGCAGCGCCTCATGAAACGTCGGCGCTCCCACGGGCATCACCATGAATTCCTGGAAATCAACGTTGTTGTCGGCGTGCGCTCCGCCGTTCAGGATGTTCATCATCGGCGTGGGCAGCGTGTTCGCCCCGGCTCCGCCCAGATAGCGATACAGCGGGATATCCAGAGTCTTTGCCGACGCGCGTGCCGCCGCCATCGAAACGGCCAGGAGCGCATTCGCGCCCAGCCGCCCTTTGTTCTCGGTCCCATCCAGTTCGATCATCCGGGCGTCGAGCCCGCGCTGGTCGAAGGCATCCCAGTTCGCCAGAGCATCGGCGATCTCGCCGTTCACGTTCTCCACCGCCTTGAGGACGCCTTTGCCCTGGAAGCGGCTCGTGTCGCCGTCGCGCAACTCGACCGCTTCGTGTTCGCCGGTCGACGCGCCACTAGGGACAATCGCCCGGCCCATCGAACCGTCGGCCAGAAAAACTTCCGCTTCCACCGTAGGATTGCCACGGGAATCCAGAACTTCTCGCGCATGAATGGCTGCAATATTTGACATAAGTATTTTCTCTTTCCTCAAAGGTTATGATTTCAGTACCGCTTCCCGGATCACAGACCCCGGTTCGGATAGTCGCTGTTCCCGGCGATCAGGCGTTCGAAGAGGTGGCCGCGCCTGCGTAGGTCTCACCAGAGCTGTGTTGCGGAACCAACGATTATATCGGATGGACAAGTCCGCAGTGTGACGCGGGACACGCGGTTTTCTGCACAATTTCCTCCTTCGGGACCGTCCCTTCGGCCACTCCCGCTACGCCCTTATCTCCTATGGTTCCCCTGTCCAGTCAGCGTGTTGTCGCAGGCATCTGCAGAGACTAGAGTCAGGAGATACAATATTGCTCGGGAATTTGAGGAGGCACGATGAAGAAATGGATCGCTCTACCTTGCATGCTGCTGCTCGCCGTCTTAATGGCGGCGCAGACCAGTTCCCCCGTACCCGCAGGGACCACCCTGATGGTTCGGCTCGACACGACCCTGGCTACCTTCAGCAACCGCGTCGGCGATCCCTTCCAGGCCAAAATCACCCAGGCAGTCGTCGTCAACGGCAGTACCTTGATTCCCGTCGGAGCGACCGTCGAAGGCCGCGTCACCAAGGTGAATGAGCCGCGGCGCATCTCCGGCAAGCCGAGCATCGGAATTCTTCCCGAAGCCGTGATTCTTCCCACGGGAGAGCGCTACTACCTGGACGCGACTCTCGTCGACACCAACATCAAGGGCACCGACGTGAGCGCTGAAGGCCAGTTCAAGGGAACCGGCCACGACCGCCGCGACACTCTCGAGGTTGGCGGCGGCACCGCAGGCGGCATGCTCGTGGGCGGTTTGATCGGCGGCGGCCCGGGCATCTTGATTGGCGGCGCCGTGGGCGCCAGCGCAACCACGGTGCATTGGCTGGTCAAGCACCGTTCCGCAACTCTGCCAGCAGGCACCGAACTCACGCTGGAATTGAATCGCCCGATGGCGATGGGCCCTGCGGCGACACCGGCTCCTGCTCCCGCTGCGGCGCCTGCCCCCTCCACCGGCGGTAGCAAGTAGCAGTTCTCCACACCTGTTTGGGACGCCGGACGGCGCGAGCTTCCGGCGTTTTCTCTTTAATGGTGTGTTATGCCAGAATCATCTTGTGAAGACCAGGATCGACATTCCGGACAAAATGCGGTCAAGACTGAAGAAAAAATCTGATCAGGCAGGCATTACTGTCGACGATCCGATAGCCTGCTCGATCAACGCAACGCTCACCGACGGAGCGAAATCTCAAACGAAGCGCAGACCGCCCGTTATCGAATCGGAGAAGCCGGGATCGATGCGCCTTGATAATGCCAAAATCTTCGAACTCATCGATTTCCCGTAGGCGAGGCATCGGACTCTACCTCACGCCCCGAAAATCAACTCCCCCTCGCTCAGCACCTGCAGTTCGATCCACCCTTCCAGCGGCAACGAATCCACCGGCAGGCGGTTCTGCCACAGGCTGAAGCGCAGCCGAAGCTCGTTGGTGGCGCCAACGGCGACCGCTCCAGCCTTGCGTTCTGCCGCGCGATCCACCGGGCCAGCGCTCGGAGTCGCCAGGAGCCACACCAGAGGCAGCTTGAATTCAAAGTTCCGCAGCAGCGCCAGCTTCACGTGCTCATCGGGCTGGGACGACGATGCCTTCACCCGCTCCTCCGAGCCATTCTCGATCTTCCAGGCTTTCAGCTTCCTCTCGTGCACCGAGGCTTCGACCCGCAGCGTACGCCGTGCACGCGGCTCGCCGCTGGCCCACGATTCCAAGTTCACCACCAGATCAAAATCTTCCTCCGGAACATTGCCGGTGAAGTCGAGTCGTCCATAAACATGCGTGGCATCGATGCCGGCGTACACCGCATCCAGCAGAAACTGTTTGCCGTGCATCGCGCCCGCGCGGTGATCGGCGGTATAAATAGCCGCGCCCATCCACTCGAAATAGCGCACCTTGTCGCCCGCCACTCGCGGATGAATGTAGGCCGTCTGCGGCACAAATGACGGACGCACCTCCGCCCCGCTGATCGGCTGCGCCAGAGAGTCCGGCGGAACCGCGCCCAGCGCCTGATACACGTTCGACAGGTGCTTGCGGTAGAGTTCGTCGAAATCGCGATCATTGGCCGAGTGATGTTCCGGACCGTACCACCAGTTCCAGTCGCTGCCTTCGGCAATCAGTATCTCTTCAAATGCCAGCTTGCGTTGCGCCTCGGTGGCGCGCGCCGCATTCTGCGCATAAAACTCGCGCGCATGGTGCAGGTAGTCCCACGCTCGGTTGTCCTCTGGCGCGCCAATCCACACGTTGAAGTTCGCGCCGATCCACGAACCCGGCACCAACGATGTCAGCTTGTTGAAATCTTTGTGCCGCGCGATCGCCTCGGAGATCGTGACCGCCTCAACACCCGGATCGCTCTGCAACCCATCGTAGAAGCGCCGCAGAAATTCGCGCCCCGACTTCGGGTAGTACTCCCAGGCATTCTCACCGTCGAGAATGATCGACACCACGGCATCGCGCCCCTTGGCCAGCACGGGCTTGGCCGCTTCCTTAATGTTGCCGATCAAATGCCGCGCCGCGTCTGCCGGAGGCATGCCCGAATACACGAACCCAATGAGATCCGAAATCGTGTGGTCGCGAAACACCATGTGCATTGCCGCCGAACCGTTCTCGTAGCGATGGATGTTGTAGAGCTTATCTGCCAAATGCGAGGGCAAGCGCCCGTTGCCGTCGCGGGCGAAGAACAATCCTGTGCTTCGCCCCAGGACGCCTTCGTCAGTGGCCATCCACTGCACGCCGACGCTATGCGCGATGGCCAGCACCTCTTCCGAAACGCTGCCCTCTGACGGCCAGATGCCTTTGGGACGCAGCCCGAAAACTTTCTCGTGCAGATCAAGGCCGCGCGTCAGCTGTTCGCGCGCGTCCTCCGGATGGCGAAATCGATTTTGCGGCAGCGGCAATCCCGGAGACGACACCGCCCCCGCACTGGTATCGCACACCAGCGGCAGAATCGGGTGATAAAAGGGCGTGGCCGAGAGCTCAATCGATCCCTTCTTCGCCGCCGCGGCATGCGCCGGAAGCACGCGGCCCAGCACTTCCCTCTCCTGTGCGATCACAAACTTCTGATCGTCGAGCGAGAAACTGTGCCCCTTCGCCACTAGTGCAGCCACGCCCTTCTCTTCGAGAAAGAACTCGTCGAACCAGGCAAGCTGTGACAAAACCTGCAGGTCGGTGAAATCCTGCGCCTGAAAATTCCGCTCCGCGCGTTCCGGATGGTCGCCGTGCTCACGGAACCGCTCCCACAATTCCCGATACCGCGGATAGCGTCCAATCACATTCTGCGGATTCGCCTGAAACAGATACTGCAGCGCAAAGCGCCGCTCCTCGAGAGTCAGATCCTTCGCCGGCTTGGCCGCCACCCTGAGAAACGGATCCTGCGCCGTCCCGTCCACGTAGTCCTGAATCTGCACCATGAGCGACGGCACCAGGTTGAAGTTCTGATGAACGTTGGGGAACTCGTCCAGCAGCTTCACCATGCCGTAGTAGTCCTTGAGCGCGTGCAGCCTCGTCCAGGGCAGACGATATTCTCCCGTGACCAGATCCTTGTAGAACGGCTGGTGTTGATGCCAGAGAAGGATGACGCGTAAGGCAGGCATGGCTGGAAGAGTCAGTCTAGCACGGGGATTTCCGGCTGCTCCGCACGAATGGCGGTAGTGCACGCGAACAATGCGCCGACGATTTGGGGACAGCCGCCATCGGCTGTCCGGCGGAGCTAAACTCCGCAGCCCTAACAGCCGAGCTTGCGCTCGTCCGGACAGCCGATGGCGGCTGTCCCCACACAAATCCGTGCGCACAGGCGGCCACTTCGGTAAACTAAGGCGCGCCCTGAATCGGTTACCCGCATGAGCCCTGAACCCACGCTCGCCTCCCCCCAACTCCTCACCGACCAAGACCTCTACCTGTTCAACGAGGGCAGCAACTACCGCCTCTACGACAAGATGGGAGCCCATCTCTTCACCCATAACGGCGAACCCGGCGCAGTCTTCAGCGTCTGGGCTCCGAACGCGCGCTCGGTCTCAGTGGTGGGCAGCTTCAATGAATGGGCTTCCAAGTCACATCGCCTCAGCTCTCGCGGCTCGTCCGGCATCTGGGAAGGTTTCATCCCCGGTGTGACTAAAGGCGCTCTCTACAAGTTCCACATCGAATCGAATCGCCACGGATACCGCGTCGACAAAGCCGATCCGCTCGGCCTGCTGCATGAGAAGCCTCCGCGCACCGCTTCGGTCGTCTGGGACCTCGACTACCAGTGGAACGACAATGAATGGATGCAGAAGCGCGCCGGCCGCAATTCCCTTCGCGCTCCACAGGCGGTCTACGAAGTGCATCTCGGCTCATGGATGCGCGTCCCCGAAGAGCACAACCGTCCGCTGACCTACCGCGAAACCGCGCCCCGCCTCGCCGAATATGTCGGCCAGTTGGGCTTCACTCACGTCGAGTTTCTGCCCGTGATGGAGCACCCGTTCTTCGGCTCCTGGGGATATCAGACCACCGGATATTTCGCGCCCACCTCGCGCTACGGCACTCCCCAGGATTTCATGTACTTGGTCGATTACCTGCACCAGCACGGCATCGGCGTGATCCTCGACTGGGTCCCGTCGCACTTCCCTTCCGACGCACACGGCCTCGCCTACTTCGACGGCACCCATCTCTACGAGCACTCCGACTCGCGCCAGGGATTCCACCCCGACTGGAAGACCCACATCTTCAACTATGGACGCCCCGAAGTGCGCAGTTTCCTGATGTCGAGCGCCCTGTTCTGGCTCGACAAATACCACATCGACGGCCTGCGCGTGGATGCGGTCGCATCGATGTTGTACCTGGACTACTCGCGCAAGCAGGGCGAATGGATCCCCAACAAATATGGCGGACGTGAAAACCTCGACGCCATCGACTTCCTCCGCCGCTTCAATCAGGAAGCCTACAAGGAACATCCCGAGATTCAGACGACGGCCGAGGAATCCACTTCGTGGCCTATGGTCTCAAAGCCCGTCTACGTGGGCGGCCTCGGCTTCGGCCTGAAGTGGGACATGGGATGGATGCACGATACGCTGCGTTATTTCCAGAACGATCCCATCCACCGCAAATATCACCACAACGATCTCACCTTCCGCATGCTGTATTCGTTCCTCGAGAATTTCGTACTGCCGCTCTCGCACGATGAAGTCGTTCACGGCAAGGGATCGCTGATCGGCAAGATGCCCGGCGACGAGTGGCAGAAATTCGCCAACCTGCGACTGCTGTTCGCCTACATGTACGCGCAGTCCGGCAAGAAACTCCTTTTCATGGGTTGTGAATTTGGACAGGTGAGTGAGTGGGCGCACGATTCAAGTCTGGAATGGCATGTCTTGCAGTATCAGGTTCATCGTGGAGTGCAGGCCTGGATGGAGCAGTTGAACCGCTTCTACCGTAACGAGCCCGCGATGCACGTGCTCGACAACGATCCCGCCGGGTTCGAGTGGGTCGACGCCAACGACAACGCGACCAGCACGGTCTCGTTGTTGCGCAAGAGCGAATCGCCGCAAGATACAGTGCTCGTGGTCTGCAACTTCACGCCCGTGCCGCGCGTTGGCTACCGCGTCGGCGTCCCTCACGGCGGATACTGGCGCGAAATGCTGAACAGCGACGCCCGCGAATACGCCGGCAGTGGCATGGGCAATCTCGGCGGAGTGAATGCCGAAGAAATCCCCACCCACGGCCGCCCGTTCTCGCTGAAGCTGACGCTTCCTCCGCTGGCCGCGCTATTCTTTAAGGCTTCATAGATGCTTATGTGGCGACGGCCGCCTCGGCCGTCCCGCGGGGGCGAAGCCCCGCGGGCCCGGGTGACTTCCCTGAAGCATGAATGAATTCTTCAGCTTCAACTTTCCACCGTGGATGACGCCGCCAACGCCACCCGCGCAAAGCACCAGCGGCGCCTGCTACCTGAATCAATTGCCGTGAGGCAGACGTAATGCTCAACCTGGTTTTTGCGTGGCGCACCGCTTTGAGCGCTGTGATCGGGGCTTTTCTTTTGTGGAGGCTTTAGCCGCTGAGGTACCACGTCTCTAACCGAACCCCTTATATTCCTTCCAGAACTCCGGCCAAGGCAACCGCGGCGGCCCGCACACGAAGATGTCCGGATGATCCTCGCTCTCCTCATTCTTCACGCCTAAAGAATTCCCGTTGTGTCCGGCCCAGCGGCAGTCGGTGAACAACCGGTCCGCTTCCTTGCGCGATTGTCCCATCACAATCAGAGTCGAAGGCAGCGGTGTGGGATAGCCTCGCAGCCACGACGAGTTGACTCCGCTGATGGGAGGAGGCAGATGATAGGCCGCACCCAGGATCTCGATCGCTCCCTGCTCCCCATAATTCCTAACCGCCACGCCCACATTCGCTTGCTGCTCCGCCGGCAACGAATCCCGAATGTCCGCAACCGTCTGACCAACTCGTCCCACCCAATCTCCTCGCGCAGATCGCCGTTATTCTCCAGAGCGAACTTCATCAGCCTGCCACTCGACGCGAACGGAAGAATCATCGCGCTCATGAACAGCCCCCAAGCGACAACCCCAGTTAAGAAAACCGCCGCCACCGCCCGCCGCGGAATCGTCGATAACGAGGCAACCCAGCGCTCGCCCATCACCGCGCCCATCGCCATCAGCATGGGATACGCCCCGCCCAGGTAATACCCCCGTCCTTTCCCCACGGCGTACAGCACCAGCGGGATCAAATACATCCACGCCAGCATCCGGTAGCGCCGGTCGCGCAAGTAGCCGATCACGCCAGCGATCCACAGCGGAGTCGCAATCAGATTCGCGCAGATCCAAACTTGAGCACGCCAAAATCCGTCCGCCCGCCCCTGACTGACATCGCGCGCATGAATGTGCTGCAGGAAGTGCAGCGAGATGAAATCGTGCTTCACCTGCCAAACTAAGTTCGGCGCACAGATCAAGAATCCGAGCGCCATGCCACCCCAGAACCACCCGCTTCCCAAGTATCGACGTGCGGAGGTTAGCACGACTCCGCCCAGGATCCCAGCAAGGTAGAACCCCATCGTGTACTTCGTCAAAAACCCGACGCCGATCGTCGCGCCAATCGCCAGCCACCACCGCGGATTCTCAGTCTTCAACAGACGGATAACGAAATAGGCAATCAGCACCCACCACAGATTGTCGAAGGTCGTGTATTGAAATTCCGTTCCCTCGAACAGCGGCAGCGTCGAGAGTGCAACCGACAGCGCAGCGGTTACCTGCGCGAGCCGTCCTCCGCACAGTTCACGGGCCATCAGCCCCGCAACCACCACCAGGATCGCCTGCGCGATGACGGAAAACAGCCGCAGTCCCACCAGCGAAAGTCCGAAGATGGAAAGCGCAATCCGCTCCACAAACGGCGTGAACGGGGGATAGGGCACGAATCCCCAGTCCAAGTGACGCGCATCGCTCAAAACCTGCAGTTCGTCGCGATGAAATCCATAGCGCCCGTTCGTCAGCAGATGGGCAGCGGCCACGAACGCGGCAATGCCCACCAGCGCCAGGGTGTCCGCCCGAGAACCGCTATTGTTCTCAAGTTTCTGCTCAAGCATCATGCCCGTTCCTCACCTCTCGCTACCCAATACGCACCCCGGCCCACTCCGGTTCCGATTTTACGTAGCGCCGGCATCCTGCCGGCAGAGTGATGTAGGGACAGCCGCCCTCGGCTGTCCGCCGGGCGAAGCCCGGCAAGTTGTCCACCGGCAAACCCTGCTCCCGCCTCCTCCGTGCTATCCTCGCGTAAAGCGCGTCTCTCATGCGGATTCTGACCCGCTACATCCTACGCGAAGTGACGGCGCACGCGCTCATCGGCGTGGCAATCTTCACCTTTGTCCTGTTCACGCGCGACCTGGGACGCATCCTAGAACTGGTCGTCCGCGCCAGCGCTCCTCTGCCCAGTGTCGCCGAGATTTTCTTCTTCACCGTCCCGCTCGCGCTCACTTACACGCTGCCCATGAGCGTGCTGGTCGGAATCCTCATCGGCCTGAGCCGTCTGGCCGCCGACAGCGAAATCACCGCCATGCGAGCCAGCGGCATGGGCATCTGGAGCTTCCTGCGCTCGCTCTCGATCTTTGTCATGGCCGCGTGGCTCATGGCGCTCGCCAATGGCCTGTACATTGCACCCCGAGCCCAAGCCGCCCTGGGCCACCTTGAAGACCGCCTTAAAGGCTCGCAGGTTTCCTTCGAAATCCAGCCTCGAGTTTTCTACGAGGGATTCCCCAAGAAAGTTCTCTACGTGCAGGACGTGAAGAGCGCCCAAGGTGCTGCCGTGTGGAAGGGCGTGTTCATGGCCGACCTGACCGACGTCACCAACCCCAAGATCACGCTAGCCAAGGAAGCCATCGTCGTTAGCGAGGGGCAAGACCGCCTGCACCTGCATCTGGTCGACGGATCCGAGCACGAGACCGATCCCAAAGATGCTGGTAATTACACGATTTCGACCTTCCAGCAGACCGACATCCCACTCGACCTTCCCTCCACCGAGAACAAGCCCGACGAGTCACTCCCTGCCGACGTAATGGATACCGGAGCCCTCTGGCAAAGGGCCGCCCGTGTCGATCCCATTTCGGCGCGCTGGTATCTCATCGCATTCCACAGGCGCTTCGCGTTGCCCACCGCCTGCCTGGTGCTTGCGCTGGTGGGCATCCCGCTGGGCCTGTCGTCGAAGAAAAGCGGCAAGTCCGGCGGATTCGTGCTGACGATTCTTCTGGTGTTCGTGTATTACGTGATTTCCCTGGTAGGAGTTTCTCTGGCCCGGCAAGGCCGCGTCTCACCCTGGTTCGGAGCGTGGTTGGCCGACTTTGTCTTTCTCGCTTTGGCGATTTTTCTGTTCTCGCGGGCCGAGAAGCGTCCGTTTGAACTGGCCTCTTTCCGCGCGATCTGGAAACGAGACCCCTCCGGCCCGCAGCAAGCGCTCTCACGGAGCCGTCGCGAAAACGCGTTCGAGCGCGCCTCCACCCGCCGCCGCATGTTCAGCGCCAGTTTCCCCACTCTGCTCGACGACTACGTGCTGCGCGACTTCTTTGTGTACCTGGGGATGATCCTCTCCACGTTCCTCGTGCTCGTCATCGTCTTCACCCTGTTCGAATTGCTGGGAGACATTCTGCACAACCAGGTTCCGGCTACTGTCGTCGCTGAATACCTGCTTAACGTAGCTCCCTACCTGCTTTACAGCGTGGCTCCGCTGGTCATGCTGCTCGCCGTTCTGGTCACGTTTGGCCTGATGCAGCGGTCCAACGAGATCACGGCGATCAAAGCCACGGGAACCAGCATCTACCGCATCGTCGCTCCTGTGATCGCCGCCGCCGGCGTGCTGAGCGTGGGATTGTTCTTCGCCGACCAGTTCTACCTGCCCCACACCAACAAGCGCCAGGAAGCCCTCCACAACCAGATCAAGGGCAAGCCACCGCAAACCTACCTTCGTCCTGACCGCAAATGGATTTTCGGCCAGCACAACGACATCTACTACTACCAGTTCTTCGATCCCGATCGCGATCAGTTCGGCAACGTCACGGTCTTTGAACTTGACCGCGCCAGCTTCACTGTCACTCGCCGCATTCACGCCGACCGCGCCCACTGGGCCGAAAATTTGAATCGCTGGGTCTACGAACAGGGCTGGGACCGTTCTCTGCACGGCTCTGCCATCGCGGATAACGGCTATCACACATTCGAGGTTTCGACTTTCCCCGAAATCAGCGAAACGCCGTCATATTTCAAGAAGGAGGTTAAGCAGTACAACGAAATGAATTACGAAGAGTTGCACCGCTATATCCGAGACTTGCAGCAAAGCGGATTCGACGTCGTGCGCCTGCGCATGCAACTACACGAGAAGCTCTCGTACCCTCTGATCACCTTGATTATGGCAGTCCTCGCCATACCTTTTTCACTTTCGACGGGGAAACGAGGAGCAATTACTGGAGTCGCTGTCGCCGTCTCAATTGCAGTCTTCTACATCGTCGTGACCAGGTTCTTCGAGGCCATGGGCAATCAGAGCCTGTTACCTGCTGCCCTGGCGGCATGGTCGCCAGACCTGATCTTCATGATGGCCGGAGGCTATCTGATCTTGAAGGTGCCGACGTAGAGATGGTGTGGGTAGAGCCGGCGTGGCAGGGCTCGTGTGGGACGGACACTCCTGTCCGTCCAGGTTTTGACTTTGCTTTCTGATCTCCGAGCGATGAAGCGCGGGCGCTCCCCCGCTAACTACTTCACCGCCAAGCCGAACGGATAGTTGTCGGTTTGTATCGCCGGCAGCGCATTAAGCGCCCCGGTGGCCGGCGTGATCGAATACTGCGACACGGTGGTGCCTCCAACGCTGCCGGAGCCATAGTTCGCCACGAACAGCCAGTTGTCATCGCCGCGAATCGCGATCGAGGTCGGTCCCACACCCGTGGCTACCGTCGCTGGATTCCCCGCCGTCAGCGCCCCCGAAACCGGACTGATTTTCAGAACGTTGATCGTATTAGAGTGGGTGCCGAGAACGTACACGAAGTTCCCATACGGATCCACGGCCAAAGGCCCCGCATTGATGGTGCTTCCCGCAAGGCTGAAGGGCGATCCTGCCACTGCCACAAGACTGCCATCCGGAGTCTGCGGGCAGAGTGTCGAAGACTGGTTTGGGCCGCCGTTACAGATCGTGTACGCACTGACTCTTTCAGTGAGACTGCCACTCACATACACGAACCGGTTGCACGGGTCCACCGCGATGCCCACTGGCGACGCCTCGGCCGCAAACGATGGTTCCTGAGGGAGAACTGTTGGATTCGTCAAAACACCCGACGTGGTATTCACCGCGAACTCAAATACCTGGTTCCCCACGTTGTCCACCGCATACAGGTATTGCGATGTCGGGGGATTCAGTCCCACGGTCGAGCACACCGAGTTCTGCACACCGTTGAGACCGATCGCAGGAAACACGGTCGGTGTCGGCGCGACGCTGATGATGTCCAGAACCGATTGCGAAGAAGTCATCGGAAGGGGCGATGTGAAGAATGGTGACCCCGCTACTTCCGTCAGGCCCCCGCCGCTCCCGATGGCAAACACCGACACCGCTCCCGGAACGTACCGCGGAGGAGTGTTCGTGTCCGTCGTCGTCCGGTCTGCAACAAACAGGAACTTTCCAGCCGGATCCATCACCATCATGCCCGGAACCACAGGTACCTGCTCGGTGCTTGTGCTCGGCTCGCAACCCGTTGCAGGAGGAGGAAACGGCACGCATGGCGTAACGGTTTCCTGATTAAACGGCACCTGCTGCCCGGACGGCGACGTCGTCCCGTCGGAGTTGATCTTGAACGCAAGAATGCCTGTGGTGCTCTTGACTGTGGCGGTGTCACACGACGTATTCGCGTTGATGATCGTGTACGCGTAAGGTCCCTTCGGCTCCACCACAATCGACGACGGGATGCCGTTCAGAACACAAGTCTGACCCGACGTATCCGCGGGCGTGTTGCTGATTGCCGCACTCCCGCCGTTGTTCAGATTGAAACTGAAAGTCTCGATCAGCCCGGAGCCTTGACTCCCCACCAGCACTAACCCGTCGGACGAAGCGTTGTAGCTGCTGCCGCACGCCACCAGCACTCCGATTGACACCAGCACCACTACCCCGAGCAGCCACGCAAATCGTTTCGACATTCTCTGGTTGATCTCCATATATATGTGAGGTTTAAAGGTGCACACACCCTCGGCGCCCCGCCGAACGGGTCCTGCACTCTGGAAAACGCGGGAAAATCTCAACCCATTTGTGTATCAGGAATGCGCGGGAAGAGCAAACCCCCACAACCGCTATTGGAACCCTGGGAACGCCACGGAGTTGCCCGCGATCCCCAGCAGTTCTAAGTATACAAGTCGCGCCGCATTCCCGTAGCGCCGGCGTCCCGCCGGCTGTCGCGAGGGCATCCTGCCCTCGCATGCATGGGGCCGCCACGCTGTCGCTTATCTCGTCCTAAGCTTCCTGCCCTGAAGGCACCACTTCCACCCGTTCCTTCGTTCCTGCCAACTGCGAGATCAACGGAAGCCGAATCTCCACCATCAGCCCGCCCTCCGCTCGATTGAAAGCCGACACCTTCCCACCGTGGAAGCGCACTGCTCTCTCTGTAATCGCCAAGCCCAGCCCCACTCCCCCGGTCAGACGACCCCGTGCGTCATCCAGCCGGTAGAAGGGCTCAAACAGTTTGGCCAGGGCATCCTCAGGAACTCCCGGCCCCGAATCGCTGACCCGCAGGACCGCCTCCGCCCCTCCGCTTCGTTCCTCACTCGTCAGCGCAATTTCAACCGGCGAACCTTCCGCCGTATAGCGGATGGCGTTGCGCACCACGTTCTCGACCGCGCTGTGCAGTAGCGAATCATTCCCTCTTACTCCCCAATCGCCCTCGGGAATCGCGGTGTGAACGTGGCAGTGCCGCTCCTGTGCCTCGAACTCCGCATCTTCCGCTACATTCGTCACCAATTCGCCCAGCGGCACCGGAGTCTGCGGAACACGTTGTTCGCCGTCTTCCAGCCGCGCCAGCGTCAGAATCCTTCCGATCAATTCGTTCAACCGGCTGGCCTCAAGCTCAATGCGGTCGAGCATGTCTGTGCTCTCCACACCCGCGCGCTGCCGCGCCAGCCCCAGCGCAACATTCAGCCGCGCCAGCGGCGACCGCAGTTCATGCGAAATGTCGTTCAGCAAGCGAGACTGCGCCTTGACCAGCATCTCGAGCCGTTCCGCCATGGCATCAAAATCGCGCATGAGGCCCGCCACTTCGTCCTTCCTCTTGGTTGCCGGAGCACCGCTCCGCGCCGTGAGATCCCCCGCCGCCAACTGCCTCGTCGCTGCCCTCAGACGCACGATCGGCTTGGTCAAATACCACGAGAGAAAATAACAGACCAGTCCGGAAGAGATGATCGCAATGATCAGCCCCGGGAGCGGCATTCCCCGGGGCCCGAAGAATACTCTCGGGCCCGGCGGCAATCCCAGAACCAGAGTGTAGCGGTGCTTGCCATCGGAAGAAGCTCGCGAGTCGCGCGGTAGCGGCGGCGCGGGGAAAACGAACCCATCTCTTGGCATGCGTGGTCCGCCCGAGGCCACACGGATCGCCCACTCTGGTGCAGGACGACCCGAAAGCTCGTTTCCTCGTTCATCAAACAAATAGGCGCGCACATGCTGCGACGACTCCACCTTCTCCATATATTGGCGGAGTTGAGCTTCGCTGCCTTCCTCGTACGCGCTGACAGCATCATTGAGGACTGTCGTACGCAGCGCTTCCCACGTAGAACTGCGTGGCCGGAATGCCAAGGTGACCAGAATGGCCAGCACCACGAACAGCGCCAGCGCCATCCAGAACGACAGAAAAATTCTCAGAAACAGACTTTTCATGCTGGACTCTTCAATTCGTTACTCATCATTCTTGTCGCGCCACGATCGGCTTCTCAGCTGTCAGAACCGAATCTTCAACGCTTTTGGGTGGCGCAGCGCTTTAAGCGCTGCGATAAAGCTTTCGTCGTTCAAGAGGGCTTTAGCCCCTGAGGTGCCGCCCTACGCCTTAACCTTCTCCCGCGGCCGCGCAAAAATATATCCCACACCCCGCACCGTCTTGATGTGCTCATCGCTATCAGTGTCGCCCAACTTCTTCCGCACCTTGCTGACGTGCATGTCGATGCTCCGGTCAAACGGCGAGAACTTCCGGCTCAACACCGCATTCACCAGCCTTTCCCGCGGCACCACGCGCCCGGCTTCCCGCAAAAGCACTTCGAGCAAATTGAACTCCACCGACGTCAGATCGACCGGCTTACCCTCAAGCCGCACCGTTCGCGTTGCCGGATCCAGTTCCACATCGCCCACACTCACCATGTCCGGCGCGGCCGCGCCTGCGCTGCCATCCGCCCGCGTTCGCCGCAACACCGCCCGAATGCGCGCCACCAATTCCCGCGGATTGAACGGCTTCGGCAGATAATCGTCGGCACCAATTTCCAGCCCTACGATCCGGTCCACATCTTCGCCCCGCGCGGTCAACAACAGCACCGGCAACCGCGAAGTCGCGCGGATCCTGCGCAGCACTTCAAATCCGTTGATGCCCGGCAGCATCACATCCAGCACCGCCAGCAGATACTCGCCGGCCATCGCTTTCTTCAGCCCGCTCTCGCCGTCGTGCACACATTCAATCGTGAATCCTTCCGCCCGCAGATACTCCCCCACCAGGTGGCAAAGTTCCACATCATCGTCAATGACAAGAATTCGTTCCATCGCAACCTTATTGTGCACCCGCCAAGCGCCCCCCGTAGTAAAGAATTGTCAAATTGAGATAGTAGCGCCGACGTCTCGCCCGCGGAGCCGTGGGTCGGAACCGAGTCCCTCCCCCTTTTGACAAAACTTTACTCCGGTTGACCGTCTTTTTACCGCCTTTTCCCCCGGATCCGTGTTCCTATCTATGTACGCACAGTTCCGGGACATCCCGGAGAATTCCAGGAGTCAAGATGAAATCGATTCGGTACCGTTTATTGATCGCCGCCATGGCCGTTTTGCTGGGCAGCACTATCGCCAAGTCCCAGACCGCCGCCGACGCTCCTCCGCCGCCTCCCATGCACGGCCACGGATACGGCATGGCAGGCGAAGGCCACCCGATGGGATTTTTCGCCAAAGCTCTGAACCTGACCGACGAGCAGAAGGCGCAGATGAAGACCATCATGCAAAAAGAGCATCCCACCGTGAAGCCGCTGATGCAGCAGCAGCACCAGATCGACCTGCAGCTCCGCCAGTACGTAGAAGGCACGTTCGATCCGGTCAAGGTGCAGGCCCTCGCCGCGCAGAAGGCGCAAGTTCAGGCCCAGCTCACCGTCAAGGAGACGCGCGTTCACAACGAGCTCTACCAGTTGCTGACGACAGACCAGCGCGCCCAGTTGAAGGAGATCGAGGCGAACCACGAAGCCCGCATGCAAAGGCACACGCAGGAAGCGCCGCCCACTCCTCCCTCAGAATAGTGGAATAGTGCGAACGCAGGACTCTGCCGCTGGGACGCAGAGTTCATGATTACCGGCGCGAGGTGGTCTGGCCGCGCCCCGCGCCGGCAGAAACGCAGATGACGGTGCAACCCTCATGACCTTGGGTGACTCATTTCTCTCGAACGCTGGATGGCTGTTCTTCACTGCCTGGAGCGTGATTGTCGCGGTCGTCACCGTGACAGCCTTCGGCCGGGACCTGCTCCCCTCGAAAGCGGACTTGGATACACCGCCAGGGCCGTGTCCCCCGCAGCCGGTCCGCTCCACACAATCCCGAGCGCGCTAGCCCTTTAGCGAAGCCACTTCAGTGAAAGCAGACGCGGCGCTCTTAGCGGACCTCGATCAGGCCGCGGAGCTTGCGAACAGCGCCCGGAATGCCCTTGACGGTGGTCCCCCCAAAACCCAGTACGAACCCTTGTCGCGCCTTGTCCAGATAACAACTGGAGAGCGGCCAAATGGAAAGGTTCTGCCTGATCGCTCGTTCGGCGATTCCCTCATCGCGATGTCCGTCTTGCAGCAACACCGTCAGGTGCATACCGGCCTCGTCCCCGACCACCTGGAGTGTGTCTTTGAAGCTCTTGCCCAGGGCGTCGACCAGCTCACGCCTCAGTTCGCCATAGAGCACGCGCATCCTTCGAATGTGGCGTGCAAAATGCCCTTCGCTGATAAAGTCTGCGATCACTTCCTGATAGAAGGTGGGCTGACCTAGATCCATCACGCGGCGCATTCTCCAAAATTGGTCGACCAAGTCCGGCGGAATGACCATATATCCAAGGCGTAATGACGGAAACAGGACCTTGCTGAACGTCCCCACATAGATCACGCGAGAGTTCGAGTCGAGTCCCTGCAGCGATGCGATCGGCAGACTCTCGTAACGGTACTCGCTGTCGTAGTCATCCTCGATGATCCATGCTCCAGCGTGCTGTGCCCACTCCACCAGTTGCATCCGGCGCGAAGCGCTCATGGTCACCCCCAGCGGGAATTGGTGCGACGGCGTCACGAACGCTGCCTGCGCTTTGCGGCACCTTTTGATCCCGGCGGTCACATCCAGACCTTCAGTGTCAACCGGAATGGGAATGGGTTCGCAACCATTCAGCGCGAATACATCTCGAGCCAGCCGGTAACCCGGCTCCTCGATCCACACACGACTTCCGGGATTGAGCAATAACCGGGCTGAAATATCGATTGCCTGTTGAGAGCCATTGACGATCAACACCTGTTCGGCTTCGCAGCGCACCGAGCGAGCGGTCTTCAAATAGTTGGCGATCGCTTGCCGAAGCGGCTCCGAACCCATGAGCCGGCCGTAGTGAGCCAACTCCCTGTCCGTGTTTCGGCAATGGCGTGCCACAAGCTTGGACCAGATCTGCATGGGAAATTGATCAAATGCCACCTGCCCCACGCGGAAGGCTCCATAGTTCATCGTCCATGGGAAGGCTTCAGAGCGAGGCAGGTCCGAACAGCGCCGCGCGACCGGCCGCGGCCCACATCCGGCAGGCGCGTCTTTCTCACGAGCTGGCGCACTCGTCGTCAGTTGCTCCGGGAGTGAAGAGGTAACGACCGTTCCAGCGCCCACACGGCTCTCGAGATAGCCTTCCGCTAGGAGTTGGGCATAGGCATTCAGAACGGGAAAACGCGATACGCCGATTTCGGAAGCGAGCACACGCGTCGACGGAATCCGCTGCCCGGGACGAAGGCTGCCGTTGGCAATCGCTGCGCGATACGAGTCATAGATCTGCCGGTGCAGGGGCTTAGAAATTTTCCGCTCCACCGCAATCACGGGGAGAACGCCAGAGGCGACTCGCTTCATTTCAGCGGATCATAATGGTCATGCTGAAAGCTCGTCAAGTGGGTATTGCATCTGACCACTTTGGGTGCGAACCTGACTTTGGGGAACTCTCATGACGCGGATTCGCCATTGCGTGGAATGTCCGAAGTGCCTCACTCGCTACCTTATTCCCTGCACTCCCTATCGCAATGGCTCCTACCTCGTACCCACCGTCGAGGGCTCCCTGGAGGAATATTCCCTTTATTGTTCCTGCAGCCGAGGTGCCAGGGTCAGCCGATGGAGATCGAGTGAGGCTAAGCCTTGCGAAGTCTCGAAACAAGCCTTCGATCGCGGCTACGGAACTCCCGACGAGATCATTCTCATCAAAACGGGACCGCAGGAGTCCTGGTCCGTTGACGTATCCAGATACCTCACAGACTGGAGATCCTTGGAAAAACGGCGAACCTTACACTGAAGTCTCTTGACGCAATCTGGCGATGTCTTTGGTCGGCGCACTCCCGAAGAAGCGGCTGTACTCTCTGCTGAACTGTGACGCGCTTAGGTATCCCACGCGCTGGCTCGCAGCCCCCGCGTCCACGATTGTCGACAACATGAGACGCCTGGCCTCCTGCAGACGCAGCACTTTTTGATAGTGCAGCGGACTCATCGACGTGACGGACTTGAAGTGCTCGTGGAAAGAGGACACGCTCATGTGCACCAGTTCGGCCAAGTCTTCCACCTTCATGGGCTGAGAGAAGTTAGCCTGTAACCAGGAAATGGCCTTCGCAACTCGGTGCACGCTCGACTCGGCAAAACCCATTTGGGCGACGCGCACCCCAATGGGGCTGCGTAGGAGCCGGATCAAGATCTCATCGATCACCAGCGGCGCGACGAGTTCAGCATCCCCTGGCCGCGCCAGGCACTCGACCAGCCTCGTCGCGGCGTTCACGATGTTCTCGTCGGCCGGACAGATGTAGACGGCACTTCGCTCTTGCACCGGAGGCAGGCCGTTGGGATACACCTTCAAGACCAGTTCGGCAATCTTGTGCGGATCAAGGTCAAGTTTCAGCGATAGGTAAGGCTCGGAGCGGCTCGCTCGCGTGACTTGAGCAGCGACAGGGAGCGCCACGGAGAACACGATCATCCGGGCGGCATCGTACTCGTAGACCTCTTCGCCTACGATGACGGTCTTTGCTCCTTGCGCGATGATCCACAACGAGGGCAGCCGGACGGCGTGCACACATTCCTTGTTGATTCGTGAAAAGCGACTGGCGTGCAAGCCGGGGATGCGCAGCTCAAAACTACCGTCGTGAGGAGCATAAGCGGCAACTAAGCCTGCCAGCTTTCCGGGTTCCGCCTCGTTCGGTTCCGCAATCTGGTCCAGTCCCCGCAGAGGCACTCCTTTGCCGTTGGTTTTCACAGTTTCGAGAATACCTCCTTTTGCGATCATTGCAGCCCGCTCCACACCATCCGGTGGAACAGTTCGTCCATGGCGTGCGGTGATTCTTTGGCGCCGCGATCCAGCCACCACCGCAGCAGCGACAGCAGGCCTCCGGCCAATGCATACGCGCGAGCACCCAGTTCACGCGGCGGAAGTTTCGCAAGGCGCCCGGATTCCACAAGCCGCTGCTCGATTCCACGAGCAAAGTAGCCTTGCGCGAGATCGAAGAAATCGTTGAGACGGCCAGAGTCGGCCAGCGCGCGATAGACCTTGTTCTGGCTGCCGATGTGGGTAAACATCTCCGCCACGGGAACAACTCGATGCGATTTTTCCTTCCGCATGCTGAGGGCCGTGCTCATCGTTTCCAGGAACTTCTCCAATTGGCTGAGGAGCAGGTCATTCTTGTCGCGGAAGTTAAGATAGAAAGTGGAACGGCCGACCGAGGCTCGATCCAGCACTTCCTGCACGGTCACGTCATCGATGGATTTCTCCTGAATCAAAGCCACCAGCGCACTGCCCAGTCGCTCGTGCGTGCGCCGGACGCGCTCATCAGGTTTGCCACGCCGCATGGCTCCATGTTTCCTTGCCCCGCCCTGTTTCTGCAACTTGGAGCGCTCGTTTCTGGACATCGACCGCCTCTTTGTTCAGCAACTCAAAATCGCTCTCGACTGCGCGGCGTTCGACCGCTACATTGCCCAATCATAGGGCAAAGGAGAAAACACGATGAACCGCTTTCGCTTACTTGCAATCGGGACCACGTTGCTGTTCGCTCTAGCCACAACCGCGCAACAGGCTACCACCAGCGCATCAACCAAAAACCCGTCGGCGGGCGCGCACGCCGGCGTACCGACCGCCGAAGGCCAGCTGACATTTCTGACCGCGAAGCTCGATCTCACCGGCGATCAGCAGGAGAAAATCAAGCCCATCCTGCAGGAATTGCATGACACGACCGTGAAGCTTGTGCAGGACCAGAGTATCTCCCGCGATGAGCGCCTGAGCAAAGTCCGGGACTCGCGCTATGCCGCCGACAACAAAATCCGAACACTCCTGAACGATGACCAGAAAAAGAAGCTCGATCAAGTCGAACAGGAACCGCATCCCGAGTTGCACGGCGACGTAAAGGGCAGCAACCTGTAGTGACGCTGACAACAAGTCGTTCAGGAATCGGACGACTTCGACTTCTTCCGCATCCAGACGTCCCAGGTGAGCGGGCCGGCCGTTTCATCGGTAATCGGACGGCCCGGCATTTGAGGGCGAGTTTCATCTGACCTTGATGGTACCCTTCGTGCCAGATCATGTGCTGGAGCAGCAGGATTGGATGATCGCAGTGAACGTCCATACCCCGGCTTGCCTCCAGCCTGCCCTTTACCGCGTCCCGCACCGTCTTCGCGCTCTCATCCAACATCTGAGCAATGCGAGCCGGGTCACGCTCGGCGACCCACTCCTCGTTGGGCAGCTCTCGGGTGAACTCGGGTGCATCCTCGAAAACGAACACAAGTCTGACGTAGTGGATGTGTGCGAACAGCTCTGCCACGGTCGGACTGCCCTCCATCGCCCTGACCTCCAACCCACCCTCGGGCATAGCGCGGAGCAGGTTGACGAGGATGGTGTTGTTCCGGTCCCACGAGTCGAGCACTGCCCCAAGCACGCTTTGATCTAACGTCATGTCCCACCCAGTATGCAACTGCCTTAAGCCTTCAAGAGCGCCTGCACGTACGCCGGCTTCATCGGAAGCCGCCGCATGACCTTCCCGGTTGCGTCGTGAAGGGCCGCCGCGATAGCTGGCGCAGCGAGTGCGTTGGCTGCCTCGGAACCTCCGCCGTAAGCACCGACTTTCGGATTGTTGAGCAGCACGACTTTGATCTCAGGAATGTCCGCCATGGTCGGGATGGGATAGGAAATCCAGTCCTCCGTGGTGATTCCGCTCTCATCAAACATGACTTCTTCGAAGAGCGCATGGCCGATTCCCATGACCGCACCGCCTTCGACATTCCGCTTCAATTGCATCGGGTTGACGACAATGCCCGGATCGACCGCAATCGTGTACTTCTCCACGACAATCGCACCCGTGCTGGGAGTGACGGCGATCTGGCAAACGCAGGCCCAATAAGTTCCACTACGCAACATCAGCGAAACTCCGCGACCCCGCACGGGCGTTGATCCCGTGGATACAGCACCGAAACGCGGCGACGGGCGCGCATCCCAACCCGAAGCATCACGGACCGCCTGCAGCACACCGAGAGCCCGCTCTTCCGTGGCGTGGTCGATGCGAAACTGGATGGCGTCCGCTCCCGCCAGTGCGGCTGCCTCGCTCATCGCGAGTTCGCGCGGATAGTTCTGCTGGAACTGCCCCGGCGTGCGCATGCTGTGGTCGCGCAGACCGACAGCAAGCGGAGAAGCCTTCTGTCCCACCTGGAACGTGCCGTGTCCACGCTCGATCACGTTGGCAACAGGAGCGTAAATCCACGGATCTTCAAGGCCGTTGACCGTGGAAGTTACGCCATTAGAATGGACCTGAGGGGCGGACATTGTGGGCAACCCCGCGATGACGGCTCCGATCGGCCGATCATCCTGCATGGCAGGCATGTAGTGGTCGATTTGATACGCGGCTATCTTGCCTTTTTCATCGATGGCCAACTGAACATCGGAGAAAGCAGCCGACGATTGTGTGGACCACTGCATATCGTCGGCGCGCATCCACTGCGCACCGGCTTGCCGACGGCTTGTGACAACAGCACCGCTTCGTCTTCCGCGCCCGCGTTTCCTCCGTTCGACCTGCCGTAATGGCCGGGGCCGGGATACGAATGTACAATCACATGATCCGGCGTGGTGCCGAGCATTACCGCAATTTCACCGCGAAGCGCCTGCGGATTCTGGTTATGCGTATAGATGTGCACCGTCCCATCCGGTTTGACGTCGGCGACGGCCATGGTTGGGCCGATCGGTGCGTGCTTCATGTAAGACAACTGATATGTGGCGGAAAGCTTCTTGTGAGCCGACGCCAGCGCAGGGCCCGCATCGCCTTTATTAGCATCGCCCTTTGAGACCGGCGCAGTGGTCCAATCAGCCTCTTCCCGAAGGTGCTGGTAGAGTTTGGCATTGCCGGGCAGCCCCTTCCACTCTGTCCACTTCGTGTTGCCGGCGACCTGCTCGGCCGCTTGGATCGCTTCCCACTCCGCGGGCGCAACCACTCCGACGAGATTGCCCTTCACGATGACTTGCGAATTCGGAAACCTGGTTTTGTCCACTGCACCGGCAGACACGAGAGTCGAGCCCAGCGTCTTCGGATGCACTACGCGCGCGTGCAACATGCCCGGCAGGCGCACATCCGTCGCCCAGGTTTCCTTCGCAGCCACTTTCGAAGAGATGATCGAATTCTTGAAGGATTTGCCGATCACCGTGTACTCGCTGACCGGCTTCATCGGCGGATTGCCCTCGATGGTCAGCCCAAAGATGCTGGTGAGGTCTCCCTTCACCGGAATCGTCAGCTTCAACTGTTGTCCCTTGACGAGGTCGCCGTACGAAACACTCTTGCCGCCACCCGATACGATGCCGTCTTTGACCGAAAGCTTGTCCTTCGGCACACCGAGTTTCTCAGATGCGAGGTCGAGCACAGCCTGGTAGGTATAGGCAGCCGCCTTGCGGATGTTCGGCGTCCCACGGCCGAGGAAATCGAAGGCGCCGCTGCCGTCGGGTGTGCGATCGGTGTCTCCCGCCACGACCGTAGTGATCGCCTCGAAAGGCACGCTCAACTCTTCGGCCACAATTTGCCGGTAGGCGGTAAAAGTTGAGCCCTGGCCGAAGTCGCTCTTCCCGGTGCGAATCAGCACGGTGTTGTCCGGGTGAATCTCAATCCATGAGCTCGGCAGGGTGGGATCGAGCGAGTTCTTAAAGGTGGCGGGCTTCGCGGTGTCGCCCTTCAGAAACTGCGGGCCCACCAGGCCGAATCCCACAACGAGGGCGCCACCCGTCTTCACAAATTGGCGGCGCGATAGCTTCGCTCCGAAAACGTTCCCTGGTTTTTCGCTCATGGTCGCCATCGCCTACCTCCCCTTCGCCATGATCGTGGCTGCATGTTTTACGGCGTCAATGATCGCTACGTAGGTTCCGCAGCGGCACAGATTCGGCGACGGTCCGGATGTGGTGAAGGCCTCTTTGATTTGCGCCAAGCTTGGACTCGGATTGCCTTCGAGCAGTTCGGTCGCCTTGATCATCATCCCGTTCTGGCAAAAGCCGCACTGCGGAGTTTGCTCCTCAATCCAGGCTTGCTGGACCGGGTGAAGTGTGCTTTTCGCTTCGTCTGCCGAGAGACCTTTTTGCTTGGCCCACCTCGCGGGCAAACCTTCGAGCGTGGTGATCTCCTGATTGGCGACGCTCGCGACCGGCGTAACGCAAGAACGCACTTCCTTGCCTTCGATGAGAACGGAACAAGCTCCGCACTGTGCCAGCCCGCAGCCGAACTGCGGGCCGATCAACTGGAGATCGTTGCGCAACACGTAGAGTAGCGGAGTGTCGTCAGGAGCCTGCACCTCGCGCCGGACTCCATTCACATTGAGCGTGACCATAGAGAATTCCCTCCCAAAGGGACATTCAGAATTCAGATAACTTTTTGGGTAAATACCCCTGCGCCTCGCGGACCCCAGTCTGCTGCGGCCAACATCTTAACTCGCCGCTACGTTCGCCCCGCAATCCGCTTCATGAGGACGGACGATCAGCCTATCTGCGCCACAACCGCAACATCGAATTTCGAATAGTACTTCTTCACGTCGCCGGCCCCATACTTGGCGTGGAATTTCTCCACGACGGACGAAACTTGCTTAGCGTCAGTGATCGGAACAACCTTGAATTCAGCTTCCGCACTCCCCGCACGGACCCCAATCGACGGCTTCTTGACCACATTCTTGTACCACTGCGTGTCCGATCCCTTCACGGGCAGAAGATAAAGCTTGTCGTCCTCCGCTACGAACCAGACCGGGTTTGAGATGGTGCGTCCTGACTTTCTGCCGGTCACACTGAGGTTGCTTTCGCTAGATCGCGAAAGGCGGTCTTTCAAATCATCATTCCGTTTTGCCATATCCACTCCTGTACGAAAGCCTGGCTTGATCGCTCTCCTCTTTCAAGCCTTCGAGAGCACTTCCTTTGCGACCATGATGGCGCTCATCGCATTCGGCCAGCCCGAATAGAACGCGAGATGCGTGATGACCTCAATCAACTCTTCCTTCTTGACTCCGTTCTGCACGGCAAAGTTCAGGTGAAACCGCAACTGATCCGTACGGTTCATCGCAACCAGTGCCGCCACGGTTGCCAGACTGCGGTCGCGCTTGGAAAGCTCCGGACGTTCCCAAACGTCGCCGAAAAGGACGCGATCCGTGAGCTCCACGAGTTTAGGCGCGAAGTCGCCGATCATCTTCTGTGCTGCTGAAGGCTCTTTACTCATGCCTGACTCCTTCCTGCGTATTGTTCGTCACTGACCGTATTACTGAGTCCCATTTTGGCTGTTCAGCGGCCCACCAATTTCTGCAGCTCTTCGGGGTACCGAGCACCTTGCAGCGGGATTCTAGATGCTGCGTCCCCCAGTTGCCGGAGATCCTCCGCCGACAGTTCGACGTTCCCGGCTGCGATATTTTCCTCGAGCCGGTGAAGCTTGGTCGTACCGGGGATCGGCACGATCCACGGTTTCTGCGCCAGCAGCCACGCAAGCGCGATCTGAGCAGGTGTCGCTTTCTTCTGCTGCGCGAATCTGCCCAGCAGATCCACCAACGCCTGATTCGCTTTCCGGTTCTCCGGCGTGAAGCGAGGCACGATGTTGCGGAAATCGCCTTTATCGAACTTCGTATCGTCGCTGATCTTGCCCGTGAGGAAACCTTTGCCCAGAGGACTGAATGGAACGAATCCGATCCCGAGTTCCTCCAGCGTCGGGATCACTTCCGCTTCCGGCTCCCTCCAAAACAGCGAGTATTCGCTCTGCAGTGCGGTGACGGGCTGAACTTTGTGCGCGCGACGGATCGTCTGTACCCCTGCTTCAGAGAGTCCGAAGTGCTTGACCTTGCCTTGTTGAATCAACTCCTTCACCGCTCCCGCCGTGTCTTCGATCGGCACATCGGGGTCGACGCGGTGCTGATAGAACAAGTCGATGACGTCGGTGTTGAGGCGCTTGAGCGATGCCTCGGCGACTTCCTTGATGTGCTCCGGTCGGCTGTCGAGCCCGGCCTGTTTGCCGGTGTTCGGATCCAGCTTGAACCCGAACTTGGTGGCGATCACCACCTGGTCACGCAGAGGAGCCAGCGCCTCACCCACGAGGATTTCGTTTGTGAACGGCCCGTAGACTTCCGCGGTATCGAAGAATGTGACGCCGCGCTCGACCGCCGCACGGATCACGGCGATCATCTCTTGCTTGTCTCCGGCCGGACCGTAGCCAAAGCTCATACCCATGCAGCCTAAGCCGAGGGCCGAAACTTCCAAGTTGCTCTTTCCAAGTTTGCGCTTCTGCATTGTTTCTCCTATGCCGCGAAATTCCGTCTGCCTTGAGGAGCCCAGCGAGTCTAAGCATACTTTCCTGGACCTTGGAGCTCTTGCCTATTTCAATGAAGATCTTGCCAGATTCTCCGAACTGGGCAGGTGATCCAGGAGTGAAAAAACCTCCATCGGTTTTCCACAGTTCCGCACAAGAAAAACTTCTCCGAGTGTGACGAACAACCTTGACCGAGGATATAGAAAGCGCAGAATGGAATGGTGCGCCCAGACCAGAATCAATCCGCGGCGAGAGTCGCTAACGCAATCTGCGGAGCTAACTCCTTATTCCGCAAGATTTTACCAGCAAGTCCTTTCGATCGAAGATTTTACGTGGTCGAGGGCAGATACCCTGAGGGTAACTACAACAGAATCAAGATTTTGCGGAATGCGCGAAAAAAAATTGCAGTTACCACTCAGTAACGCTTCCCAGAGCAGGCAGGGCGAATGTGGGGACAGCCGCCTTCGGCTGTCCGCTGTGCGAAGCGCAGCGACGGAGGCCGGGACCCTGCACCGCCCCTGCTAGAATTTCATCTACTGAATCGGCATGATGCTCAAGAGTTTGCGCCCGCTGCTGCCGTACCTGAAACGCTATCGCTGGGGCTACGTCGCGGGCACGGTCTGCGTCTTCCTGACCAACGGCATCTGGATCCTGTTTCCCCTCGTGCTCGGCAAGGCCGCCGACGATCTGAATTCGGGCGTAACCCGCCACAAACTGCTGCTCTACGCCGGAATCTTGCTGGCCATCGCCACCACCAAAGGAATCTTCCAGTTCCTCACGCGCTGGATCGTGATCGGCGTTTCTCGCGACATCGAGTTCGACCTACGCAACGATCTTTTTGCGCGACTCGAAAGCCTGTCGTATTCCTACTACCAGCGCCATCGCACCGGCGACATTATGGCCCGTGCCACCAACGACCTGAACGCGGTCCGCATGCTGCTCGGCCCCGCGATCATGTACTCGGCGAACACCCTCGTCTACACCGCGGGCGCGCTGGCCTTCATGATCTCCATCAGTCCGTGGCTCACGCTCTATACTTTCCTGCCGCTGCCTGCGGTCAGCGTTGTGATTCAGACCTTCGGCCGACGGATTCACGAACGCTTCGAACGAATTCAGGCCATGTTCTCCGACATCTCCGCCCGCGCTCAGGAGAACTTCTCGGGTGCCCGCCTCATCCGCGCCTACGTGCAGGAAGAGGCCGAGATTCGCGCCTTCGAAACCGAGAACCAGGAATACATCCGCCGCAGCTTAAAACTGGTTCGGCTCATGGGCATGCTCTGGCCTACGCTCGAACTCATGCTGGGCTGCGCGGTGGTGCTCGTGCTGTGGCTAGGCGGACGCGAAGTCATCCACGGACTGTCGCATGTCACGCTGGTCACAAATCTTGGAACGTCGCATCCAGCTATCACGACCACGCTGTCTCTCTCCGGTTCGATGAGCGTCGGACAATTCGTCTCCTTCAGCACCTACATGATGCAACTCACCTGGCCGATCATCGCTCTGGGATGGGTCATCAACATCTTTCAACGAGGCACAGCTTCGCTGATCCGCATCAACGAGATCATGCGTGAGGAGCCCGAGATCAAAGACGCTCCCGGCGCGCAAGACCGCGAGATCGAAGGCGAGATCGAGTTCCGCGGACTCAACTTCAGCTATGAAGGCAAGCAGATCTTGCACGACCTGAACCTGCGCGTCCCCGCCGGCAGCAGCCTCGCGATCGTCGGCCCCACAGGCTCAGGGAAGACGACGCTGGTGAGCCTGATCCCCCGCATCTACGACGCAGAATCCGGAACAGTCCTGATCGATGACCGTCCGATCCGCGATTACTCCCTGGCATCGCTGCGCAAGAGCATTGGCTTCGTGCCTCAGGAGACCTTCCTTTTCAGCGACCGCATCCGCGAGAACATCGCCTTGGGAGTGGACTCCGCCACCGATCAGGAGATTCACAATGCCGCCGATGCGGCCAACATCGCGACGGACATTGAAGGCTTCCCCGAAGGCTATGACACGATGGTCGGCGAACGCGGCATTACGCTGTCTGGCGGCCAGAAGCAGCGCACCGCGATCGCCCGCGCCCTCATCCGCAATCCCAAGATCCTGATCCTCGACGACGCGCTCTCCAGCGTCGACACTCACACCGAAGACAAGATCCTCAACCACCTGCGCGACGTCATGCGCGGCCGCACGACGATCTTCATCTCGCACCGTGTGTCGACAGTCCGCAACGCCGACCGCATCGCAGTCCTCCACAGCGGGCGCATCGTCGAACTCGGCACCCACGACGAACTTCTGGCCTTGAACGGCTACTACAGCGACCTGTATAACAAGCAATTGCTGGAAGAAGAGCTGGCGGAAGTCTGACACTCTATTGACAACGCTGAGCGCATCGGGCGGTCTATACTGAGCGAGGCTCTGTCTCCGCGTAGCGCCGGCATCCCTTCGACTTCGCTCAGGGCAAGCTTTGCAGGCTGTCGCGGGGGCATCTTGCCCTCGCACGCGCGGACGGGACGTCCCCGCGACAGCCGCCGGGACGGCGGCGCTACATTTATGCAGCGGATCAGCACGCAGGAAATCCTCGACTCAGACGCTTGTCCGCCGGTCGAGGTAGAAGCTTCTCTGCGGGATATTTGCCGCATCAACCGCTGGTTCGGGGGCATCGCCACCACACGCAACCTGATCGAACGCGTTGCATCCGCCACCGGAACCAAGCACTTCTCCGTTCTGGAAGTGGCGGCAGGATTCGGTGAGGTGTCGAAGCTTGCGGGCCTTCAACTCTTAAGTAAGGGGATCACGCTGGACGTGACTGACCTCGACCGGGCCCGAACTCATCTGCTCCGTGGGAACCGCGCCGTAGCTGCCGATGCGCTGGCACTTCCCTTTCGAGACGATAGCTTCGACCTGGTCAGTTGCAGCCTGTTCGCGCATCACCTCGAACCCGCCGACCTGGCGCACTTCGTCAGCGAGGCGTTGCGCGTGAGCGGCTGCGCGGTCCTGATCAACGATCTCGTCCGCCATCCGCTCCACGTTGCGCTGGTATACGCGGGCTTCCCTCTGATGCGAAGCTACGTGTCGCGAGTCGATGGATTGGCGTCGGTGCGCCGCGCCTATGTGCCTGACGAGATGCGGCAGATTCTGTCGTCGGGCGCGGAGCCAGCAACTCGCGTTGAGATCTCGCGTCACTTTCTGTTTCGGATGGGGGTAATTGCGTGGAAGACTTGCGAGCACAAGGACATTCGAGCCGCGTAACAATTCTCCTCGTCGGGCTCCGCTCGACGGGCAGCCGAGGCGGCTGTCCCCACATAGAACCTTTGAATCCTTCGGAAAAGATCAACGAACCACGAGCACCTCTCTGACGTTGTCCCTGGCGAGGAAGAACTTGATGGAGGCGAAGTCGCGGAACAGAGTTTCGATGTGGCGGTTGTTGAAGACGCGCTGCAGGCGGAAGCCGTCGGTGATCGCGGTGTGAACCGCACCGGTGGGTCCGCGGCGCGCCTCGCGCTTCAGCACGATACGCTGCATTTCAAGCACATCTTTTCCGACGATGTGGAAGCGGTAGCACGGCGAATCGGGTCCGGCATCTTTGGTGTGGAAGAAGGCCAGTAGCATCCCTCCAGGCTTCAGCACAGACCACAGCCTCCCCATCACCGGACGCACCAGGCTTTCGTCCAGGTAGTCGGGCAGGTTCCAGCAGAGCACAACGTCAAAATGCGCCGCAGGATAGACCAGGTTGTCGGCCAGAAAGCGCCGGCTGTCGAGGATCACGTTGCCTTGCTCGTCCTTGGTGACCAAACCGGGATCGGTCGAGGCGACCAGAAGATCTTCGCTGTAGATCTTGTGGCTGTTTTCGGTGAAGAACCGGATGTTCGTCGCCGAGGTGGAGCCGAGATCGAGCACGCACAGCGGATTGTCCGCTTCCCACATGCGGGCGAGCTCGCCGAGACCGCTGGAGCGGCGCGTGAGTTTTTGAGCGGCTTGTGGAGTCGCCGCCTCTGCCCCACCCGATGAGCCGCGAAAGAGCTTCATGAAATTTTGAGTCGATGCCATCAGACCTGCACAATGTTGTCCAAGGCGACTGCTCCCCTGAGACTTTGAATCGACATCTAAAAGCAACACTTTAACTCAAGGCACAGGGCCCGCGGGAGTTACTTTCCTGCCGCCTTCTCGGCCTTGCCCTGAATGTCGACCTTGCCCTTCAGGTAGGCGCCTTCCTCAATCGAAATCCGTTGCGTCGAAATGTCCCCGGTAACCACGGCGGACTTGCGCAATTCGACGCGGTCGCTGGCCTGCACGTTTCCCTCGAGCTTGCCCTGCACCACCACCCCCTTGGCATCAACCGTGGCCTTCACCGAGCCGTTGGGACCGACGGTCAAACTATTGTTCTTGAGGGCGATGCTACCCTCGACATGACCATCGACATAAAGGTCCTCGCTGCCCGACAATTCGCCCTTGATGACCACGGACTTGCCAATCTGCGCCAAATCTGCCGACAACGGAGCACTCATGGATGTTCTCCTTAAGGAAGCGGGGAAACTGCAGTACCAAGATAACTGGGAAGGCAGCTACCGAAACGGCCGCGTCGCTTGTCTCGACTATACCCAACTACGACAGCATGCGGCAAGCGACGTGCTTTGTTGATGCTACTCAGAACGTCCTGAATCCACCTCCGCCAAACACAAACTGCAACCCCTCGGGCCTCTTGTTACTCTAAACACCGGGATGGCGTGCGCGGAGCAAACGCGGTTGGCGAGGTGTCTGCTGAGAACAGTCGCCATCATGGCTTTGTCGGCCATGACGACGATCTTGGCGCAGGATGCGAAGGCACCCGAAATGTCACCGGGCGAACTGGTCCGGGTGACAGTGGCGAATGAAGTTGCGGCGGCAAACCACCCTGAGATTCTGCACATGTTCCGCTCGCATAGAAAGACATCCAAAGGCTCGCAAACCCGGCTTTATGTGGAAACCAAAGATGCTCTCGCGGCGATGCTCATCGCCATCAACGATCAACCCCTGACCGCACAGCAACAAAAGGCCGAAACCGACCACCTCGCGTGGTTGGTGAATACGCCCGACCAGCTGCGCAAGAAACGCGCACGCGAAAAAGAGGACGAAGAACGGACTCTGGGCATCGTGAAGGCGCTACCCGATGCGTTCCGTTACGAATATGAGGGCACGGAAACCGGCGCTGCAGGATTGGGAGAAGCCGGAAACCCGCTGGTGAAGCTGAAGTTCACGCCCAATCCGGCGTACTCGCCACCGTCACGCGTCGAGCAGGTGCTCGAAGGGATGCAGGGCGATCTGCTCATCGACACGCGAGCGCGACGCATCGCGAAAATCGACGGCACGCTGTTCCGCGAGGTCACATTCGGCTGGGGAATCATTGGCCATCTCGACAAGGGCGGACACTTCATGGTGCAGCAAGGCGACTTGGGCTTGGGTAACGGGGACTGGGGCATCACCGAACTGAACTTGAACATCACGGGCAAGATTCTTCTATTCAAGACCCTGAGCATGGTGTCAGACGAGACGCTGAGCGATTTCCGGAAGATGCCGGAAACCCTGACATTCGCTCAGGCCGTGGTGATGTTGAAGGCCGAACAGGATAGGCTGGCACACAACACTCATCCGGACCAGCCTCATCCTGAGCAGCCTGCCGAAGCGCAGAAGACTCCGCAGTAGTCCAACGAAATTGCCTTCTTAACTATTCAGGAAGCGTCTTCGATGAGGTTCCGACGCCGCTGGTCAGGACGTTTTCCAGTGCCGTTACTAGCATTTTCACGTTGTCTCGCCTCGGCACCAGCGCGTCTGCCAGGTGATGCGCGCGGTCCGGAGGGGTCGTCTCGTCCGCAAGCAGGATGGTGGGTAATTGCGGTCGACACCGCTTGATTTCGGTTGCGACCAGCGCAACTTCGGCATGATTGCGGTCCAAGTCCAACACCACGGCGTCCACTTGCTCGTGGGCGGCCAACTTGATCGCTTCAAATCCGTCGCTGGCGTTTAGAACGTGGTACCCCATCTCATTGAGACCACGAGCGCGCAAAAGGAGCACCACGCGATCAGTTCCGTAATGAAGAATGGTGCGACACTTCTTTTCGTATCCCGACATACCTGGGACCACCTCGTAGCAGAGCAAGCAATTCTGTTGGGTAAACCGTCAACTGAGCTTGCTCAAAGCGGATATTAAGTGTCGACATCGCGGACAAGCTGTTCAGAATTGCTCACTCCGTGCAATTGCTAAATTATGATGTTCCCATTTCGGGAACAGGCGACCGAAGCTTATGCGCGCAGCGTCTCTTTTCGCACGGTCAGTTTCTCGATCAAGTCTTCTTTCACGCGATAGCCGGTTCCCGGCTGGTCGTTGATGGCAATCATCCCTTGCGGCGAGACTTCCACTTCCGGATCGATGATGTCTTCCTTCCAGTACCGCTTCGAGGCGGAAACATCGCCGGGCAGGCGGAAGTTCTCCAGCGTCGAGAGCGCGATATTCTGGGCGCGTCCGATGCCAGTCTCCAGCATTCCGCCACACCAGACGGGAATATTGTGGGCCTGGCAAAGGTCGTGGATCTTCAGCGCTTCGGAGAATCCGCCCACGCGGCCGACCTTGACGTTGATGATGCGGCAGGCGCTGGTTTCAACCGCGAAGGCGGCGCTGCGCACGCTGACGATCGATTCGTCGAGGCAGATCGAGGTGCGCAGTTCCTTCTGCAGGCGCGCGTGGTAGTAGATGTCGTCGTTCCACAGCGGCTGCTCAATCATCAGCAGGTTGAACTGGTCGAACTTGCGCAGGTGCTCGACCTGGTCGAGCGTGTAAGCGGAATTAGCGTCGCAGCTCAGGGTGATCTCGGCCCAGCGCGAGCGGATCCGCTCCAGCACGTTCACGTCCCAGCCAGGCTTGACTTTGACTTTGATGCGGCGGTAGCCAGCCGACAGCTCGATCTGGATTTTTTCCAAAAGTTGCTCGATCGAATCCTGAATGCCTATCGAAACACCGCAGGGGATTTCGCGGCGCGTGCCGCCGAGCAACTTCCACAGAGGCAACTGCTTCTGCGCCGCCTCGGCGTCCCAGAGAGCGTTTTCGAGCGCGGCCTTGGCCATGCGGTGGGCGCGGACTTTGGCGAACAGCGCCGGGCACTCGCGGGCGGAGTCGATGCGCTTTCCCAGCAGCGCGGGGATCAGATATTGCTTCAACGTCGGCCAGGCGCTTTCGATCCACTCGCTGCTGTAGAAGGGGTCCTCGCCGACGACGCTCTCGCCCCATCCGTCGGCGCCCTCGCTGTGCACGGTGACCAGCAGAATGCGGCGGCTGTAGGTGCGCCCAAAGCTCGTCTCGAAGAAATGGACGAGTGGCATGTGAATCTCGCGGAGCGTGATGGCTTCGATTTTCATGGTTCAAGGTTTCAATGTCCCAGGTTTCAAGGTTTCAACGTTTCAAGGTTTCAAGGGACACAGGCTGAGTTTCAGAGGCTCTTCCATTGAAACCCTGAAACTTTGAAACCTTGAAACTTTATGTTTCCGATGCATACGACCACTTCTCGTCCCAGTGTCCTAGCAGGAACTTACCGTTACTTTCGGCATCGCGCTCATAGCCAATCACGGCCAGCCCGTGGGAGAACGCGCGCAGGAATTGTTCGCGGTTCCGCTCTTGCACCTGCTGGGCTTTGCTGCGGGTCTCCGGCGCGGCTTTCCAGTCGTAGATCTGCGCCGGTACTTCGATGCTGGATTCGCTCACAATCGGCGGATTTTTTCCTGTGGCCAGCAGCGTTTCGACTCGCTTTGACTTCAGCCACCACTCGGCGATCAGGCGGTCGCTGGGCAGTCCGCCCTGCAAGGGCGAGGATGTGATCCCGTACTGATTGATGTTATAGCGTCGCGCGATGGCGCCCAGCTTTTCGAGGTTCAGATAGGCGTTCTTAATTTCCAGGGGATCGAAGGTCCACTCGATCAGTTCGATGCCGCGGGCAAGCGCGTCTTCGCGCTGCATGAGCTTGAGGCGGCGGCCCAGGCCTCCGTTGCGGTGATCTTTGCGCACCGCCAGCATGTGGGAGTGCAGGTAGACGTGGCCGCTGCGTGTACCGGGGACGGAGAGCGCGAAGCCCACCATGACATCGCCGTCGAAGGCACCCATCACCTGGCCGCCAACCTTGTCGGCGACGACAAACATCCGCAGGGGAACCAGCTCCGCATCGGTGAAATTCCAGACTTCTCTCTGGAGCGCGACGCAGGCGTGGAAGTCTTCGATGCTATGGCAGCGACGAAGGGTGACGGGGTCGGTGGTCACGCCGGCTTCTCCTCGGCAGGCTTCTCTGATTTGTCTCTCTCGTGGGCTTTGGCTTTCTCCCAGAGGGACTCCAGTTCTTCCATGGGTGCCTGATCGGCGGAGCGTCCGGACTCGTGGAGGCGGGCTTCCACCCACTGAAAGCGTCGCTTGAACTTACGGTTGGACTTGCGCAGAGCGGATTCGGGATCGACTGAGAGGTAGCGGGCAATATTGACGAGCACAAAAAACAAATCGCCTACCTCATCTTCAAGCCGCGCTTGAAGATTTTCGGGGACAACAGTCCGTCCGGATCCGGCCATGCCGCGACCCTGAGGGCGTGGCCCGGGCGCGGGGAATTCTCTGAGCTCCTCGCGAAGCTCGTTCGTCTCCTCGCGCAGTTTGTCGAACAGGCCTTCGACATTCGGCCAATCGAAGCCGGCTTGCGCGGCGCGCGAGCTGAGCTTGGAAGCCTCGAGCAGTGATGGCATGGCGGATGAAACTCCTGCCAGAATCGACTGCCTCTGCTCTTTCGTCGCAGCAGCATCTCCTTCGGTGCCATCAGCTTGCCGCTTCTTCCTCTCTTCAACCTTGAGTGCTTCCCAATTGCGCTTGACCTCGGCGGAAGTGTCGGCCTTCACGTCGCCGAACACATGCGGATGGCGGTTGATCAGCTTGGTGGAGAGCCGGTCGAGCACGTCATCAATCGAGAACGAGGACTGCTCGTTTGCCATCTCGGCATAGAAAAGCACCTGCAGCAGCAGGTCGCCCAGCTCTCCGGCAAGTTCGGGCCAGTCGCGGTTGTCGATGGCTTCGAGAACCTCGTAGGTCTCTTCGAGCGTGTAGGGCTTGATGGAATCGAAAGTCTGCTCGCGGTCCCAAGGACAGCCGCCGGGGGCGCGGAGGCGCTCCATGATGGCGACGGCTCGCTCGAAACGTTCTCCTGTAGAGGACATGCGGCAACCACTGTAAATGAGGGTGGAGGCGGGAGGCAATGCGCGGGAGCACGTTAAGGATGAAAGCGGCAGCTGTGTCTTAGCCTCTCGCATGCGCGGGCGAGATGCCCCCGCTACAGCCGCCGGGACGGCGCTACTGGCCAACCGCGGATCAGCAGACAGCATCCTAACCTGACCAAATCAATTCTCCGCTCAATTTTGAAACGCAGACTTTATCCAAGAAAAAACTATTTCAAGGAGAACGAAAATGACGACTGGTCCTCTTCAAGGAAAGAAAGTGGCAATTCTTGCAACCGACGGTTTCGAACAATCTGAATTGCTGGAACCGAGAAAAGCGCTCGATGAGGCGGGCGCGACAACGCAGGTGGTGTCTCCGGCGGGCGAGAAAGTAAAGGGATGGAACCACAAGGAATGGGGCAACGAAGTTCCCGTGGACGTTCCGCTGGACTCTGCGAAGGCGGAAGAATTTGACGCCTTGCTGCTACCGGGTGGGGTGATGAATCCCGACCAACTGCGCATGAATCCGAAAGCGGTTGAGTTTGTGAAGCACTTCACGGAGGCAGGCAAACCGGTGGCGGCGATTTGTCACGGCCCCTGGACTCTTATCGAGGCCGACGCGGTTCGCGGTCGCACGATGACATCGTGGCCTTCACTCAAGACCGATCTGAAGAACGCCGGGGCAACCTGGGTCGACAAAGAAGTCGTGAACGATAAGGGCCTGGTCACGAGCAGGAAACCCGACGATCTTCCCGCTTTCAACCGTGAGATGATTCGTCTGTTCGCCGAGGGCACAGAGTCGGAGGCGCTACGAAAGACAGTGTAATTCCGATTGTCGTAGTCATTATCATTCACCCCGGCCGGGCGAACACGTTCCAGGTCGGGATGAATTTTGAAATACAGAGGTTACTTTCGGCACGACGGTGCGATGAAGGGCGGGAACTGGCCACGCGCCGTTTGGACTAACGTTACCTTCATGTTCATCCCAGATCGGAGCACAATAAGCAGAGGTGGAGGTGTCCGCTCTCGGGATGCGGACCTCCGGCGAACTCTTTCGGCACTCTTGCATCTGATTTAAATACATGAGTTTAACAACTAAACCTCGACCGCCTTTGGAAGGGCAGCACTTCCAGGTCGTGATCATTGGCGGGGGCATAAACGGCGTGGCGCTGGCGCGTGAGTGTGCCCGCGCTGGCAAGCGCACCCTGCTGGTCGAGCAGAACGATTTTGCCTCGGGCGTGACGAGCCGCTCCACCCGGATCATTCACGGCGGGCTGCGCTACCTGGAGCACGGAGAGATCGGCCTGGTGCGCGAGTCGGTGCGCGAACGCGAGCACTTGCTGCGAGAACGGTCGCACCTGGTGCATCCGGTTCACTTCCTGTTTCTGCTGAACGAACAGAGCCAGCGCAGTGCTATGAAAGTGCGCGCCGGCCTGTGGCTCTACCAGCGGTTTGCGGCGAGAAAATCGGCAGGTCTGAGCGAGATGGAATTGAAGCGTGTGGAGCGCGCACTCGACGCCGGCCACCAGTGGTCGATCTTCAATTACGAAGACGCGCAGTGCGAGTTTCCCGAACGCCTGGTCGCCGAGTGGATGATGGAGGCGGCCGAGGCTGGAGCGGTCGTCCGCAATCATTGTGAAGTGCTGGCGGTGAACGTGACCCAGGGCCGGGCTCGGGGAGTGCTGCTGCGCGACCGCATCACAGGAAAAGACGAGCGCGTCGAAGCGGGATGGATCGTGAATTGTACCGGTCCGTGGGCCGACCGCATTTGCCAACGTTCGTCGATCCGCACCGGCAAGCCCATGCTTGGTGGAGTGCGGGGATCGCACATTGTTCTGCCGAGATTTTCGGGGTCACCGAGCACGGGGCTCTATACCGAGGCGGCGGATGGTCGTCCGATTTTCGTTCTGCCCTGGAACGATCAGATGCTCGTAGGCACCACCGAAGTGGAGGACACGACCGATCCGGGGAAGACTGCGCCTTCGAATGAGGAAATCGAGTATCTGTTGCGCACGGTAACCAAGCTCTTCCCCAAGGCAAAGATTTCGGCGCACGACATCAAGTACGCGTTTGCGGGAGTTCGCCCCCTGCCGAACTCGCCGGGAAATAAGGCGTCGGCGGTGACGCGGCGGCATTTCCTGCACGACCATACGGCGGACGGTGCGTCACGGCTGATCTCGGTGATTGGCGGCAAACTGACCACCGCCGCTTCCCTGGCGCGGGAATGTGCGCGCAAAATTGGGATCCCGGTTCCGGAGCCGACCATGATGGCGATGGGCCCGGGAAGTTCGCTCGATCCCATGCTCGATCAGGAAATCATCGAGATCGCGCGCGCGGGATCGGTGAGCGAAGAAACCGCCCGCGGCATGATGGAGTGGCACGGCCCTCGTGCCATGGACATTGCCCGCATGGCGCTGGTGAGCGCGGAATTGCGGGCGCCGGTCTGTCCGCATTCGTCGCACATTGTGGCCGAAGTGGCGGAGGCCTACCGAAAAGAGTTTGCCATTACGCTGGGCGACGTGCTGCTCCGGCGGGTGCCCGTGGCGTTGGGAGCCTGCTGGTCGGAGTCGTGTAGCCGGGAGGCGGCGGCGCGCATTGGCGCTGTCCTGGGATGGAACGAGCAAGCCTTAGGAGCGAACCTGGAAGCGTTCGAAACCGAGCGCACGGCTTTCCTGAAGAAGCCATCACATGGCCGCGCCGCTCTGGAATTAGCGGCGGACTAGACCGTAATTGGGCAAACAGCCAGCTTTCGCAGTCTCTCGTCGTGGCCCACTCGAATTGCAATCATGCAAAATCTTGCATCCTTGACCGCCCCTCGCGGCAGGCGGATACTCTCGGGATCACGCGTGTGCCTTCCCCGGGCACACCTCATTTTCGTTTCCCGAGAAGGTCACCATGATAGCCAAGTTCCCGCCGACGCCGAGCTGTGTGCCAACATTCGCGCAGTGCATTCAGGAAATTGTGCAGCGGTGGTCCAGGTTTGCAATGCCGCTGGCCGTTTTGTGCGCGCTGACACTAGCTCTTCCCGCGCAAGCCCAGAGTTTTCAAATGCTCTACCAGTTTCCCCTCCGAAAGACGGGGAACACTCCGTCCGGCTTGATGGGAGTGAACGGGAATTTCTACGGCACGACAGCGCTGGGGGGCATGTCGAATGAAGGAACCGTCTTCGAATTAACCAGCCAGGGCAAGCTGATTAGTCTGTATAGCTTCAGTCACAACACATCCGACGGCAGAAACCCTACCGTCGGTCCCTTGATTCGAGATAAAGCGGGCAATCTCTATGGCACCACCCAGAACGGCGGCGATCTGCATTGTGTTGCTTTCGTCAATACCCCTGGCTGTGGGACGGTCTTCAAGCTGAGTGCCGGAGGAAAAGAGACAATCGTGCATAGCTTTTCCGGCGGGCCAACGGATGGCTCATATCCGCTGGCGGGTTTGGTAGCGGACTCAGCAGGCAATCTCTACGGGACCACTTACGTGGGCGGCATTGGGTGCAACGGCCAGGGTTGCGGAACGGTGTACAAGATTACTCCGAGCGGCACCGAGAGTGTTCTCTATAGCTTTACCGGGGTTGCGGATGGTTCCAATCCTAAGTACGTAGACTTGGTCATAGACTCTGCGGGCAACCTCTACGGCACCACGGTGGGCGGTGGCGACCTCACGTGCGGTGGCCATGGGGCGGGCTGCGGCGTGGTGTTTAAGGTAGACCCGACTGGCAAGGAGACAGTCCTGTACGCGTTTACTGGGGGTACTGACGGCGGCGGTCCTTCCTCCGGCTTGGTCCGCGAATCGAACGGTAACCTCTACGGCACGGCGACCTTGGGAGGCAACTGCCGCGATTGCGGCTTAGTGTTCAAACTAGATCCGACCGGGAACGAGACTGTGCTTCATAACTTCACAGAGCAGGAAGTTCAGCCTGCCTTACAGGCATCGAGCCTGCTGCTGGATGCCGCCGGCAACCTCTATGGCACGACTCTCTACGGCGGATCGTTATCCGATGGAACCGTGTTCGAAGTGAGCAGCCAGGGCGTCTACACCTTGCTCCACTCATTTGACGTTAACGATGGGTTGTATCCCGTAGCGGGGCTCATCCGAGACAACGCAGGCAATCTGTACGGCGCAACTTCCCAAGGTGGCAACTTTAGCTGCAGCATGGGCTGCGGAGTGATATTCAAGATCACGCCGTAAGACTCTGCGGAAGATTCGATCTGTCTTCGTTTTGAAAGGGCGCGGCCTAAAGCCGCGCCCAAAGCTTTTCCCGCAGTCTGTTTCGATCGATCTAGGTGACCGACTTGTTCTCGAACTGCCGCAGACCAAGCACCAGCAACAGGACGTCAAAGAACAACAGCGCCGCGATAACCGCCGTGATCGACAGATGCGGAAACTGCGGAACCAGCGTGGCGCGCAGTCCCTCGCTGGCGTATACCAGCGGGTTGATAAGGACCGCCTTTTGCAGGATGGGAAAGGTCTTCAGCGCGCTCCACGGATAATACGTACAGCCAAAAAAGATCATGGGGGTCATGACCATGCTGAACATCAGGCCGATATGCTGCTGATTCATGCTGCATCCCAAAGCCAATCCTCCGCAGGACGAAAAGCCCGCGACCAGCAGAATGATCACCGCAAAAGTCAGTGGAGAGCCGATGTTGATCTCTACTCCAGGTCGAAGCACGAGCCATGCTAGCGGAAGCACAACCAGGCCCGCCACTAAAGCTTGCAGCATTCCAGCGATGACCTTTTCGACCGCAATCCAGCCGACGCTGATGGGGGCGAGCAAGCGATCTTCGATTTCGCGAGTCCATTGAAACTCGGCGATGAGCGGCATGGCGACCGCCCATACTCCGGTGAAGGTCATGCTGATGGCGATGATGCCGGGGAGCAGAAGGCTCTTGTACTCGGCGCGCATATATCCGCTGCCCACCATCACCTTGCCGAAGATGAAAACAAACAGCAAGGGCTGCAGGAAGGTCTGCATGAAGAGTTGAATGGCATTGCGACGCGCGACGTGAGCGTCGCGCGCCAGCATCGCGAAGAAAGTTTTCCAGTTCAATCGCGCAGGCTCCTTCCGGTGTGGTGCAGAAAAAGATTCTCCAGACTCGGCTCAGAAATGTGCACGTCTGACAACTCCGCGCCGGCGTTCATCGCGACGCTCGCAATTTCAGGAATCAGTGAGCCGCCGCGGTCGGCGTAAACGTCGACACCGCCGTGCTCCGCCGCTTTGTCTGTACTTTGTCCAGCATTTACTAAAACGCCTCTTGAGGCAGCGTCCGACGAGCGGACCTCTCGCACACCGGAAAGAGACTGCAACCGCTGCAGCAATTCCGCAGTCTGCTTTCCGAAGCGCAGGCGCAGCAGAAATCCTCCCGGGATCGACGCCTTCAACTCTCCCGGTGTTCCCACGGCAATCACATGCCCGTGATCCACGATTGCCAGGCGCTGGCAGAGCGCGTCGGCCTCCTCCATGTTATGGGTGGTCAGCAGGACGGTCTTCCCTGCCTGGTGGTATTCGCGAATGATCTCCCACAGCAGGATCCGGGTTTGCGGATCGAGCCCCGCGCTGGGTTCGTCGAGAAACAGGACTTGCGGATCGTGCATCATGGCGCGTGCGATGGACAGCCGCTGCATCATGCCTCCGGAAAAACCGCGCACCATCTGGTTGCCGCGCTCGGTGAGTTTGAACTTCTCAAGCAAAGCGTCGGCGCGGTCGTTTCTTTGCTTGGAGGCAATTCCGAAGTAGGCGCCGTGAAAGACCAGAATCTCGCGGGCCGTCAAAGAAAAATCCAGATTCGGGCGCTGCGGCACCACTCCGATCAGGCGCTTGACCTCGGCCTGTTCTTTCCACACGTCGTGATCGCCGATCCAAGCCTGGCCCGACGTCGGCCGCACGCGAGTCGTCAACACTCCGATGGTGGTCGACTTGCCCGCGCCGTTGGGACCAAGCAGGCCGAAGATCTCTCCTGGTTGAATCTCCAGCGAAAGGCCGTCGAGCGCTGGAATTTGCGCCTTGGGCTGCTTCGATCCCTTGGCGTCGCCACGCGCAATGAAGCCCCCGGCAGCGCCCAGCGGTGGGGCGGAGTTATAGACCTTGCGCAAGTCCTGAGTACGAACGCCAACGGCCATGCAGACACATCCCCAATCGGTGAGAAGCTGAAGTTTCGGAAGTATATCGCAAGGTGCGGTTTCAATTCTTCGCCCTCTTGTTGAAGCGCCATCCCGAAGCCCCGCGTTCTTACCAGCGGGGCGAGGGATCTCGCGCGGAGTTCCTCCGAGGCCTCCCACCGCTGAGCGCGAGATCCTTCCTCCGCCTGAAGAGCGGCTCCGGTCAGGATGACTCCCCTGAAGACATCGAGGTTACTAAAGATTGGCCACAACCATGCGTCATCTTTGAATCGCATGTCGCCGAAATTAAACTGGCGCGAGTGTGTCGGATTTTCCGGCCATGCAGAGGCGTAGTCGATGTTGATACCCATCAAGCACGAGAACATGGCGGCCCGGCGCTGGCCCGTGGTCACTCTCGCACTGATCGCCATCAATGTGCTGGTGTTTCTCTTCACGATGTCGTCGATTGACGACGAATCGCCACAATTGACTGAAGTGAGGAATCACATCCTGAACCTCGCCGCCGTGCATCCCGAATTGAAGATGCAAGCGGAGTCGCAGCGCCTGGTTGACGGATTCAAGCAGAGCCATCCCGATCAATGGAAGGCGGTCCAGAATCCCTATCGCGACGTCATGAATGCGTACGATGCCAAGATCAGGATGGTCGAGGATCGGTCGAAGCTGCAGGACGAGATGGACTCGCTCAACGCTCAATTCGTGAGCCTCTGGAAGGTGTCGCTTACCGAGCAGTACGCCTTCGTGCCCGCGAATCCCACGGCGATCAGCTACCTGACGGCAAATTTCATGCACGGCGGCTGGATGCACCTGATTGGCAATATGTGGTTCCTGTGGCTCGCGGGATTTGTGTTGGAAGACGTCTGGGGACGCTGGCTGTACTCGGTGTTCTATCTGATTGCGGGTGCGGCAGCACTGCAGTTTTATGCCTGGTCGAATCCGGGGAGCATCACTCCGACGCTGGGAGCCTCGGGCGCAGTAGCCGCACTTATGGGAGCGTTCCTGGTGCGCTTCCCCAAGATGAAGATCGAGATGGCGTGGCTGCTCATGTTTCGCCTGTACCGCTTCTCAGCTGCGGCGTATTGGCTGATGCCCCTGTGGCTGTTTGGTGAAATCGCCTACGGGACTCTGTTTGGTAACACCAGCGGCGTGGCGCACTGGGCGCACGTTGGCGGATTCCTGTTTGGAGCGCTGGCCGCGCTGGCGATCCAGCATTCCGGGCTGGAACACAAAGCCAACAAAGCCATCGAAGAAAAAGTTGGCTGGACGAACGATCAAGAACTCGAACAAGCCAGCAACATGATGGAGCACGGACAACTTCCCGACGCGATCACGCTCTTGACCGACTACGTTGCGGTAAAGCCGAACTCGCTCGATGCATGGAACATGCTGCGGCAGATCTACACGCGTCAAAACAATACGAAGGAATACCTCGCAGCGACGGTCCAGACCTGTGCACTGCACGTGCGGGCGCACGAAGTCGAAGCAGCGTTTCAGGATTATGCCGAGTTCATCGATTCTGGCGGCGGCAAGCTGCCGGCGGCGGCCTGGCTCGAACTCTGCAAGGGCGCTGAAGAACTGCAGGAGTTCGATCGTGCCTTCGACGAGTATCAGTCCCTTGCCAAGTCTTATCCGGGCGAGCGGCAGGCTCTGACCGCCCAGTTGAGTGCGGCCAGACTTTGCTTAAAGAAGTTGAATCGTCCGCAGGATGCGCTGGCCCTCTACCAGACCGCGGCAGCGTCTCCGATTCCCCATCTCGACTGGGACCAGCACATCCAAGCTGGAATCAAGGAAGCGAAGGCTGCGATGTCGTCCGGAAACGCGATCGCCGCTGGAGCACAATAGACCAATCTCAAGCGGTTCTAAACTGCAGGCCCGACGACAACGTCGGGCCTGCTTCATTTGAGGCCTGCCTCCCCAAAGGACAGGTCGCATTACTGCATGTGGTAATGGTGGGACTTGTCGTGCGAGTTCACGTACGAACTGAAGAACAAGAAGAAATTCGACGGAGCTTCCACGGCCGTCCCCGCCTTCAGCGCAGCCTGAATCGCTGCGAGAGAGGTGAGCCCGCTGCTGCCGTCCTGAGCAGGCCAGTCGCTCTGGTTTAGCACCAGAACGGGGATCACCTGCCACCAGATGGGCTTCAGGTTGATATCGGCATTGATGAGCACGTGACTGTGATTGGGCGTGGGCACAAAGATGTTCGTGACCGGAGGCTGCACATAACCCAACGCAACCAGCACTGGCCCAAGATCAAGCCGCGACGCATGCATCGTACAGGTGCCGGGAGCCGAACCCTGCTCGGGACACTGCGTGTACACATTCGGCGTGGCCTTGAATGCCTCCGGCAGCGCGCCGAAGAGAGAGATTAGCGTGCTGCCCAGCGCAGATCCGCAGGTCGTGCCCGCGACAACGTTCGTGCACGAAATCGCATCGTTGGGATTCTGATCGTTGTCGGTCGAGAACATGGGGACGAGCACGAAAATCGGTTCGGTCGTGACTGCGGGATTCCCTTTCATCCCCGGCGGGTTTAATGGTGGGCTGCGTTCCGACTTGGCAGATTGGCGTCTGCATCTCGGCAGGATCGCTCTCCGCTGGAATTCCGTTGAAGTTCAGGTCGCTGCCCGGCTGGTCGATGCAGTCGAAATTCTGCGTATATGTAAAGGTGAGAAGTTTGCCTTCTCCGTAACCCAAAGTCTGATTCGGCTTGGATTGTGCGGATGCGGCGGCGGCAATTGCGGCAACAACGGCCAACAACAGCAGTGGCCGGTAGATTGAGATCTTCATACTTCCTCCACAGAATGGTTTGAGACCGCTCTGGGTGAAGTACGGAGGCAGGGGGGATTTGGATTGGAGTGGGAAGAAACTTTGCAAAACGGGAAGCTATACAGCCAGCGTCTGGCAGAGCAGGCTGGTGTCATCGGAGATGATGCCGTCGACGCCGCATTCTGCGAAGCGCTTCATGTCGACCGGATCGTTGACCGTCCAGACGAAGACTTTCTTCCCGGCTCCCTTGATTTTGCGGACAAGGTCTGGTTCGGCCAGGTCGTAGTGTGGGATTACATACTGGACCGGAAGTTCACTCCAGAGGCGAAGCTGGGTCTTCGACTCGCAGATCAGGCCGAGCGGAATCGTGGCGTCCAACGCGCGCACGGACTTCAGCGCTCCGGGCTGAAAGGAAGAGACCACGAATCCATGCCGCGGCTTGTGCCGGAGGAAGAGATCGAGCAAGATTCTCTCTAGCCCCTTCACCTTCAGTTCAATGTCGAGAAACGAATCGCGATAGCGCTGCAGCACATCCCGCAAGCGGGGCAACTGGGAAGCCTGCTTCGCGAGCGTGCGGGAAACGTCATATCCGGAAACCTTCGCGTCGTGGCAGACGACCGCCTCTTCGTCCTCGGTGAGGCGCACGTCAAACTCAAAACCGTCGCAGCCGTCAGCCAGAGCCTGATCGAACGAGGCTAGCGTATTTTCAGGAATCGACTTGAGGGCGCGGGCGCCTCGGTGGCCGAGAAGAAGAGGGCGGCTCATAGGCTGGACATCAGTCGAGGCGAATCAATCAAGATCGAAATCCCGGATCGGCTTGCCGGTGTCGGGCGATTCTTTCGCCTTCTTCACCGCCTCCTGGAACTTCTTCTCCAGGAGCGAGGAAGCATTCTTCTGAGCCTCCACGGACTGCTGGAAGATGGACTCGCGGCGGCTGTCCTGTTCACGCATAGCCTTGGCCGCGGCCTCCATGTCGTTGAACATTTTCGGCTTGACGGCTGCGGTGTGCGCGATAACCGCGTGCTCCTCGGTGTCGATTTTGAGCACCGCGCTGCAGCAAGGGCAGGTGACTTCGAAATTGACAGGCTTCTTCGCCATCTAAGCGAATCATACCGCAAAATGGCGTGCGAAGTGGCGTCGCCGTTCGCTCGACTCCTTTCAGTGCCTTAGCTTGATTGGAAAGACGTGGAAGAGGTTGAGCATTTCCCATCCCAGCAGAACAACTGAGAGCAGCACCACCATCACGGCCATCAATTCCCCGAAGGAAAGGCCGCGCTTGGTTGGTTCGAGGCGCCGGGCGGCGAGGCTGAGAATGTTGAGCGTGGCAAAGCCGAACACTACCGCCCAGAGGATGTTGTAAACGTCCTGGCGCGTCGCGCGGTAGAACACCGTAACCGCCATGCCGAATAACACGGCTGCGTAGAGGCGGGCCATCGCGTAGGCGGCCACTGCCGCCCGCGTGGTGCGGGTGAAGCCGGCGATCAACGACACATCAACAGGCAGCGCCATCGCGTGAAACAAGGGCCCTTAAGCCAACTGGCGGGCTCAGGCCGAGAACTGGAATAGTACATCTTTTCCCGGTTCGGTTCACGGCTCAAAGCAGCTGTGGCAACCTTCTAGTCAAGGAACCCGCCGGAAGCGTGCTCGTTGGGTAATATGGATTCATGGCAAAGTGCCGGTTCATTTTCTTCGATGTAGGCAATACTCTGCTGTTCCCCAACCGCGCCCGCATGCTGGCGCCACTGCCGGAGGATCGTCATCCGACGCTGGCCACCTGGCAGGCTCTGGAGCGCCGCACCAAGGAGGAGTTCGATCAGGGACTCATGGATGGCAAGGTCGATCACGGTTTCTGGTGGACCTTTCACACTTATCTGCTGCAGGGACTTAATGCCCTGGACGATGGCGTTCGCGATACGCTGATTGCGAATACACAGAACTCGGCTAATTGGGACCAGATCCTGCCTGGAACGCGCGACGCGCTGGAGCGCATTCGGCAGGAATATGCGATTGCCGTGATCTCGAATGCGGATGGCAGAATTGACGCCGTGCTGCGGCGCTGCGGGATTGTGGACTGCTTTGCCAGCATCATCGACTCGGGGATCGTGGGGCACGAGAAGCCGCATCCGGCAATCTTCGAAGCAGCGCTGCGCGAGATGAACGCCTCGCCGGCTGAGAGCTTATACGTGGGAGATGTATATTCGGTCGACTATGTCGGCGCGCGCCAAGCTGGAATGCAAGCTGTGCTGTTCGATGTGGCCGGGGCGTACCGCGAGCGCGAGTTTCCGCGGGTAGAATCGCTCGCGGGACTGGAAGGCTGGCTCAAGCAGTCTTGAAGCGTGGGTGGGTAGCTTGTGTACCGGGCCCGTTGCCTAGGGTAGGGATGCTTCGACTGCGGTTGAGCTTCGCCTTCGCGAAGCTCAATCCTCGCTCAGCATGACAGAGACAGTAGAGGAGTTCCGGAGTGACTATGTTCGACTCAACGAGGATCTTGCTTTTCTTAACGGCGGCCGTGCTGCTGGCGATCGCGCCGGGTCCCGGAATGCTCTATGTTCTAGCGCGCTGCCTCGCAGGCGGAAAGCGCGAGGGAGTGCTGTCGGCGTTCGGCACATTCCTGGGCGGCATGGTGCATGTGTTCGCGGCGGCGCTGGGCGTGTCGATTGTGCTGGCGAAATCGGCGGTGGCGTTCGCCACGGTGAAATATGTCGGCGCGGCTTATTTATGCTTCCTGGGCGTGCGGATGATTCTCGATGCACGGAAAGAGAACGCGAGTGCGCAAGCGATTCCGCAAGACCTGAAACCAGCCCGCAATCCGCTCTGGCAAGGCGTGGCGACTGAAGTACTCAATCCCAAGACTGCTTTATTCTTTCTCTCGTTCATTCCGCAGTTTGTGAACCGCAGCGGCGGGCACGTCTTCCTGCAGTTTGTGGCACTGGGTACGATGTCGGTGGTCATGAACACAACGGCAGATTTGATCGTAATCGCGCTGGCGGGGCCACTCGGAGAACGTATTCGTTCCTCAGCGACATTCCGCCGCCGGCAAAGGACGGTGACCGGCGCGATCATGATCGGGCTTGGAACGTATCTCGCCACCAGCGAGAGCAAATAGGATGGCCGCGGAGATCGAAGTGCGTAGTCAAAAGAAACGTGGCTCGGCTCTCCTCCCCTTGTTTTGTTGGCTGCCTTTGGTTGGTGTGTCCGTAGCGCAGAGTGTCCCACAGATGCCGAAGATCCAAGGAGAGAGCTTTGCCGGCCACACCGTAGTGTTGCCCGATGCTGCCGCAGGCAAGGTCGCAGTCCTTATCTTCGGGTTTACCAAGGCCTCCAAGGTTCCGACCAGCGCATGGGCGGACAAGCTTCAGGCCTATCTTGGAACACGTCCAGACGTTGAACTGTACCAGCTTCCTGTGCTGGAGGACGTTCCAAGTCTCTTCCGAAGCACGGTGATTTCCGGAATAAGAAAAGGCGTGCCAGAAAACAAGCGGGATCATTTTGTCCCCGTCGTGCAAGGCGAGGCCGATCTCAAGAAGCTTGTGGGCTATAAGGAGAAGGACGACGCGTACTTGATCATCCTTGGCCGGGCGGGCAATATCGTCCAACAAATCCACGGCGCGCCGAACGATGCCAGCACCGCGCAAGTGAAATCAACCATCGAATCTTCGTTGATTCAGAAATAAGGGTCGAGCCCCGGCTACAACTCCAACACTTGGTGATCCTGGCAGTCGGGCTGGATTGCATCGTGCAGTTGCTGCAGGAATTCGCGTCCGTAGCGGGCGAGGAAGTAGACGCCGCCGACACCACGCTCTTGCAGGCCCTTGTCGGGATAGAGCGCCTGGCTCAGAGTCTCCGCGTGGCGAGTCACGAGTTCACTCTTCAGAGCTTCTGCGCGCGCGGCCTGAGAGAACAGGCGTTCGAGTTGATATTCGATTTTCGAGCGGGCGGTCTCCGCAGCGTCAATTAGGGTGCGGTCAAGCTTTTCCAGCTTCTCTTTGACCGTGGACAGGTGCGAGTCCAGTGATTTCCTGGCAGCGTCGAAGGCCGCTTGCAGGTCCGCGGGCAGGCCGCGCGCCGCCAGGTGACGGCGCAGTGCCTCCGGACCGGCGAATACGTCGGGCAGATTGATTCCGTGACGCTCGAGCAGGCGTTGCATCTTCGGTTCCACGATGGTGGCTGAGAAGCGCGGAAGGATTGGCGTGACACGGCCAAGCAGAGCCTCATAGACCGCTCCGGCTTGCGCGAAATAAGCGGTCTCGGCAGCGCCTCCGGTGTAGGCCAGCGTGGGCAGCAGATAATCTTCGACGATGGGGCGCAAGAGAACATTCGGGCTGAATAGCTCCGGACTCGCACTGATGCGGTCGAGCAGTGCGGCCGGCGAAAGCTTCTCTGCCCCGGCATCGGAGCCGATCACAAATTCTGCCGTGCCGCCAGCCTCGCGGCGATGAATCGGCGTGCGCGCGCCTTGCTGCAGCGTAAAGAGCAACACCGACGAAGCAGTGACTTTTACTTGTTGGTGATAGCCTGCGGCTTCGAGTGCTTCACCGCGCTTCAGGAGCGCGGCTGATAGCTCGCTAGCCCGCTCAACAGCGGAACGATAGATCGGTTCCGCAACACGGTCCAGTTCCCCATCGGAGGCGTCGAGCAGAATCACGCCCCACTCGGCAAACACGCGGGCGTAGAAGCGGGCGAAAGCCGTGCCCAGAGTTTCGCCGGGACGGTAGGTCTCGCGCAGAAACTCTGCCGCCTCGGAATCACCGATCAGCTTTGCGGCCTCTTCGACGACGGGTACGATTTCGTCGCCGAGACGCACGGCGCTGACCGGTGCTCCAGGAACATCGTGGCTCGTGGTGGTGAGCACCTGCAAAGTGCCGTCAGTGCCTGGAATAGAAACGTGATTCACCTCGGCCAGATCATGGTCGTACGTGGCGAGCCAGAAAACGGGGACAGCATCGACTCCGGCGGCGGTGGCTTGTTCCGCAAGTCTGACTGCACTGAGCGCTTTGTAGACGGCGAACATGGGTCCGCCGAAAAGGCCAACCTGCTGCCCGGTGACGACCGCTGCCGCGCCATTACGCAAGCGCTCGAGATTGGCGAGGGTTCTCGGGGAGGCGTCCCAGGATCTATTCTGGCGCTCGAGGATAGCGGCAACTCGCTCGCGGCGGGACGGATCGTAGGAAATCCTGGCAGCTTCTTCTTTCAGCCATTCGGTGAAATGGGGAGGCCGCGGATAGAACGGCTGTACTTTAGGGGCAAATGCAAGGAAGTCTGCGAACAGCGGCGTGGTGTGCGGAATCTGGGAGAACGGGAGACAGTGCGCCTTCACTAAGAGTTCTCCTGACAACATTGTCGTATCGCCCGAAGCATAGCCGCCTGTTGGACGTATGAGATCATTTCAAGTCAACACCGCAAATCGACGCCATTCATTATCGAACACAATCCTGCGAACAAAGAAATCCCGCAGAACCCACGTCGTACTTAGAGATGCCTGAAAAAGGCTGCAAGATGCAAGATAATGATGTTGGGTCTCACTACGAAAGGAAAGCATGAGCGCTGGTCCTCCGAGTACTGGTCCACTGAATATTGTTTTGCCTCTGACGCTGGAGGGATCGAACATTCGTCTTGAGCCGGTTCGCCGCGAGCACGCGGACCTGTTCTGGGAGGTTGCGAAGAACGACCTCGACGATGTCTTCCGCTGGATTCCTTACTCCATGAAAACGCCGGGGGACTTTCACCGCCTGATCGACAAGGCATTTGACGAACAAGGGCGCGGAGAATCGGTGGTGTTCGCCACCGTGGAACAGAGTTCCGGCCGCGTCATCGGCAGCACGCGCTACATGAACATTGACCGTATCAACCGCAGGATCGAGATCGGATCGACGTGGATTGCGCCCGCCTGGCAACGGACGGGCGTGAACACCGAAGCAAAATACCTGATGCTGCGGCACGCGTTTGAAGTTTGGAAGTGCATGCGTGTGGAACTGAAGACGGACGCTCTGAACCAGAAGTCGCGAACTGCGATTCTGCGCATCGGAGCAAAAGAAGAAGGCACTCTGCGCCGGCATCTGCTCACATGGACCGGACGCGTGCGCGATACCGTTTACTTCAGCATTTTGGACCACGAGTGGCCGGAGGTGAAGACAAGGCTGGAAGGGATGCGTACGCTGCAGTAAAGCAAAGATTGTCGCGACTGTTTCCACATCCCTCGTTGTGAGAAGCCGTTCGAAACGTTATGATTCCTGCGATTCCTGTGCGAGACCTTGCCCGTGCGCGAATCATGCCGAAAGCACTCTGAGGTTATCGGAGGATACTGATGGAGGGCGCGCAGGCTATGTCGCTAGTAATGGCCGTGATCGTTGGCATTTTCGTGCTTGGGACCATCCTGAGCGGCTTTTTCCAGGTACACACCGCGGAGGCCGTGGTGGTGCAGCGCATGGGCAAGTTCGAGCGAGTGGCGAGCGCGGGTATCAATTTCAAACTGCCGTGGCTGGACCAGATTGCCGGACGCATCGACCTGCGGGTACAGCAATTGGCGCTCGACGTGGAGACGAAAACCAAAGACAACGTGTTCGTGAAAATCCCAGTATCGGTGCAGTATCACGTGATTCCCGACCATGTGTACGAGGCGTTCTACAAGCTGGCCAACCCGCGTCAGCAGATTTCGTCGTACGTGTTCAACGTAATCCTCGGCCACGTGCCCAAGATGAATCTGGACGACGCGTTTCTGCAGCAATCCGACATTGCGGTCGCAATCAAGCAGGGGCTCGACGACGTAATGAAGACCTACGGGTACGCGATCGATCAGGCGCTGGTCACCGACATTCAGCCCGATGACAAGGTGAAGGCTGCGATGAACGAGATCAATGCCGCGCAGCGCGAACAGGTCGCCGCGACGGCGCGAGGCGAGGCGGAAAAGATCCTGAAAGTGAAGCAGGCCGAGGCGGAAGCCGAGAGCAAAGCACTGCAGGGCCAGGGCATCGCCAACCAGCGCAAGGCGATCATCGAGGGTCTGAAGGATTCGGTGGAAGCGTTTTCTAAGGCGGTGGAGGGATCGACGCCGAAAGACGTGATGATGCTGGTCCTGGTCACGCAGTATCTCGACACAATGAAGGAAATCGGGAGCAATGACAGGAGCAACACGATCCTGATGTCGCATTCGCCGGGGGCGGTCAGCGATCTGTATCGGCAGATGCAGGACGCAGTGCTGATCGGGCAGAAAATGGCGAATCCGGGGCCATAAGAGCCGAAAACGAGCGGCGTGGCATCTAATCAGGTGTGACCAGGATGGGGTACGTTCGGGGTTTGACTTCCCTAGGCGCAGCCCCTAGTCTGGAAGTGGCTCTCAGAGCCACGTTGACCTAGTTCTTTGAATGGCCATCCCACCAGTGGGGGCGTCACGGCTTCGACGGAGATGCTTGCGGCCAAGAGGCATGCCGGGGTGCACACACCCGTAATCGTGGGCAAAATGATAATTGCCAATCAACAGATGGCATACGCAGCCTAACTAGTTTAGGCAGCCGTCCGAGGAGGCTTCGCCCGTGGGCCTCCGAAGGACGTCACACAGCGGGCTGCTCTTTCCGTCTACGTCTGGGGCGGGAGGTTAAGATCACAGGCTAGCGGGACGCGTTTCTTGTCGGTTCTGAGCGCGGGCCGCGAACGTCCCAGGGTAATGCCTGGGGCATGAACACGACTAAGCATGTAGTTCTCTTGACCAGTAACATTTTCGGACGCGGGTTCGACTCCCGCCGCCTCCACCATCATCTCGTTTACTATCAATAAGCTACTGACTCGTCTAACTTTCGGCACATTGGCGTGGCCAGGCCGCGGTTCTTCAACTAGATAGCTTCAACTCGCGGACCGCTTCACCAGCGCCACCGAGGTCGGCGAGCCGCATCTCGGAGTACTTGCGAGATAGAAGCACGCCTGGGGCACCAGCGCGAAAAGCCGCCAGAACCGCTTCCTTGACGCTTTGCGGTGTGCACTTGCTGTGATTGGGCTCGGTCGGGATATCGATATCAATGCCTGGCCAGATCAAAGTCCTCGTGCCAGCAACACCCTCCAGCGCACGTTTTGTCTCGCGGTAGACGTAGTCCGCCGAAAGCCCTGCGAGAGGAATCTGGTCGTAGCTGCGCTCCTTGAATCCCATCAGTGCATAGTTGAGATCGATCAGGCTTTGTTTCGAGAGATCTCCATAAAGTGTCGAGCCGATATTGTCTGCATACAGCGCCA
>OBLU010000019.1_pt1 | contig 158154 bp, 129 predicted proteins | sample 1518681 | NCBI WGS metagenome assembly OBLU01 (sample SAMEA3539304, study PRJEB22396) | soil metagenome | biome: tundra; feature: field; material: soil | place: USA | collected 2010-05 | depth 0.15 m | reverse complement strand
GGACGTTCTCAGCTTGCCAGCCCTTGGGGCCCTTGGTCACGTCGAACTGCACGGTTTGGCCCTCTTGCAGGCTGCGGAAGCCGCCTGCTTGAATCGCCGAGAAATGCACGAAAACGTCTTCGCCCGACTGGCGGCTGATAAAGCCGTAGCCCTTGGCGTCGTTAAACCACTTTACTGTTCCTTGTTCTGCCATGGTGTTAGGTGTTCCTTTAATGTGAATCGATTTTACGCTGGAGAGATTCGGAGGTACTGCGAGAGGTTACTGGCTGTTGAAGCAAGAACTGCTCACGTTCCGATTCGGACAACGTACTTCTTTATAGTACGTGGAGTGGGCTGGATTGGCAAGCTGAAAACAGCCCGGTCCGGGCAGCGACCTCAGACTTGGGATTGGATTGCCTTCCTTCTCTTCCACGCGAGATCCTTCCCTCCGCCTGAAGAACGGCTCCGGTCAGGATGACGCGGCTCTTCAAACTGCGGCCACCGATCGGAACGGAGGACAGCCGAGGCGGCTGTCCCTACATAAGGTCCTTTCTCCCGGAAGCGGGATTAGGGTAAACAGCGTATACTTGAAATACTTAACCTCGAAGACCCATGGCCCTATTTGCGCCTTCGCGATTGAGAGATCGAGAGGCGTCTTTTCTGTACCAGGGAGCGTCCCTGAACAATTCAATTTGGGCCGGGGCAGGACGCGGTTGCTTCATCCAGAGACGTGGGTTGTGACGAAGCGCTGAGGCTTGTCGCGATCACGGTTGCCAGCAGTCCCACGATCGATCCAGCAGACCAACGGCTCACCAACCTGCCCGAATGACAGGAGTGCATTATGTCTAAAATTAACGGCGACAAATCGAGGTACAACCGAATCCGGAAGCAGAACGCCGCGAAGCGGATGCGCAATCGCGCGCTGCTGAAGAATGAGATCGCGCACGCGAAAGCGGCCGGGTCGAGTTCGGCGAAGAAGCCGGTGGTGGCATGAGTACACCGCTACTGGGGCTGCCGCTTTCCGCGCCGCCCAGTAAGCTGAAAAGCAAACGCGTTCTTCTGGTGGACACGTCGACGACCAAGCGCGACTTGCGGGCGGAGTCGATGAGAAAGCTGGGCATGGTAGTGGATTGCGCGGCCGACATCGGTGAGGCGCGGTCATGGTGGCGCGCGGATCTTTACAGCCTGGTGCTGATCGATATGGAAAGCGGACTGGGTCACCGCGACAAGTTTTGTGACGACATGCGCAACGCCACGCCGCCGCAGCAGATTTCGTTTCTGGTTGGAAAGCCGGGTTATCTGGCCGATGCGCCGAAGGCGGATCGGGTTCGGATGGTTCAGACGAACAGGGATCAGGCCTCGTGGGCGGACGTGAAGACGGCTCTGGCCGCCGATCTGCCTGGCAGCGTGTCGCAACAGTGGGGGATTTTGGAAGCTTCGCGGCGAATTTCCGCGGTGCGCTCGCTCTCGCATGCGCGCACCAAGGCGACGCAGGACCGGCCTGTGCCGCCGCGCGATATGGAAACAAGGGAATCGAAGCGGGTCGCATCCGAGTCCCGAACTTTAGATGATTTACTGAGAGAGGAATTGCAATGAAGAACCTTTACGTAGGAAATTTGCCCCACAGCACAACGGAGTCAGAGTTGCGAACGGTGTTCGAGGCTCACGGTGCGGTGGAAAAAGTCAGCATCGTGACGGACCGGGAGACAGGCCGGGCCCGGGGTTTCGGGTTCGTGGAAATGACCAATCCTGCTGAGGCGGATAAAGCGGTCGCGGCGTTGAACGGAACGGAACTGGGCGGACGCGCGTTGAAGATCAACGAAGCGCAGCCCAAGACCGACCGTCCCAAAGGCGGTGGTGGCGGTGGTGGTGGAAAGAAATTTGGCGGCGGTGGAGGTGGGGGCGGACGCGGGCGCGACGACTATCAGGGGCATGCACGCCAGCCGCGCGAGCCGCGCTGGTAGGTTTCTTGGTTTCTGTACGCAGCCGGACGCGCCTTGGTGCGGGCCGGCACCGCAAGCAATAACATCAAGGAGGAATTGTGAATGCCACGAGGACGATCAACATTTACTAAACGCCAGAAGGAACAGACGCGCCAACAGAAACAGCGCGACAAGGCCGAGCGCCGGGTCCAGCGCAAACAGGACAAACCGGAAGGCGAAGTCGTCGACGAGATGCAGGAACTACGGGAGCTTGCCGAAGCGCAGGCGGCGTTGTTCCGCATCGGTACTGAGGACGAAGCCGGACCGGTAGATACGTTTGTCCCGAGTCCCAAGATCGGGCGGTAGTGACTCTAAAGGGAAAAGCCCCACTTCTCGCGAAGAACGCGAGAAATGGGGCACCCACTTTCCTTTTATCTTTATCTTTAAAGCTTTAGACGAAAACCTCGCCGGGTAGCGCTGTCAAGGTGCGCGACGCCAGCGTGTTCTGGACCGAGCGCCTCGATTGTGGTGCGCCGGCGGGGTCCATCTGCATGCGTTCGATGCGCAGCTTCAGGGTGCGCTCGATGTTGCGGAGTTCGACGACTTCGACTCCGGCGGCCAGCGTGGTCGCGCGGCCTGACAATCCAGCACGTCCGGTACGGCCTACGCGGTGGATGAAGTCTTCCGCCATCTTGGGCAAGTCGTAGTTGATGACGTGAGCGACGTCGTCACAGTGCAAGCCTCGGGAGGCGATGTCGGTTGCGACCAGCACCTGGAAGCGGCCTTCCTGAAATCCGCTGAGGGCGCCATTGCGCTGCGACTGCGAGCGATCGCCATGAATCATGGTGGCGGTGAAGCCGTCGCGGGCCAGTTCCTGCGCGAGGCGCTGGGCGCCGCGCTTGGTGCGGGTGAAGATGAGCGTCTGCCCTTTTTCGTTGTAGAGAAGCTGGCGGAGAACGTCGAGCTTTTCACCCGGACGGACTTCGTAGGCTTTGAGTTCCACACTTTCGGCGGGCTTCAGAACTGAGCCCAGCGCAACGCGCACGGGATCGCGCATGTATTCGTGCACGAGTCCGGCGACGGACTGCTCGAGGGTAGCCGAGAAGCACAGGGTCTGACGGGTCTTGGGCAATAGCGCGAGAATGCGGCGGATGGCCGGGAGGAAGCCCATGTCGAGCATGCGATCGGCTTCGTCGAGGACGAGCATCTTGATGTAGCGCAGGTCGGCGAAACGGCGGTCGGTAAGATCCTGGAGGCGTCCAGGAGTCGCGATGATGAGCGACGAACCAGCGCGCAGGCCCTGGATCTGAGATTTTTCAGAGACACCGCCGATGACGAGTGCGGCCCTGGGCATGGTCTTGGTACGCAGTTGCTCGTACTGTTCGTGGACCTGCATGGCGAGCTCCCGCGTGGGCAACAGGACCAAAGCGCTGGCCTGGGTCGAAGGCTCCTTGCGGAGCATTTCGATCACGGGGATCAGAAAGGCGAGAGTCTTGCCGGTGCCGGTCTGGGCGGTGCCGATTACATCTTTTCCTTCAAGAGCAGGCTGGATCGCACGCTCCTGGATCGGCGTTAAGGTGATGAATTGCGCTGCCACGAGCTTCTGCTGCAAAGCCGCAGACAAGGGCAGTTCGGTAAATGTGGTCATTCTGGATTGATTCTTTCTGGAGGGGCCTGTCGATATACACGTTTATCACTATGTCAATACACCTGACACACGTGAAGCTTCCATGCCGCTCACATTGTTTTGAATTCACGCTGGAACTAAACGGCGGGCAGGAAAGGCGGAGATGAATCTGATCCAACGAGGGACCACCGCGTCACGAGCAAACCGTGGAAAAAGCGTCAACGACAGTATAGCACAGAGAATTGGCGCGCCAAGTTACCGGCGTAAGAGGTTGTTGGTCAGTTTGATCCCCGAAGATTTTGTGTGGCGGTTACCCTAAAAGGGATGGCGGCACGCATCTAACTAGTTCAGGAACAGCGACTGAAAGAAAGGTCGCTAATCAAACAGTCCTAGGCTAGAATTTAAGAACTCCATCACACCAAAAATTGCGAATGGCCGAAACAAAACTCTCTTGCTTCTGGCGTGGACCGGACCTTGGCCGGGATACACGGGCTGCGGTTTCACTTCACGGTCATACCAACCGCTCCAAGGAAAGCCTGCAGTTGATCCCGGAACTGGCCCGCAGGGGCCCGATGCTGCATGAGGCTCTGGAAAAGCAGTGTCGGAAGTCCCGGATCCCGGTGGATTTCGCACGGGCCTACTGGACCCCGCCGCTGTCGCCGAAGCTCGCGTACGAGACGGAGAAAGATCAGATCGAGAATACGGTCGGACTCAAGAGCCTGATCTCGCTGACGGACCACGACACCATTGAAGCGCCGCTGTTGTTGCGGACCGCACGGGAAACGACGCAGACGCCGATTTCTCTGGAGTGGAGCGTTCCCTACGCGGAAACCATTTTCCATCTTGGAGTCCACAATCTGCCGAGCGGCCAGGCGCAGTCGATCATGGACGATCTGGCCGCATATACACGGAATCCGGACGAGGCACGCCTGGTGGAACTGCTGGCGATGCTGGATGCGTTTCCCGATGTGCTGGTGGTGTTCAATCATCCGCTGTGGACGCAGACGTGCGTGGGCGTGCACCGGGACGATAAGGCGCTCAACCGGTTTCTGACCTGCGCGGTGCAGTTCCTGCCCGCGTTCGAAATCAATGCCACGCGGAGCACGAAGGAAAATAATCTGGTGCGTGAACTGGCCGAGCAGTGGCGGCGGCCGCTGGTTTCCGGCGGAGACCGGCACGGATGCGAAGCCAGCGGGGCGCTGAATCTGACTTCCGCTGAAACCTTTTGCGAGTTTGTGAGTGAAATCCGGCTGGAGCAATGCAGCCACGTGCTGTTGATGCCGCAGTACACCGAACCGGTGAGCGTCCGGACAACGCGAACGTTGCTGGATGTGATCCGCAATTATCCGGATTATCCGATTGGCTCGCGGCGGTGGGATGAGCGTATTTTTCATCCCGACGCAAACGGCGGACCGGACCAGCCGATCTCGGCACTATGGAAGGCGCCACCGAAGTTTGTGGAGAAGATATTGTCGGGGATCCGCCTGCTGGAGAATGCGACCGTGCAGCGCGCGATGGAGCGGGTTTTCAGACGCGGCGCCGTTCCGGATGTCGCGCGGGAAATTGTGGCGGAGGTTCTTCCGGCAGTGGCAGTCTCCAGCGATGTGGCTTCTTCCGAGGCGCTTACGTGAAGAAGGGGAGTCCACGGGTCGCATTTTTTCCGTGCGTCTACCATGAGGTGGACGGCGTGGCCCAAACCAGCCGGCACTTTGAAGCATTCGCTAGGCGGCAGGAATTGCCGTTTCTGATGGTGCATGCTGGGCCACAGGACGAGGTAACGACGGCAGGACCGGTGACTCGCGTACAACTGCCGCGCAGTCCGGTGAAATTTCCACTCGACCGGGCGCATGACTACGATCTTCTTTTCCTGAGGCATTACCGGAAACTGGAACCGATGCTGCGGGAGTTCCGTCCGGACGTGGTGCAGATTACGGGGCCTAGCGATGTGGGAACGCTGGGGGCGTACGCCGCGCACAAGATGGGGATTCCGCTGGCGGCCTCGTGGCAAACCAATCTACATCAATATGCGCGCAGACGGGTGGCGGCTGCGGTGTCGTTCCTGCCGAAGGATGTTGCTGGGAAATTGGCGGACGTGGCGGAGCGCCTGAGTTTTCGGGCGTCGGCGCGGTTCTACCACATTCCGCGGCTGCTGTTTGCGCCGAATCAGGAGATGATCCGCGTGCTGGAGGCGGCGACGGGGAAGCCTTGCTATCTGATGTCGCACGCGGTGGACACGGACCTATTCGCCCCTGAACTGCGCGACCGGACGGATGGAATATTTCGGATCGGTTATGTGGGCAGGCTCACGACGGAGAAGAGCGTGCGCGTGTTGGCGCGACTGGAACAGGGGTTGCTCGACAAGGGCTATCGCGATTTTGAATTCGTGATTGTGGGAGAAGGCCGGGAGTCGGAGTGGCTGCAGAACAATATGCGCCAGGTTGAGTTGACGGGCGTGCTGCGGGGCGCGGAACTTTCACGGACGTTTGCGAATTTTGATGTGCTGGCCTTTCCGTCGGAGACCGATACGTTCGGGCTCGTGGTGCTGGAGGCGTTTGCGTCGGGAGTGCCGGCAATCGTTACCGATAAAGGCGGGCCGCAGTTTACGGTGCGGGAGGGGAGTTCGGGATTTGTCGCGCGCGAGTTTGATGAGTTTGTGAATTACACGGCGAGGTTGATGGATGAACCCGAATTGCTTTCTACCATGCGTGCTGCGGCGCGGAAGCAGGCGCTGGAATCGTCGTGGGATCGGATTTTCGAAGGGATGTATGAGGCGTATGAGCGGTGTTTGTGCAGTGTCCAGGTGGACAGCCACAATTTTCTCGATGTAGCGACGATCTGACCTCGAGGGCTAAAGCCCAACTGAAGAAGAAACGCTCGATCGCAGCGCTCAAAGCGCTGCGCCACCCAAAAGCAAGTCTTTCAGCAAACTTCAAACCCCACGTCGTTTCACTTGCCCTACACGGTCGCTGCAAAGGTGCTAGGCAACAGGCTCGAAATGGGGCACAATCAGGGCGGGACGGGGGAAGGCAGGGCACTTTGAAGATCTCGCAAAAAGGACTGTACGCGCTGCAGGCGATGATGACGCTGGCGCGGCGGCACGATCAGGGCGCGATCAAGATCCGGGATATTGCGGCGGAGAGCGATCTGCCGGAGAAGTTCCTGGAACTGATTCTGCTGGAGTTGAAGAACGCGCGCATTGTCGACAGCGTGCGGGGGGCGAGAGGCGGATACCAGCTGAGGCGCGATCCGGCGGAGATTCCGTTGAGCGATATTATCCGGCTGGTGGATGGTCCGCTGGCGCCGATGGGAGATGCGGAGCAGTTGCGGGGGCTGATCGCGAAGGATGCGGACCACCGGGCACTGTATGAAGTGTTTCTTGCGGTGCGGGATGCGGCGGCGAAGATTCTGGAGCACACGACGATCGCAGACATTGTAGGGGGCGGCAAGGGGAAGAAGACGGCGGTAGTTAAGGGGGCGGTCCCGGGTAAGAAGAAATTGCACGGAGCATAATAAGAAGACTCGCGATCGAGCGGCGGGGCAGACCCTCGCTCTCTACTGCACGGGCGGCAAGCCGATGATGGCGATCAGGTGCTCAAGGGCTGGGTCGCCACGGAGGCTGGCGAAACTCTTGTCCTCGCCGAGATTCAATGCCAACGCGTCATGCGACTGGACGCAGATGGTCAGGTGCTTGAGCGCCTCAACGGTGTTGCCCAGGCGGGCATCACTCTGGGCGACATAATAGGCCGACAACTTCCCCTGTTCATACAGCCGGGTTCTTTCCGCCAGAAGCTCTTGTTGCAGGCCACGTTCGCCGCCAGCGGCGAAGCCTTTGGCCGCCGCGTCCGCTTCGGAGAGTTCCACGGCATCGTGTCGGAGAAGCCCAACCTTTTTCAGTTCGGCGATGAAATGGCGGTAATCTCCAGCATCGAAGTATGCGAACTGCAGATAGCGGTGCGGGGAAACGAAGTCGGGCTCGGCGGCCTCGAGTTGAGTGAGGACCTGCAAGGCTTGTTCGTAATGTCCCGCGCCCCTCAGCAGTTCCCCCTTGTCGGCGAGAATAGATGACGAGTTTGGGTCGAGTTTGCGGGCAATGTCGATCTCGGAAAGGGCGTCGTCGTGACGGCCCAAGGCATGCAGAAAAGTTGCGAACCAGTGGTGGGCTTTCGCGTTATTGGGATCGAGTTCAATGGCGCGGCGGAATTCTTTTTCGGCGTCGCGCGCGTCCCACATTCCCCACATAGACCCGAAGGCGAGTGAGGCGTGGGCGTCGGCGGACTGCGGGTCGAGTTCAACCGCCTTCTTCGCCGCAGCATACGCTTTGAGAAAGGCCTCGTTCGGGGGCATCGCGGAGAATTCGCGAAGCAGGTTGTAGCAGTCGGCCAGACCAACATAGGCGTCGGAATAGTTGGGATCGCGCGCAATGGCCTGGGTGAAGGCGTCGACGGCCTGAGTAAGGCTTTCAGGAGTGCGCTTGTTCCAGTAGAAACGGCCTTTAAGGTAGAACTCCTCAGCCTCGTGATTGGCTGGTGGATGCATGCTACGGGAAGGAACCGGAGTGGACTTCACGCCCGCTTCGGCGTTGTGAGAGCCAGGACGGAAGATCCACACCGCGAACAGCAAGACCAGCAACGGAGGGGCGTAGATCAGTTTCCGCCAGGCGATCGACCTCGGCGCCGGAGGTGCTGCCTCGGAAGGAGTGAATGGCTCCGGGGAGGCTTGTACGGGAAAGTCTTGAGCGGAGGATACGGGCGCGACCGGTTCGGGGGGATGGATGGGGCCGATCCAGCGGTAGCCGCGCCGCTCGACGGTCTCGATGAAGACGGGATTATCGGCGGAATCGCGCAAAGCGTCGCGCAGGCGCATGACGGCGCTGCTGATGCCCTGCTCAAAATCCACAAAGATGTCGGCGGGCCAGAGGGCCTGGCGGAACTCTTCGCGGGAGATCACGACTCCGGGACGCGCCAGCAAGAGCGCGAGCGCACGGAATGGCAAGTCCTGGAGACGGACCTTGACGCCATTCCGGCGGAGTTCGCCGGCGCAGAGATCGGCTTCGAAAACACCGAAGCGAATCGGAGCCGGCAACGACTGATTCGAACTCCTAAAAACTGGATCTGAACTCATATGAAAGAAGATGGGTGCAGGAGGAGTTGAGTCTAGCACCCAGCGCGAGCCGGGAAAATGGCACTTTCAGGCTCGTTGAAGCCCCGGTTTCCGGGCAATCAATCCACGCAAATCGCTACCAATATTGACGTTAGCTCGCTATCCAACGACAAGCCACGCGCCAACCTCAGTCCATTGACCGCATGCGTGTTTCGGGCGAGGCTACGCACCTACTCCCCCGGAACCAAGTCCTCAGGCAAATCATTCTCAGGAGACAGAAGATGAATTCGAATTCTTGGCAAGGTAAGCGGTCGGGTTTGTTGGCGCTTACCTTGCTCGCTGCTGTGGTTGCAATCGCTGGGGTGGTTCCGGCGCAGGCGCAAACCTTTCCCGTGACTTTTCCGGCACCGACGAGTTTCACCTCGAGCTCAAACCCTACCTATTCAACCGTGGCAGTAGCTATTGGCGACTTCAATGGAGACGGCAAGCTGGATGTGGTCAACATTGATTACGGTTCCAATCTCAACGTGATGTTGGGCAAAGGGGACGGCACATTCCAGGCACCCATCACTCTCTTTATCGGCGTGAGCAACTTCTTCCCCGAGGCCATCGCCGTGGGGGACTTCAATGGCGACCATCTGCTCGATGTAGCTGTGTGGGCGACCAACGGCAATACCAGCAGCACGCAAGTCAATATTTACCTGGGCAACGGAGCAGGGGGCTTCACGGTTGGCGGGGTATATAACGCTCCCAGCAGCGGCACCTTCAATCCCGGACCCAACAGCATTGTGGCCGCCGATGTGAGTGGGGATGGCAAACTCGACCTGGTGGGCTTGACGCCGAACAACGGTGTTTACGTTTTTCTGGGCAACGGAGACGGAACGTTCAAGACTCCAGTCAATTACAGCACCGGCACTACCGCCGGATGCTGTAGCGGCCTAGCCGTGGGCGATCTCAACAGCGATGGCAAACTCGACCTCGCCATCTCTGCGAACGACGGTATCAGCATTCTGCTGAACGCCGGCAGCGGGACATTTGCAACGGGAGTCTACTATCCGTCCGGAGTGGCGGGTTCAGCGACGGGCGACGGCATCGCTATTGGCGACCTCAACGGCGACAAGAAGCCGGACGTGGTGGTCACCAATGAAAATCAGGGGGTGATCATCTTCCTGAACCAGGGCAGCGGCACATTCAAGGAAAGCAGCGTCATCAATGGGGTGCCGATGGGCGCGACCGGCAACGTGGTGCTGGCTGACATCAACAACGACAAGAAGCTTGACATCGTGCTCGTGGACTCTGGAGGCGACATTTTCACCTTCCTCGGCAAAGGAACCGGCCTCTTCAGCACCGGGCCGGCGTATCCGCTCCAGGCTCAGACCAACGGCGGTAACTATCTTGTCGCGGTGGGAGATTTCAACGGCGACGGCACGCTCGACCTGTTGGACACGAACGGCATGAACACTAATACCGTGTCACTAGGCCGCGGTGATGGAAGCTTCCAGACCAACCCGATTTACGCGTACAGTACGACTCTGCTGGCGAATAACATCGTGACCGCCGATTTTAACGGCGACGGATTCCCCGACATCGCGCAGTCGCTCAGCGGGGACGCCAACGGAAAGATCGGCATTAACCTGGGGAGTGCACACGGAGTGCTGGGAACGACGTCGCAGGTCACCGCCAGCACCTGCGCCAACAATCTTGTCGAGTGGGTTGCCACGGGCGATGTGAATGGCGATGGCAAAGCCGACATCGTTGCGACGATGCAGGATGCCACGTTCGCTGGTTGCCAGAACAACACGGTCGCAGTGCTGATCGGTCTGGGGACCGGAAAGTTCAAGACGGCTGTGTACTACCCAACGGGATCCACAGCCCAAGAGGGAGAGGTCTATCTTGTCGATGTGAACGGCGATGGGAAACTCGACATCGTGACGGAAAACGCAGACGGCACGATCAGCGTGCTGCTCAACAAAGGCAATGGCACGTACAACGCGGGAACACTGATTACCAGCATTGCCGCGATCAACCCGAGCAGCGTTTTTCTGACCTTTGCCGACTTCAATGGCGATGGGAAGATGGACATCGCGGTGACCACGAATGGCAATATCAGCTCCGTCTACGTGCTGCTGGGGAATGGCAATGGCACATTCGGAACTCCCAGCCCCACCGTGACGCCGTATTACCCGATCACGCTGGCTGCTGCCGATTTCAACAAGGACGGAAAAGCGGACTTGCTGGTCACCACCACGGCCAACGGCTGCACCAACAACGACCGTGGCTACGCCTTCCTGAAAGGAAATGGCGACGGCACGTTTACGCCCGGCTCGATCAACTGCTTGCCGTATCAGAGCCCATCAACTCCGCTTGTGGGCGACTTCAACGGAGACGGGAAACTGGATGCAGTCATTCCCTACTTTGGGGGCACTCCCACCGGGCCCGTCGTACTCCAGGGCAACGGCGATGGCACATTCAACAGTTCGGAGATTTTTTACTCTGGCAGGAGCGTCATGAGCGCCGCGGTTGCCGATTTCAACGGCGACGGCATGCTGGATGTCGCGCTGGTAGACGCCGTCCTCTTCAACCCCAGCTATCTCACTGTAATGTTCAACAGCACGCAGCCGGTGAGCGTTTCGCCGCTGACCGTGAACTATGGATCGGTCACGGTGGCCACGAAGAAATCGCAGACTGTGATTCTTACCAACGATCAGAGCAAGACTCTCAGTATTACGAGCATCACGTTGGGAGGCACCGACCCTGGCGACTTCAGTGAGACCTCGAACTGCGGGGCTAGCCGCAAGGCCCACTGGAATTGCACGATCACTGTTAGCTTTACGCCGACTGTGACCGGCGCGCGCTCCGCGACGTTGAGCGTCAAGGACGCGGTGGGCACGCAAACCGTACAACTCAACGGAACGGGTAAGTAGAGGACTGAGCCGCTGAGATGTAGCCCGCCTGTGGTCTTCCTGAAAAAGGGGCTGACGCAGGACAGACCACAAAGCCATCGAAGTTCACCGCTGCGGATTTCCTGCTCGCGGTGCCGGAGCGCGCTGGGGGGACTCGAGCTCCGGCTTTTTATCGTCAAGTACAAACTAGAGGGAGCGAACCGGACAAGGTCAGGCTAAATCATGCTTTCCAGCCGGACGTAGCTCGCTTCCATTCCACGTTCCATTCCTGTTGCAAGCATGGCTGCCCGCGTTTGTGGATCGGGCAGGGTCATGCGGATGGTCATCAGTGTGCCGGTCCCGTCGGGTTCGAAGCGGGTTTCGACGTGATTGTCGGGCGTGGGATCGGGAAGGTACATGCGCTCGACGTGGGCAATTTTGCTGTAAGGCTTGAGTTCAAGAAATTCGCCAGTGATGTGAAATCCACCGCCTTTGCGGTTGGTCCACTCGTAGCGGAACTTGCCGCCGGGCCGCGCGTCGTTTTCGCAAACGGGCATAGTCCAACCTTCGGGGCCAAGCAGCCATTGTTGGACGAGTTTCGGATCAGTGTGCGCGCGGTACACGGCCTCGGGCGGTGCAGCGAAATGCCGGGTCACCACGATATGGGTATCGCCTTCGGTTTTGAGCGTCAACTTACTCATAGTGGTCATCGTTTCCCCTTTCGATTTGGTTCCATCGCGGCCAGGAGTTCATCGAGCCGGTTGTAGTTTTTCTCCAGAGCTTTTCGCAACATGGCCAACCATTGGTCCATCGCTTCAATGCCGGGCTTCGCCAACCGGCGAGGGCGCCTGGTGCCGTCGGTTCGCTGGACAATGAGCCCCGCTTCTTCGAGCACTTTCAGGTGCTGTGAGATCGCAGGCTGGGTCATCTCGAAGGGCTTAGCCAGTTCCATCACTGTCGCTTCACCCGAGGCGAGGCGCGCAAGGATTGCCCGGCGGGTAGGATCGGCGAGAGCCGCGAAGGAAGCATTCAGGTTGGATGTTACTGACATAAGTAACACATTATATAAGTACTAACTTATTGTAAAGCGAAATCTGCTGTTTCTGGAGCGCAAGCACTGCCCATTCGTTGCGGAGCCGGTACCATGCGTTGAGCGGCCAGGCGGCTGTTGACTTGGCCATAAGTCAGGAATTATCGTTGGTTTTCAGCGCACGGGGCGCATCCAGTCCGCGGAAAGGGCCAAGCCCACCCTGCAGGAATTGCACGGCTACAATCTGACAAATCTTCTTTCTGCCTGCGGTGCGGACACAGGCCACGAACGGAAAGGAGATTTCCACGTCAAGGCAACTCCCGCCGAGTCCCAGCCTCGAACAACTCAAGAAACAAGCCAAGTCCCTGTTGAAGCGTCAGCAGGCCGCGGACTCCGAGGCTTTGACTCGCATTCGCGAGAACCATCCGCGCCGGAGAAAACTGTCGGAAGAACAGGTCGCCGCGTCGCCGTTCGCGCTTGCGGATGCGCAGCTGGTGATTGCGAGCGAATATGGATTCGCGTCCTGGTCCAAGCTGCAGTCTCATGTGAAGACGCTTGAAGCAGCGAGCTCGACCGCAGAGGCGGTCGCATTACTGCGCGATGCCGCTGGAGGAGGAGACCTCGCACGACTCAATGCGCTGCTTGATGCGCATCCGGAGCTCATTGACGGGCGCGGCGGCGAGGGCGAGAGAACGCCGCTGCACCAGGCCGTCTTCGGCAACAGCGAGGCGGCAGTCAAGCTGCTGCTCGAGCGCGACGCCAATCCCAACATCCGCTGCGAAGGTGACAACGCGTATCCGCTCCATTTCGCCGTGGAGAAGCATCGCCTCCCCATCATTCGTCTTCTAGTGGAACATGGGGCCGATACGATCGGCGAAGGCGATTACCACGAGCTGGGCGTGATCGGGTGGGCGACGGCGTGGGATTACATCCAGCCCAATCCCGAGATCGTTGCGTATCTGCTGGCGCACGGCGCGAGACACAATATCTTTTCCGCGGTCGCTATGGGCGAAGCAAAGGTGATTCGCGAGTTGGTCACGCGCACGCCGAACGATCTCGAGCGGCGGATGAACGGAACGAGGATGCGCCGCATGCCGCTGCATCTCGCCGTGGTCAAGAATCAACCCGCCTCGGTGACGACGCTGCTCGACCTCGGTGCTAACACGGAGTCGCTCGACGAAGCCGGCTTTTCTGCGCTCGATCTGGCGGCGCTCGACGGCAGGCACGACCTGGCACAAGTGCTGCTGGAGCGCGGAGCGAAGGTGCGGCTGCCGGCCGCAGTGGCTCTGCATCGAACCGCGGACGTCGAAAGACTGCTGCGTAGAGATCCGGGTACACTGAAGCCCGGCGGACGATGGGGGCATTTGATCCTTCGCGCCAGCGAACGCGCGCCGGGCGCTGTGATCGAGGCGCTGATCCGCAATGGAGCGTCGGTTAATGTGCATGACGATCCGAAGACCTCGATCGACTCGACGAGCGGATATACACCGCTGCATGCGGCGGCGTGGCACGGGAACGTGAGCGCGATTGATGTGTTGATGAAGCACGGCGCTGATGTGTGCGCGCGCGAAGAGAAGTATCACGGCACGCCGGCCGGATGGGCCGACTACGCCGGTCACAAAGAAGCCCGCGACCTGATTCTGTGCGGGTCGATCGACATCATCGAGGCGATCCAATACGACATGGCGCATCGCGTCAAAGCCGTCCTGGAAGAAGACCCCGCAGCGTTGAACCGGGCTTTCCGCGACTACGGGCTGTTTCCCTGGGACGCTGAAGCATGGCACACTCCGCTGGCCTACGCCGTTACGCGCGGTCGTGAAGAAATCGTACGACTGCTGATCGAGCGCGGCGCGGTTGAGACGTTATCTTGAAACCCCCTGCCAGACGCGGGAAGTCCGCGATTTTCACAGTCTCGAAACAATCTTTTCCTGCCATGCCGGCGTTGCCTTCTCCCAATGAATCCTGCGGAAAGCCGCGTCGGATACGGGGTCTGTGAGAAGTGGAGTCGGAGATTGCACCAAATTCGGTCACCGGCTTGTGGACGGGCTGCACTCGATTGAAAACACGTGTACTTACAAACGCGTATTTTTCATTGACGAAAAAAATAGAAGGAGTACAACAAGATTGTTCTTTGACAGCTTCTTAAGTTTTTCCGGTTGGTGCGGCGTCCGGGGCTCAAGCGGAGTCACTTTCCTGATCGAAAGATTGGGAAGGAGGGTGAGCGAGGGTCTATAGCAAAGCGCTGGTTGAGGAGAACAGAGAAGAAATGTTGAAGGCAGGATAGAGTTCCGAGGCGTAAGGTAGGTTTATCCGGTTGGCGGTGAGCCCGGAGCCCAAGCGAAGATCGCGCGCAGTTCCCCGCAAGGGAAGCAGCGAGAGCAGGTCGAGCGAGGGTCAAACGCGAGCTACTGGCCGAGACGAATGGACCCCACACCACCTCGGAACTTTTATTTTTTTGGAGCTACGAGCTACGAGTTTTGAGCTTCGAGCTACCAGTTCCTGGCTTCAAGCCAACCCGGGATTTCTGCCCAACAACCGAAACCCAGATTCCTTCCCGCATTTCAATCCGTGGAAATCCGTGTTTATCCGTGGCTGAGAATTTCTGCGCATAGCTGACAGCAAGAGTGGTGGACCTGGCAAGATTCGAACTTGCAACTGCGAGCGGCGACCGAAATCGCCGCCCGCCGTGTTCCTTACACCACAGGCCCAAACTTGCTCGCCATTTTTCCTCTAGTCGACGTGCTCGCCTTCGGCCATGAAGCTTTGTTCGGAGGGAGGCAGGCGGTCGCCGGGGCGAGCCGAGAATACGTAAAGCGTTGGCCAGAGGATCACGCTGACCAGTAATTCCACGATCAGGCCGCCGACGATGACGATCGCGAACGGACGCTGCGAATCGGATCCGATGTCGTGCGACATGGCGGCAGGGAGCAGGCCGAGCGTGGCGACCAGCATCGTCATCATGATGGGACGGAGACGGAGCTGAGCGCCTTCCTTGGCGGCTTCGCGCACGGGCAGGCCGCGAGTGCGGAGCTGGTTGATGTACTCGATCATGATCACGCCGATCTCGACCGAGACGCCGATCAGAGCGAGGAAGCCGAGCCCTGACGACACGCTGAAGTGCGTTCCGGTGATGAGCAGGCTGAGGAAGCCGCCCAGCGGGGAGAGTGCGACCACGGCCAGAATGAGACCGACCCACTTCCAGGAACTGAAGGCGGAATACAGGATGAACGCCATCAGCAACAGAGTGATGGGGACGATGAAGGCGAGGCGGCGGTTGGCGCGCTGCTGGCTCTCGTATTCTCCGGTCCAGTCGAGGTGGTAGCCCTCGGGGAGTTTGACCTTGCGTCCGACTTCATCGATGGCCTGGCGGACGGTCGATCCGAGGTCGCGGCCGCGCACGCTGTACTTGATGGCGATGTAGCGGGAGTTGCCTTCGCGATAAATGGTGGAGGCGCCATCGTCGAGGGAGATGTTGCACAGTTGGGCGAGGGAGACGCGCTCGCCGGTGGGCGCGAGGATGCGGATATTTTTGATGTCCTCGACTGACTGGCGGAATTGGGGCAGGTAGCGGACGGTGAGATCGTAGCGCTGCTCGAGGATCAGGACTTGCGTGAGAGCCTTTCCGCCGACGGCGGTTTCGACGGCGTCCTGAATATCGGCGACGTTGATGCCGAAGCGATCGGCCGCGGCGCGGTCGACGTTTAAGTTGATGTTGGGCTGGCCGCGGACCTGGAATGTGCCGAGGTCGGCGACGCCGGGAATCTGGCTCATTACGCCCTGCATCTCGTCGGCTTTGGCTTCGAGAGTCTTCAGATCCGTTCCGAACAGTTTCACGGCCAGCTCGCCTTTGACGCCGCTGACGGCTTCCTCGACGTTGTCGGAGATGGGCTGGGAAAAGTTCCAGTCCACGCCGGGGAATTGCTGGAGATCTTTGTCCATGGCGGCGATGAGTTCGTCTTTTTTGCCGTGGAAGTCGCTACGCCACTGACCGCGCGGACGCAGGTCGACGAAAAATTCCGTGTTATAGAAGCCGCTGGCGTCGCTGCCGTCATCGGGGCGTCCGACTTGACTGACGACTTGCGTTACTTCAGGGAAGTTAGCAAGGACGAGACGAGCCTTCTTCGCCATGGCGATGCTGGCGGAAGGTCCGGTGCTGGGGGCGAGAGTCCCGCGCACCCAGATCGCGCCTTCGTCGAGGTGAGGGAGGAATTCCGAGCCGATGATTCCGCTCATCGCGATGAAGAGCATGACGGCGAGAGCCAGCAAGCCCATGCCGAGAGTGAACTTCATGTGGTCGAAGCACCAATCGAGGGAGCGGGCGTAGGTGCGGTTGAGCCACTCGAGGACGGGGTTGCGCCATTCTTTGATTCCAGAGCTGAAGAGGATGCTGCAGAGCACGGGCGCGATGAGCAGTGCGAAGACGAGCGCGCCCAGCAGGGCGAAGGCGACGGTCCATGCCATGGGGCTGAAGAGGCGGCCTTCGACGCGCTGCAGGGTGAAAATCGGCAGGTAGGAAACAATAATAATGACGCGAGCGAAGAAGACCGGGCGCTGGACTTCGTGCGCCGCGATGGCGATCGTTTCCATGAACGACTTTTTGGTGTTGCCGAAGGAGGTGTGGCGGAGGATGTTCTCGACCATCACCACCGATCCATCAACGACCATGCCGAAGTCGAGCGCACCCAGAGAGAGAAGGTTGGCGGGGATGTGGCGCAGGTCGAGGAGGATGGCGGCGAAGAGCAGAGAGAAGGGGATGGTGATGGCGACGATCAGCGCGCTGCGCACGTTGCCGAGAAAGAGAAAGAGAATCAGAGTGACCAGCAAGACGCCGTCGGTCAGGTTGCGCAGGACGGTGTGCGTGGTGTGATGCATCAACTCGCTGCGGTCGAGGTGGGAGACGAGTTTCACGCCTGCCGGCAGCAGTCCTGCTTTGCCGTCTTTGCCGTTCAGTTCATCGATCTTTTGGTGGAGGGCCTCGAGAGTGGTCTCGGCGACGGCGCCTTTGCGGAGCAGGACGATGCCTTCGACGACGTCGTCGTTGTTGAGGATGGTACCGTCTTCTTTGCGGATGGTTTTGCCGAGTTGCCCGAGGCGGACTTTGGGTGCCTGAACTACGTTGCCTAGATCGCGAACGCGGACGGGAGTGCCGTTCTGTACCTTCACGACGGTGGCGGCAATGTCGTCGGTAGTCTGCATCAGGCCGACGGCGCGGACATTCAAGGCCTGCTCGCCGCGCTCGATGAATCCGCCACCGGCATTGATGTTGTTCGCCACCAGAGCGTTCTCGACTTGCGCCAGCGACAGGCCGTAAGAGACGAGTTTTCCGGGATCGAGTTGGACCTGGTACTCACGGGTCGGGCCGCCAAAGGGATTCACGTCGACGATATTCGGCACCGACTTCAGCTGGTTCACCACGACCCAGTCATTCAGAGATTTGAGTTCCATCACGTCGACCTTGGGATTCGTGCTGGTCAGCGTGTAGAACATGATCTGGCCGGTGGGGCTGTAGTCGGGGCCGATGCTGGCATTGACCCCGTTCGGCAGAGTGACCAGTTGCAGACGGTCAAGCACTTCCTGGCGCGCGTTGAAGGTGGTGATGTCGTCGTCGTAAATGATGGTGATGATGGACAAGCCCATCAGCGAGACGGAGCGCAGATGCGTGAGATGGGCCACGCCGTTGAGTTCGACTTCGAGGGGGACGGTGATCTGCTGCTCGACTTCCTCGGCGGCGTGTCCGGGCCATTGGGTGATGATCTGTGCGTAGGTGTCGGCGACGTCGGGATAGGCCTCGATGGGCAGAGCATGGAACGAAAAGATGCCCCAGGCGAAGAGCACGAGCGATGCGCCCAGAATCATCAGGCGGTTGCGCAGGGCAAAGTCGATCAGCGCACGGATCATTCTTTTTTCTCCGCGGCTTCAGTGGAGAACTCGAGAGCGTTGGTGACCAGTTCGTCCCCGGGCTTTACTCCGTCGCGAATCTGCTGCATGCCGTCGGGAGCGAGGCCGTCGGCCTGGACTGCAATCTTGCGGAAGCGGTTGCCGCCTTCTTTGCGGAAGACCCAGTCTTTGTCGTGCAGGCGCATGATGGCCGTGGCTGGGACGACGATGCGGTCGGTCAGCTTCCGGGAGCGGAAGGTGGCGACGGCGTACATGCCGGGACGGAGAGCGCCATCCGCGTTGCCAAGCACGATGCGCACCTTGGCGCTGCGGGTATTGGGATCGAGCACGCGAGAGATGTCGGCAACCTTGCCTTTGAAAAGGCGCTCGGGAAAGGCATTCAGATGGATTTCGGCGGCGTCGCCGAGATGAACTTCGCCCAGATCGTTTTCGAAAACATCGCAGACCACCCAGACTTCGCTGAGATTGGCGATGGTGAACAGGTTGGGAGTGTTGTCGAGGCTCTTGACGCCTTCGAATCCGGCGACGTTCTGTTCGACGATGGTTCCAGATTCGGGAGCTTTGAGATTGATGAGGGGACTGAGATGCGCGGGATCGGCGCCCATGACCTGAATGTGGTGCTCGGCGGTCTCCACGTCGACTTTGGCTTTGTCTTCGGCGTCCTGCGCGGCCTCGAGGTCCTTGGCTGCGATCGCGCCGCGATCAAATAACATCTGGGCCCGATCGAGGGCTTTGTGCGAAAGCACTTCATCGGCCTTGGCTTTTTGATAATCGGACGTGGCAGCGGAGAGGTCAGGGCTAGAAATCACCAGTAGCGTCTGGCCCTTCGTCACGGCATCCCCCAGCTTTACTTTGAGATCGACGACGCGGCCTCCGCCAAGGGAAGTGACGTGAATGGTGCGGTTCACGTCGGGCGAAACGGTGCCGTTAGCCGTGACTTGTGTCGGCAGGGCGCGGGTTTCGGCCTTGGCGGTCTTGAACAACTGGGGCTGATCGGTGTCGAAGACGTCGGGATCGACCGTGACCGGCGGCTTGCTGGTGGCTGCGGGCGTGTCTTTCGAGCAGGCCGCGGCGCCGCCCAAGGCGGCCAAAAGCAGCGCGAACGCAAGCCAGTGGGATAAAAACACGCGGATGCGCGTGGGATCAGTGCGGCCAGGGAATATAAATTTTGTCATTGGATTACCTCACGCCCTACGGCCAGATTCAGCTGGGCTGCCGCGGTCAGATAGGAGCCGACCAGATTTACGTAATTCAACTCCACGGTACGGTATTCACTTTCCGCGTTGATAAAGTCGAGCAGCGACGCGCCGCCGTGCTGGTAGGAAAACAGAACTGTGTCGCGCACGCGGACCGCTTGGTCCAGATACTGGCGTTTGTACGGCTTCAGCAAACTGATGTTGCTGCTGAGGGTGGCGTAGGCGGAGTCGACGTCGGCGTAGACCTGGGTTTCAACGCCGTCGCGGAGCCTCTCGTTGCGCTTGATGTCAATTTTTGTGCGCAGCTTCTCGCCCTGGTTCTTGTCGAAAAAGCGGAGCGGAATGCTGACGCTGGCGCCGAGCGTGTTCAACGCGTCAGGATTATTAAACGATCCGTTGTGCGTGAACCATACGCCGATGGTGGGATCGGTGGATCCGTTGGCTTCGGCGAGCTGGTAGTTGGTTTCGGCCTGCTTGACCGAGAGCACGGCAGCGCGCAGGTCGGGGCGGGCGTCGAGTGCGTCTTTACGATAATCATCGAGCGAAGCGAGGTCCTCGCTGAAGTCGAAGCGTCCGTCGAGTTCGAAGCTGTCGACCGGACGGCGATCATCGAGCAGGGCGAGCAGGTTGATCTTGGTCGTGCGCAGATTGACGAGTGCGGTTTGCAGGTCGGACTCGAATTGCAGGCGTTGCAGTTCGAGGCGATCGAGATCGATGCGGGCGATATCTCCGGCTGAGAAGCGGTCGCGGCTGACTTTCAGGATCTTGTCGTAGGAGTCGAGATTGTCCTGCGCGAGGCGCAACACAGCTTTGGCTTGCAAGACGCCGACGAATGCGCTGCGCAAGTTGAAGAGGAGATTACGTTCCGAGTCGGACTGCTGAGCGACACCGATGGCGGTGCCTTGCTTGGCGGCTTCGTAGCGGAGTCCGCGCTTGTTGCGGCGCTCAAAGAGATAGCTGACGCCGGGGGAAACGAAGGTGCCGGCAAATGGGGTCCACACGCCGTGGCTGGGAGCGATCTGGGTACCGTCGGCGGACAGCGTGAAGTCGGGATTGGGGCGGAGGTGGGCGGTGATTTCCTGCGCCTTGAGTTCGTCAATATTCAGCCGGCTGGCCTGGAGTGATGAGTTGTTCAGTTCGAAGTGGTCTTTGACCGCGTCCCAAGTCCAGATTTGGGGCTCAGGCGCAGTCTGGGGCGCAGTCTGGGCAAGCAGACTGGCAGCGCCGAAGGCGAACGCTAGACCAAGAAATTTCCAGTGCATCAAGGACTCCATGGGGCAGCTACGGTGTAAGGGACTCGGCCCCGGCGGATGGTGGCCTGCCGGCGATTGCCGCCGACAAACTCACGAGCTCATCTCCCGCCAAGAAATCACGTAAAGATCAGCAAATACTCCGCCGTTTTTTCTTTTATGAACGATCGGCGATGCGCGGCACTACCCGGGGAAAGAAAGAGGAGGAGCGCGGCCCGCCCGCGTGATGGCAGGCGGAGCCGGCGAGGACAAATCCAGGGCCGGCGATTGGTGCCAGTCCTCGCTATTCACAATCAAGAGGTTATTCGCGGTCCAGGCCAGCGCGGGGGGAGTCTGCAACTTCCCGCCGGATGCTTTATCGTTGCTGGCGTGACGGACGGTGCGCTTGCTGGAAGGAGACTCTTCCATCTCGGCGCGCATGGCGCGGAGATCGTCGGTGGCGGAGACCACCGGGAAGAGAACGACGAGCATGCATCCTAAAGCCAGCAGGCACTGCAGAGATCTGAACTTGCGGCTGGCGTGGGTCGTTCTGGACGTGCGCCACAGCCAATAGGCGGGAAGCGCCAAAAGAAGCCACGCGAGATTGAGCAGTAGTTCCATGAAAACGAAACTCAGGCGAAAAAACCCCCGAGTGGCTAGTTTTTCAGAAATCTCAAATGCAAGTCAATGTGACTACCGTGTTGCGAGGGAGGCGGCAGCGCAAGTTTGGGTGGGCGGAACATTCTTATACAGAAGCGGAGGAAGTGTGGGAGAGTAGGGGAACCGGGGTTTTGGGGCTGCAGGTCAGGGTGATTTCGTGCTGATTAAGGTGGGGAGATGACGAAGGTGCAAAGGGTGCGACGAATTGCAGGGCTGAGTCTCCTGTTGGCATGGGTGCTGACGATGGCGGCATGTCAACTGGGGTTGGCATCGGCGGGAGACGAGCAGACTCAGGCTCAGGGCGCCAGCGCGGCAGCGCCACAGAACGGGCCAGGCGTGGTGATCGAAAACGAACCCCAGATGCCGGATGCGTATCCGCATCGACATTATGAGCTTCGCTTCCATGCGCATGGTGGGGTGTCGGTGCTGCACTGGAAGGTTGAAAAAGGGGCGTTGCCGCCAGGCATGAAACTGGAGGAAAGCGGGCTGCTGACTGGGGAGCCGGAGCGTACGGGAGAGTTTCAGTTTACGGTGTCGGTGACCGATGGAGGTGACCGGGAGTCGGCGGTGCAGAAGGGGTTTGTGCTGCGGGTGGTGGCGGCATTGGCCATCAATTGGAAGGCGCCGGCGCGGGTGACCGGGAACCGGATTGACGGGACCGTGGAGGTCTCAAACACATCGCCCGATGACATGGATTTGACGTTCATCGTAATGGCGGTGGCGTCGAATGGAAGGGCGACAGCGATCGGGTACCAGCACTTTGTTTTGAAGCGAGGCACAGTCGGGATGGAGTTGCCTTTTGGCGAGACTCTGCCGCATGGGGGGTACGTGATCCACGTGGATGCGGTGGGGGAAGTGGCACCGAAGAACCTGATTTACCGGGACCGGATGCAAACGCCGGGTCCGCTGCAGGTGACGGTGGGGCCGTAGAGGGCGAGGTACCTCTGGGGCTAAAGCCCTTTCAGAAAAGAAAGACCTTATCGCAGCGCTAAAAGCGCTGCGCCACCCAAAGGCGAGATAGCCCTGTGCTGGAAGTACGCGACACACAAAGCCGAAATAGGCTTGCGCTAGAATCGCGCGCCACCCAGGAGCGATAGCCTTCGGTTAGGCGTCCTCTGATTACTTTAATCACAAGGAGTAGTGATCCAGATCACGCAGGGGTGTGCGGGAAATAACCCAAATCTGTGGATTTGGGCGTTCCCGCGCAGCTGTTTCCTTCCGGGAATAGGGCCGCAAGTCATTTTGTTTCTGTTGTATAGGTCGGCATTGCGCGGAGCCGTGAGTCCTGTGCGGATTTGGCTCGCAGCGTGCCATACCCTTAGCGTGGGCAGAGGCGACGCAGAAGATTCTGGCAGCTTCTAGCCCGGAGGAGGATGGCGATGCGGGCTCCTTATGGTTTGAATATCCTTGATAACTGTGTCAGTTGCCCCGTACGGGGAGAACATCTTTTCTGCAATCTTTCGCTGCAGGCGGCGCAACGGCTGAACGACGTGAAGTCGACGGCGGTATATCCCAAGGGTGCGATGCTGTTTATCGAAGGGCAGCAGGCGCGCGGCGTGTTTGTGTTATGCACGGGGAAGGTGAAGCTGTCGACTTCGTCCCGTGAAGGCAAGACCATCATCACGAAGATCTCGGACTCGGGAGACGTGCTCGGCCTGAACGCCGTCGTGTCGAACCGTCCGTATGAAGTGACCGCCGAAATGATGGAGCCGGGCCAGGCGAATTTCATCCCTCGCGATTCGTTGCTGCATTTCTTGCGCGACTTTCCGGAAGTGGCGGTGAGGGTGGCCCAACAGTTGAGCCGCAACTACTACGTGGCATATGAGGAGATTCGGACGCTGGGGCTGGCGGCTTCGCCGTCGGAGAAATTTGCCAAGCTACTGCTCTCGTGGTCGACGAAGAGCGCGCAGGACGATGGTTCAGCACAGGTCAAGCTGACGCTGACGCATGAAGAAGTTGCCGAGATTATCGGGACGACGCGCGAGACGGTGAGCCGGCTGTTCTCGGAGTTCAAGAGGAAGCAGTTGATGACGCTGAAGGGCGCGACGCTTGTGATTCGCAGCCGGATGGCGCTCGAGAAGATCGTGCAGTCGTAAGGTGTTATTTGAATTTCCCTCCCCCAACTCCAGTTTGAACTGTCTGGAGCGCTGAGACGGCCGGCCGCGCATGAGCGCGGCCGGCTAGCTCATTTTGGAGCTTTAATCTCACAGACGATGCTCCAGAAGGCATAAAGGGTGCGTGAGAACCGGTGCCGTCCCTGCGGGACTCGCGCGCTTTTCCCACTCGCACCCGGCACTGCCGTGCCGGGCTTTCACATGCCGCCGCCCTTCGACTTCGCTCAGGGCAGGCTTTCGCGGCTGGAGTTCGGGAGGTTTTGTTTCGCCGCAGTCCCGGAAGCTCAGTTCTCACTCATTCAACATAGCCGCAGCGGCGGAGAGAAGTCGGTTAGAGCCATATAGGTGGAGTCAACTTTGTCCACGAGTTTGCCGTTTGCCTCGGATTTGTCGTGGACACTCTTCCACTCCGGGTCGTCCTGGAAAGATTTCCAGTTGGCGGCCGCGGCTTCGCGGCTGGGATGATAGAGGATGTAGATAAGAGTGTTGCTCTTCTCTGGTTCGTCGACGGGCGTCCAGTAAGCGACGCTTTTCATTCCATGCCGGTCAAAGAGCTTTACGGTGTGTTCGCGGAAGCGGGCCAGCAGGTCTGCCAGTTTCCCTGAGGCTGCGTGATAGACGCGGAGTTCGTAGACTGCGCTGGACGCCTGCGTGGGACTGGTCTTCTCAGACCGAGCAGCGGCCCAGAGTGTTGCCGGGAAGAATGCGGCGGCGGGAATTGCCTGGAGTAAGATGCGTCTTTTCACGGCGGCATTTTAGCAGACTGCCTCCCACCCTTCGCGAGAGGCACGCGAAGGCTGGGGCACCCCTTGTGAAGTTGGCGTCAGGCAAAATCAAGCTGGGGCACTCGCCCTGAGTGCGCTCGGCCAAGGAGCGATGCAGGCAGCATCGCTCCCCACCCTTGCAAAAGACGCAAGGATGGGGCACCCGAAACTTGATAGGATCATTCCGCACAAAACGGACTGGAGGACCTGTCCATGATTACTCGCCGCAGTTTCATTATTGCAAGCGGACTTACCGCGCTGGCTTCAACCCGGGTGTTCGGCGCGAACGATACTCTTCGCATCGGAGTCATTGGAGCGGGGCACCGGATGCGGGGGCTGCTCGATGCGGCGGACAAGGTTGGGCCATACGAGATTGTGGCGGTGAGCGACGTGTATGGTCCGAGCCGCGACGCGGTTGTGCAGCGGTCCAAAGGGCTCGCCACTGCCCACCTTGATTATCGGGAAGTGCTGGCGAAGGACATCGATGCAGTGATCATTGCGTCGCCGGACCACTGGCACGTGAAGATGGCCGTCGATGCCCTGGCGGCGGGCAAAGACGTCTATCTGGAGAAGCCGGTCACTCACACGGTGGAGGAAGGCGCGACACTGACGCGAGCGGTTCGTTCCAGCAAGCAGATTTTGCAGTGCGGCATGCAGCAGCGCAGTTGGAGTCACTTCCGCGATGCGGTCGAGATGATTCAAGGGGGAAGCCTGGGCCGCGTGGTCCAGGTGCGAACTTACTGGTGGCAGAACTATCACCGGAACTGGGCGGCGAAGCCCATCGACCAGCAGGCGCTGGATTGGAAGCTGTGGCTCGGGTCGGCTCCGGACCAGGCCTTCACCGACGAAAAATTCAGCCACTGGCGCTGGTTCTGGAATTTTGGCGGCGGGGCCATGACCGACTTGTTCACCCACTGGATCGATGTGGTGCACTGGGCCATGAAGGCCGACCAACCGCGACAGGCCCAGATGCTCGCCGATAAATATATTTTCGAGCAGTGGGAGTGTCCGGATACGATTCAGGCGGCGTTCCGTTATCCCGGGTTCGATGTGGTGTATGAGGGGATGATGAATTCGTCCATTGACGATGGTGGGCTGGAGTTCCGCGGGACTGACGGGACGCTGAAGATTAATCGCAGCGGCTTTGGGGTTTATCGAGAACGGGTGGAAGAGGAACAGAATCCCGCGCTTACTGCACGCAGCGTGCTCGATGGGACGATTTCGCACATGGAGAATTTCTTTGAGTGCGTCAAGACGCGCAAGGAGCCGAATGCGCCGGTGGAGACGGGGGTCGCGGCAGCGCGGGCAGGGCAGATCGGGAACCTGGCTTACCTGCACGGCGGACAGTGGGCGGCTAAGGGATGAATGCCAAAAAACAGATGTGTCATCCTGAGCGGCGTTTTTTGCCGCGAAGGATCTATGCAACTGGCCGGGAGTTGCATAGATCCTTCGGGCGCAAGAAAACCGCGCCCTCAGGATGACAAGGTCTACTCTTATTTCGTCAGAGTCAGCACAACGACGCGGTCTAACTCGTCTTTGCCTTGAGGGCGAAGCTTCAGGATGACTCCGTCTGTGGTTTGGGTCACGTCGACTGGCTCCCCGCCGAGCAGCAATTGCGCGGCCGATACTTTTCCCGCGATGGGCGGAAGGGCCAACAGGGGGGATCCCCAGCTCAGTACGTGCACGTAGATCTTATTTTCTTTCTGCGTGGTGACTCCCCAGTCGCCGGGCGGGATGGGACCGCCGCGAGTGCCGTAGATCGAGTCCCCGTATTTTGAGAGCCAATCACCGACTGCGTGCAAGCGCATGACGAACTGCGGATCGATTTCGCCGCTTGGATATGGGCCGATATTCAGCAGCAGGTTGGAATTATTTCCGGCGGCGCGGACGAGTTTGCGCACTAACTCCGGCGCGCTTTTGTAGTTGCTGTCGCCGATGTTGAATCCCCAGGCGCCGTTGAGCGTGTCGGAACTTTCCAGCGGGATATTGGTGCTCACATATTTGGTATTGAAGCCGGCAGTGTTTTGGCCGGGAAGATCGCGCTCGAAAGTCTGCACGTCTTCGCCGGGACGCGGCGTCTGATGATGGTTGGGAATGATGAGCGCGGCGGGCTGCAGCTTGTGGATGAGCGCGTAGGTTTTGGGGAGATGCCAGTCGGCGTCGGGCTTGTCCCACATGCCGTCGAACCAGATGCCGCCGATGGGACCGTAGTTAGTGAGTAGTTCGGTCAACTGGCCGTCCATGTAGTTGTCGAGGTAGGCGTTCCAGTCGCCGTGGTCGGGGCGCCCGTTGTTCCAGTTGGTGGCGCCACGCGGGAAGTAGTCGGGATTGTGCCAGTCGAGCTGCGAATAGTAGAAGAAGAGCTTGATGCCCTGGCGGTGGCACTCGTCGGCGAGCATCTTCAGCGGGTCCTTCTTATAGGGCGTGCGCGCGACGATGTTCCAGTCGGAAACTTTGGAGTCGAACATGGCGAAGCCGTCGTGATGGCGCGAGGTGATAGTGATGTACTTCATCCCAGCGGCTTTGGCGAGGGCGACCCAGGTCGCGGCGTCGAACTTCTCGGGATCGAAGAACGAAGGCAGGCGGTTGTATTCGTCGACTGTGAGATGGCGCTCGTGGAAGACCCACTCGCCATCGCCGAGCACGCTGTAGACGCCCCAGTGGATGAACATGCCGAACTTCATGTCCTGAAACTCGCGGCGGGCTTGGAGGTTCTCGGGAGAAGGCTGGTAGTCGGTCTGGGCCGAGGCGCACAACGCGAAGATGCTGGCGGCTGCAACGGCAACGATCAGGGCAAATCTTACGTTCGTTAAGTGACGAGTCTTTTGCACGTTCGTTCTCCCGACATAGTCTAACGCGATCGTAGCTCGGGGTCGTCGAGTTGCTCGGGAGAGTTATTGCTTAGCGGCGGATGCGACAGCCTCGACCAGAGGCACTCCGAGCGTGCCCGCGGTGTTTGACTTGAGGTCGTAGATGCCGGTGCGCAGGAAGACGTATTGCTTGGGGACGTCGATTTCTTTGTGGATCTGAAGGCCGACCTTCTGTACGTTCTCGTAGAGCTTGGCATCGAGGTTGACGTCGCCTTTGGTGACTACGAAGTTCAGCGGTTTGCCCTCGCGATCATAGGCGAGGAGGACGATTTCGATGTTGCCGTGCCGGCCACCCTCAGGAGTGGAATCGAGCTTGAGGTCCTGGGGGGCGATCGCGAAGTCCACAGCGTAGCGGGTGAACGGTCCTTTGAGATCGGGGTTGCTGCCGATGCGTGGGGCGTCGGGCGCGGGCTGCGGGTTTGAAGGCACGACCTTGATCTTGTAAAGAATTTGAGAATAGTCGGGCAGGTTGCGTCCCATGAGCATGAGCAACGGATCGGTGTCTGGCTTCTGGCCGGCGGCGAGTACGGTTTGGAGGTCGTCGGCGTAGTATCCGCGGCGGTATGCCAGATTGTCTTTGCCCTTCAGGAGCTTCACCTGGATGCGGCGATACTTTCCGTCCATCACTGAGTTGCTGGGCGTGTAAGCCAATGAGTAGTAGCGGGTGCCGTTGTTGACTACGCGGGTCAGGGCGTCGTTGAGTCCGTTGGTGTTGTAGAAGGCCTGGCCGCCGGTGTCCTTGGCCAACTGGTCCATGGAACTGTGGTTTGAATCGCGAGCGACTTCGCCGGTTTGCAAATGCTTGACTTGATCCCGCATGGCCAATGACGGCCGCTTCTCCCCAATCTCCTGAGCATTGGCTTCGAACGCCTTATCCGGAGCCAGACCCTCAGCTCCGATGGGGTAGAGAGCGACCTGACCAGCCGTAAGCAGGTCGGTGGTTTTACGAATGTCTTCCTGAAACGTTTCCGCAGAAGTAAACGGATCGACCAGGTCCGAATTGGGAAGGATGCCGGCGGGGAAGGAGCCAGAGAACCAGATTACATTCTTGCGGCCGGGAACGCTCGAGAGATAGCGCGCGAGTTGCTGCAGGGCTTGCAGCGTGATGCCGATGCGCTGCTCGGTCTGGAAGGCGGCGCTATCGGCGAGGAACTGCTTCATGGCATTGATGGGATCGACGGCGGCCATCGCCGAGGTAGCCGGAGCAGTTCCTGGCCCGGACGAATTCTCTATCATGAAGTCGATCATGCGCTGGTCGGCGTCGGCTTCAGCGTCGGAGGGAAGTAAGGGCGATTGGCGCGGACCGGCTTGCGCGCTGTTGAGAACCGCCAACAATTCTGAGGAATCGGTTGTGACTCCCTGCAGCATCCGCAAGCGCGATGCCAGGGTGAAAATCGCGATGCGCGTTCCGGGGGGAACTGTCTTCAGATACTTGATCATCTGCGAATGGACGTAAGACTGATCCCGGGAAGGAGTGTTCAGGGCATCCAGCAGAAGAACGTTCACCGAGTCGGCGGTTTGCGTTAGAGGAAAATTGGTGTAGACGTGCGGAGGCAGGGTGGGCAGCTTGATCTGAGTGGGCGGTGCACCGTGGTGCTCTTCGAAGGTGGCAATCGTCTGGGGTTGGCCGTCCTCCGAGATTTGAAAATCCTCTTTATGCAGGCCAGTAACGGCGTCGCCCTTGCCGTTGGTCACGACGATGTCGACCAAGACCAGACGAACCTTAGTTTTGATCGTGGCGACGCTATTGCCGGAGTCCGGAGCGGCAGTCTGGGAGCGGAGCGAGATGACCGAGAGTAGGGGAATAAGAGCGAGGAGACGACAACAACGGCTTCGACACATAATAGCCCTACGGAACCTGAACATTATCACAAGACGTCTCGCGCTAGAACAGGAAATTGGGCTCACTTCAGCGGCGCGGGGGGCAGACCCATCCTCGCACGCAGTTCTTGCCACTGCTCGATCACGCGAGGTTCATGCGACAGTTCGGAGGCTCGGCGGAGGGCTTGCTCGGCGCTCGGCAGATCCCCGAGCTTGAAAAAACATTCTCCGCGGCCTGCCCAAGCAAACCAGTCGTTCGAATACTCCTGGATTACCTGATCGAAGATGGGCATTGCCTGGTCGCATCGGCCTTCTCCATCAAGGGCGAGGGCGGCCTGCACGTGCGTGTCGGCAAGATGCTGGGCCACTGGAGCGTTGTGTGGGGCGTTTTCGTGGGCCACTGTGAAGACAGTCAGATCGTCTTTCCATGCGCCTTCCTGTTGCACGGTCAGGAGGCAGAATGCCGCGGCTACTATGGCTGCGGCTGAGAGCATAACTATGTGAGCTTTTTCCGCCAGATGATAACCGGTTGCCAGCAGGAGCATTAATCCGGTCAAAGGCAGGTAGGTATATCTGCCATGCAGGAAATCGCCGGGATTCAGCGCGTTCAGGTTCAACGCCAGCAGAATGGGCAGCAAGAGGATCAAGGTGCCCAGCAGGAAGGCGTACCGGATACGGAGGGCTTCCTGATCCGGGAGATTGCGCGTTCTTCTCCAAGTCCAAAAGCACGCCCCGGTGAGGATGACGAGCGCGCAACCGACTCCTAGCGCAGGCAGAAGGACACCGCGAAGGGAGAACGTGTCGGCCAAGGTGGGATCCGCAAAAGCACGGGATCTTACCGGCCAAAACAGCACCTTCACGTAGAACCAGAGGGTGGCGGGCGCGGAGAGCAGCACTGTCTTCCAAGGCAAGTGCTGCGTAGGCGGGCTGAACTGACCGTGCAGCGCACTGACCCGCAGGAGGAGATAAACCACGGTCGCACCCAGGAATGGCAGAGTCTGGCGGACCGCGGAAACGAGCCGAATGCGAAAGGCCGTGCCGTTTCCGCCGGGCGCTTCTTTCCGGTCGTCATTGTTTCTGTTTTTGTCGAACGGCACGATCAGAGCCAATACAAAAAGAACGAAGGGCAGCACCAGGGCCGTTTCTTTCGTCATCAGCGCAACGAGGCAGGCGGCTGAGGAGGCGACGATCCATGCAGTCGACGATTTGCCGGCGAGCTTGCTCGGCGGTTTACGAGACTTTTTCTTGAGTCTTCCAGCAGAGAACCGGCTGTCTGCAGATAGGTAGTCGGCGTAGCTGAAGTATAAGAGCAGAGAGCCGAGAACCGCGGCGGACATGAGCGGGTCGGGCACGGTGACCCATGCCACGGATTCTGTCTGGGCGGGATGCAGCGCGAACAAAGCGGCTGCCAGCAACGCGGCCACGCGATCCCGCAGCAGCTTCCACACCAGGAGTCCAAGCAAAACGGCCACCGAGGCATGCTTCAAGATGCTGAGCAGGTGCCATCCCCAGGGAGATGATCCGCTGAGGATGACGTTCAGCCTCAGCCACAATACGAATACCGGCCGGTAGAAGCTTAACGGCCCGCCGGCGACCTGCGCCCAGACATAACTGGTGAAGTATTCCCAGACATGCCCGGATGATTGCAACCGGGGATCACTGACGAAGCGATGATCGTCGAGGATGAATTGAAAATCCAGCGAGGGCCAGTAGATGGCAAGGAGACCCGCCACCAGGACGGCAGCCACGATAAAAGCGGTCAGAGGCGAGAGCGCTTGCCCGGTTTCCGCCTGCGTCAGCGAAGACGAAGGCCGCTGTTCTCGAATCAGTCTAGGGGTCTTCATCTTTTGGTGAGGACATTGTAAGAGCTGGCGGTCTTCACCGAACAGCGGTTCTTTGCAGGAACAAGCATGAGGGCGGCGGAACGATCCGTCTCTTGTCGGCTTCTTGGACTACTTCCACGGTTTCCATACAATCTATCGGTCCGGTTTGTGTAGTTAAAGGAGTGAATCGTATGGCGAACGAGCGGGGGTTTATTCAGGTTGCCAGCCGTTATTCCGTCGACGAAACGTTGCAGCGCTTGCAGGCGGCTTTCGCGGAGAAGGGGCTGCAGGTGTTCACTGTGATCGATCACAGCGGCGAGGCGGAGAAGGTTGGGTTGAAGATGAGGCCGACGAAGGTGCTGATCTTCGGGAGTCCGAAGGGCGGGACTCCGCTGATGATGGCGGCTCCGAGCCTGGCGATTGATTTGCCGCTCAAGGCGCTGGTGGCGGAGGACGCGGCGGGCAAAGTTTCGGTGACGTACAACGATCCGGCATATTTGAAAGATCGGCATGGAGTGCCGGGGGACTTGATCAAGAATCTTGCGGGGGCGGGCGTTGTGATCGGGAAAGCTGTGGAATAATGAGACCCCCACCCTTCGACAGGCTCAGGGCAGGCTTTCTCGCGCAAAGAACGCGTTTAGAAAATGCGGCACCCGGAGAGATCGTAATGGAAAATGCAAATCCCAATCGGGCGCGCGATCACCTGGCGAATGAGCGGACGTTTCTCGCGTGGGTGCGGACTGGGGCTGCGATAGTCGTGTTTGGATTTGCCATTGGGCGGTTCGCGATTGCCATTCGGCAGTTGACCGCGCTTCAGGGGCATCCGGTTCGGACGGCGGGGATTTCGGTGTGGCTGGGATCGTACACGATTGGTGCCGGGGTGCTGCTGGTGGTGGCGGGGTTAGTACGGTACCGGAAGACGCGGGCACAGTTGGATGCGGGGACGTTTGAGCCGGCGGGGTTTGCACTGGATCTGATTACGATTTTGACGGTGGTGCTTGGGTTGGCGCTGGCGGGGTATTTGATTTACGCGGAGATGAGTCTGGCGTAGGGCGGACAGGGGCTAAAGCCCTCGTCTTTCTTGGCTCCCAACGCGGCCCTGAAGGACCGCTCTTCCACGGGATGCGTAGGGCTGGGGTTACGGGAGACTATGGCGAACGATCAGGAAAAAGAGGCAGCGGCGCGGGCTAGTTTGCAGTTCGTGAAAGATGGACAGGTCGTGGGGCTCGGGACTGGGTCGACGGCAGCGTACTTTATTAAACTGCTGGGTGAGAAGGTCAAGAATGGGATGCGGGTGCGCGGGATTCCGACGTCGGATCGGTCGCGGGAACTTGCGGAAAGTCTGGGGATTCCGCTGACCACGCTCGATGAGTGCCAGGAGATCGCAGTCACCGTGGATGGAGCGGATGAAGTGGATCCGCAGCTGCGATTGATTAAGGGTGGTGGCGGGGCGATGTTGCGGGAGAAGATTGTGGCGTCGGCGACCAAGCAACTGGTGATTGTGGCGGACGCGACGAAGCAGGTGCCGGTGCTGGGGAAGTTTCCGCTGCCGGTGGAGGTCATCCAGTTTGCGCAGGCGCTGGTGGCGAAGCGCATTACGGCTCTGGGGGCGCAGGTGTCGGTGCGAATGAATAGCGACGGGACGCCTTATGTGACCGACGAGAGGAATCACATTCTGGATTGCCGCTTTGGGCAGATTGCGGACGCGGATCGGCTGGCGGTTCAGTTGAGTGAGATGCCGGGTGTGGTGGAGCATGGATTGTTTATCGGGATGGCGAGCGTGGTGTTGTTTGCCAGGGGCAGCGAGATTGTGGAGTTGAGAAGGTAGCGAAAAAGCCAGCCGAGCTTTGCTCGGCATGGACGGCCGAGGCGGCCGTCCCCACACTGGCAATCCCCACGCGGGCATATTTCATGAGCTCATATAAGGACTGAATGGCAGCGGGAGCACAAGTTCGCGGGTGGACAGGGCCGTCGCGGAGGCGGGTGCCTCGTTTTCTATTGCAGGCGCCGCTGGACGTGACGGTGCTGCGGTCTGGGATCCCGGATACGGTACCGGGGCGATCGGTGAACGTGTGCGAGCGTGGAATTTCGGCGATGCTGGCGGGAGAACTGGTTCCGGGTGAGGCAGTGGGAATTGAGGTGCGCCTGTCGCAGGCGATGGATGCGCTGAGGGCGCGGGCGCTGGTGCGCCATCAGGACAAGTTGCGCTGCGGACTCGAGTTTGTGGGATTGTCGGTCGAACAGCGAGCGGCGATCCGGGAATGGGCGAAGGAGTCGAAGGCCGAGACCGAGATCATTGCGAGTCCGACTCCTGCGCCGGAGAAAAAGGGAACGGACCCCGGCGGAAGCAGCCGCAGGCCGAAGAAGAGACGGCGCTGGGTGGGCTGGGCGCTTTTCCTGATTCTTGTCGCGGCCGCGGCTGGTGTGGCGTGGTGGCGTTGGAACCGCGGGTGGGACGAACTGGAGTCGGAGTTGAAGAATCGGCAGGTCTCGTCGGCGGACAAGCCACAGGCGCAGGTGCCGGCGGAAGTGATGGAGAAGTTGCTGGTCCACAAGGTGGAGCCGACCTATCCGCCGGAGGCGCGGAAGGAAAATCTGCAGGGGATCATCGCGCTGGACATTGTCGTGGGGCGGGATGGATCGGTAGTGAGTATGCACGCGCTGAATGGGCCTGAGGTTCTGGCGCGTGCGGCGATGGACGCGCTGCGCTGGTGGAAGTTTGAGCCGTACCGGGTGAATGGGGAGCCGGCGGTGGTGGAGACGACGGTGGCGGTGGAGTTTAAGAGGTAGGCTTCCGGCTAGCAAAAGTGGCTTCCGGCTTCCGGCTCTCGGCTTCCGAAAACTCTTCCCGTCTCCAGAATCTCAAACAGCTAGGGATCTTCAGGTCAGAGAAGCGCTGAGTCCGAACGAGAGCATGGAACACCTTTCGCTGAAGCCGGAAGCCGTTCTAGTCTCTCTTCTTGCGCAGGGCGTGTAGAACGGCTGTGCCGCTGATGCCGAAGCAGAGAATGGACCCCAAGGCGGCGACGAGCATGACGTTGGCGCTGAAGTGCAGGACGTCGGCGACGACCGCAGTGACTGCGAAGATCAATCCCAGAACATTGAGCCAAAGCGGGGCGTGGACTTCGGCACTCGCGTCCTTGCGAAGGCGCAGTTGCAGCAGCAGAGCGGCGAGCCCGATGGCGGCCACGACAACCAGGGCGAGCGGGCTGGAGAAGGCGGAGCGGCTGGTGTAGATCACGACCAGAGCGAGCGCGAGGAGCAGGAGCCCGGCGGCAACGATGCTCCAGCGTCGCGACTTGGGCGGGGGAGCCGGGTTGGAAAGGGCGTCGGGCAAGGAGTTCCGTTCCAAGTTATACAGGGCGGAGCGGGACGTTTTCAATTCGACGGCGTCGGCGCCGAACTCTCCAATTCACTCCGACAGCTTTTTCATTCCTCGGACAGACCAACTTCCTTTTTCCCGGCCGACCACAATCACGCGCTGGGCAGGATGCGGGTGGTGCCGGCGAGCCATTCGGCTTGGCGGGGGTCTCCGTTGTTGACAGCGTAGAGGACGAGTTCCACGCGGGTGGAGATGCCGAGCTTTTCGAAGATGCGGTAAAGGTACTTCTTGATGGTGTGCTCGCTGAGGTTGAGTTCGCGGGCAATCTCGCGGTTGCCCAGTCCTTCGGCGACGAGGGCGACAACTTGTTCCTCGCGCGGGGTGAGCAGGTTCGTGCCTTGAGTGTTGAGCACGCGCAGAGAGGGAATTTCCGAGATAAGGTCCATGATGTAGTTGAGTTGCTCGGTGCTGGCCCAGATCTGTCCCGCGGCCACACGGAGAAGGCACTTGCACAGCAGGCGGAGGTTGCCGTCGGTGATGGGAAAGATGCCGCGGGCGCCGGAGCGAAACGCGCTGACCACGAGATCGCGATCGCAGGTGTCGACGAGCAGGACCTTGGGGATTTCGGGATGGGAAAGATGAAAGCGGCGCAGGGTCGTCACGGTTTCGGAAATGTTCGCGTGCGCGTTCAACGACAGAAGCGCGATGCGCGGATGTTTCATGCTGACTGCCTGGAGGATGGAGGCAGTATCCATGGGGCAGGTGGTGATGTGAAACTCGGAGTGGCGGCGCAAGGCGCTCGTGAGCAACTGAGACTGCATACGATTGGAGTCGGCAATGAGGACACCAATCGTCGTCGGAGTGGCGGCGGACGACGGACTCATCAAGTACTTCTCCCAAAAACTCAAGAAAAACGATGTGGCGATTGTAGGGAGCGGAAGTACGGTCCACAAGGAAGTTGGTCACAAAATATGAGGGCTGCTTTCAAAACGAGAATTCTGATTTCTGTCTGGCGGGAAGGTGGGGAAGCCGGATTCCGCTGTGGAAACTTGATCGAGGCAGAGAAGAGCGAAGACGTGCAGCGCACGCCTTTTCCGCGGGTAATCACTGCGGGTAAGAGATTTCCGATCTGGCATGGCCCGGGTTGCGATCTGTTTCTGTGACGTGACAAACATGCAAGTCTACTTTCGTGGGTACTCCCGCGGGAGGTGTGCCCCCACTGCCTTTTCCGCGTTGTTCGTGGGGACGAACTTCCACAAGCCATTGATTAGATGCGGCGCTGAACCGGGCGAGGTGCTTTCCCGGAAGGGAGAGCGGTCCACTCTGGTAGACGGTACTTCCCATGTCTTGCTCGAAGGTGGGTGCGAGCTTAAGTTGCAGGAGTAGAGAGTCATGCAAGCGAACCTCTCGGCGCCGGGGAGGGGGCGCAAGGGCCCATGAAACGTTTATTCATATTCGTCCGATTTATAGCCGTGGCCCTATTGATTGTCGATTGTGGTTCGGCCGTGTTCGCGCAGGGTGAAAAGACAGACCTGAGCGGAAACAAGGAAACTTCCCGATCCGGCTTTACCGGGGCAGGAACGGGAGGCAGTCGTACAACGGCCGCAAAACCCGGAGGAGCGGATGGCCTGGGAAACCCCTTACTCGGAGGGGAGCGTCATCCGCTCTACCGGTTACGACCCAGCGACGTGGTGGAGATCAGCTTTACCGTCGCCCCGGAATTCAACCAAACCCTGACCGTGCAGCCGGATGGCTATGTGATGTTGAAAGACGCGGGCATGGTGGACGTCCAGGGGCTCAACCTTGAGGAGTTCAGCGACGCAGTACAGAAGGCGTACCGAGGATATCTGCACGATCCGCAGGTGGCGGTGGCGCTAAAGGAATTCGAGCGGCCGAGCTTCGTCGTGGGAGGCGAAGTCGGCAAGCCAGGAAAGTACGAACTGCGCTCGGACACGACGGTAGCGGAGGCGGTGCAGATCGCGGGCGGGCTTACCCAGCAGGCGAAGCACTCCCAGGTTGTGCTGTTCCGGCGAGTGAACGACGATCTGGTGGAAACGCGGCTGCTCAATCTGAAAAAAATGCTGAAGGAGAGCAGCCTGAAGGAAGATGCTCATCTTCGGCCGGGAGATATGGTTTTCGTTCCCCAGAATTCGATTTCGAAAATTGCACGCTTCCTGACCAAGCCTTCCCTCAGCATGTATTTCAATCCCACCCAATTCTAGAAAGGGATTTCTCAGACTCGCATGCCATCAGACGAAGACCCTTATCGCGGGCGAGAGCAGGCAGCTACGCCAACCATGCGGGAACTGCTCATGGTGCTGTTCCGCCAGCGAAGGGTCTTCGTCTGCGTCTCAGGGCTGGTATTGGCGATCGCGGTCCTGTATGCGTTCGCAGGGACCAAATATCAGGCCAACATGAAAGTGCTGGTGAGGAGGGGACGGGCGGATGCTCCGGTGAGCGTGGCGGAAAGCGCTCCGCTGGACCTGACGCGGATGGAAATCACGGAAGAGGAGTTGAATTCTGAGGTGGAGTTACTGCGGGATGATGAGGTCCTGCGGCGTGTAGTGGAGGAAACGGGGGTAGGCGGACGCGACTGGCTCCACTTTCTGCGCCTGAGCGAGGGGAAAGCACAGCGAGTGGAGCGGGCGGCGCGGCGGCTGGCCAAGAAGTTGGAAGTGCAGCCGGTGAAGAAAACGAACCTGATTGCGATCAGCTTCGCGGCGGACGATCCGCGGTTAGCGGCGAAGGTATTGCAATCGGTGGCGAACGCTTACCTGGAGAAGCATATGGAGGTGCACCGGCCCGCCGGGCAGTTCCGCTTCTTCGACCAGCAGCGAGGCGAATCGAGACTGCAACTCGAGGAGGCGAAGGGAAAGCTGTTGCAGTTTACCGCGCGGCATGGAGTTGTGGCGGCGGCACAGCAGCGTGATCTGACGCTGCAGAAACTGAGCGAGGTGGATGCGAGTTATCGGCAGACGCGGATCGATCTGGCGGAGACACAACAGCGAGTGTGGGAACTCGGAGACGAAGTTGCAAAGCTGCCCGAAAGGACCACCACGCAGGTCCGCATTTCTGACAACCCTGAACTGTTGAAGTCGTTGAAGGCGAGTTTGCTGGATCTGCAATTGAAGCGGACGCAGTTGCTGACGAAATTCGAGCCCAGCCATCGTTTTGTGCAGGAAGTCGATCAGCAGATTGCGCAGACCGAAGGGACGATCGCGACGGAGAACGCACTGCCGCTGCGGGATGAAACTACCGACAAGAATGTGCAACACGAATGGGCGAAGTCGGAATTGCAGCGGGCGCAAGTGCAGTTGAAAGCTTTGCAGGCGCGGGAGGCTGCAACCGTCACTCAGGAGGCCGCTTACCGGTCGATGGCGCGGCAGCTGGGCGAGGACGCGGTCACCCAGGACGACTTGCTCAGCACCGAGAAGGCCGCACAGGAGAACTATCTTCTCTATGTGAAGAAGCAGGAAGAAGCGCGGATGGACGATGCTCTGGATGAACGGGGCATCGTCAACGTGGCGATCGCGGAGCATCCGGTGGTTCCGGCATTGCCAGTATCGTCAGCGTGGACAGTGCTGGCCATCGGATTGGCTGCCGCGGGTGCTGCAGGCACCGGTGCGGCATTTGCAGCGGACCATCTGGATCCTTCATTTCGCACGCCGGAGGATGTGCTGGCGTACTTGGACTCTCCAGTGTTGGCGTCGCTGCCACGACGGGCACGAGGGGATCTTTCCGCATGAGAGAAGGAGTCATGAGCGCAGGAGTGTTGTTTGCGCGGTCGACCGTGCGGGAGAAGGTGCGTTCCGAGGAGGAGATCGCACCGGAAGCGGGGGGATGGAATCCCGAAGACTTCGCTCGGGAGCAGATCCGGGGTTTGGTGCGGCAAGTCTTCTTCTCAAATGTCGAGCGACCGGTGAGGCAGGTCGTATTTAGCGCTATGGATCCGGAAACGGATGTGAAGAGTATCTGCCGACAAGTTGGTGAGGCCCTGGCACTCGAGACGGCGGGCAGCGTCGCGCTCGTGGGAGAGCATCCGCAGGTCTTGCGGGATCCAGACCCGCGTCAGTTAAAGAATTCGGATGGAAGTGGGTCTCTGCGCGAGGCAGCGACTCGCTTGCGAGGCAATCTGTGGCTGGTGCCGGTCGCGGAGAAGGGTGGAGAGCGAGGCACGACTGCATGGTTGCATTCGCATCTGGGCGCCGTGCGCCGAGAGTTTGAGTACTCGATTCTTGCTGCGCCACCCGCCGGAGAGTCGAACGAGGCAGCATCGATGGCGCAGTTCGTGGACGGAATCATTCTGGTGTTGTCGGCCCGCCGCACGCGTCGGGTCGTCGCGCGGAAGATCAAAGAGGTGCTGGAGGCGACGCAGGCGCGCGTCCTGGGGACCGTGCTGACCGACAGGGTCTTCCCAATTCCCGAAAGGATCTACCGGCGGTTATAGAGGCAATTGGCCAACAAGCGGAAGGGATTGAAATGTCGTCTTCCTTACTTCATCACGGGCAGCAGAAGGAGCAGGTAGTCGACTGGGCAAGGCTGATCCCGGGAGAGACGCAACGGTTTCGCCGCGGCGGGCGGAAGCCGTCGCAGGCGGTTCGAGCCTGCACGTCCGAAAAAGTGGAGGAGATTGAGACGAGGCAGGCAGTGCGGGCGCCGGAGAATGCGCTGACTTTGCTGGTCCCCGGTCCTCTGCAGGATCGAATGGCTTGGAGATGGATGCGCGCGACGGCCGTCGACTTCGCGCTGGTGACGCTGAACTGGCTGTTGATTGGCGCGTCGCTGGTGCCGTTGCGAATGCTGTTTCCACGTGTGTGGTCGTTCGCGTATGCCGCTGGGGCTCCGGTTTCTCTGTTGGGCATCGCTTTGCTGCATGCGGCACTGATTACGTTGATGGGATACTCCGAGGGGCTCCGTGCTGGAGACGGCAATTTGCGGCGGCAGGCCCGCATTCTCGGCAAGTCGATCATGTGGGCGACCGCTCTCATGTGCATCGCCTATGGCTTGCAAGGAGTTCCCTGGACCGTCTGCGGTTTGTTCTGTGGGGCTGGCTTGCTGCACTTTGGCGCGCTGTGGGCCTGGCGATGGCAGAGCGGGTGGCTGAGCGGTTCCGCGCAGCGCAGCGCAGACGTGAGGAACGTGCTGATCGTGGGAGCGGGAGGAGTCGGACGACGCGTGGCTTCGCACGTGGAGGGGCATCCGGAAGCCGGGCGAAGGGTGTGCGGGTTCCTGGACAACGACCGTCCTGTGGGCAATGGAGTTATCGGGCGCGTAGGCGATTTGGCGCGGATGGCGCGCACGGGATTTGTGGACGAGGTGATTCTGGCGGCACCGCATGATCGAGGTTTGACCGTGCAAGTGGTCCGCGAGGCGCAGCGGTTGCGCCTGGATGTGGAGATTATTCCGGAGTTGTTCGGATGCAAGCCGGCGGGCATGGAGGTCGAGCGGGTTGGAGATATGCCTGTGATTTGTCTGCACGCGGAGCGATTGCCAGCAGCGGGGCTGGCGTTGAAACGAGCGGTGGACGTTGCGGGAGCAGGTGTGGCACTCGCGGTGCTGTCGCCGCTGCTGGGAATCATCGCCGGGTTGATCAAGATAGATTCGCGGGGGCCTGTTTTTTATTGCGCACAGCGGGCGGGGCGGAAGGGGCGGCTGTTTCGCTGCTACAAGTTTCGCACCATGGTGAGCGATGCGGATTTGTTGAAAGACCGTCTGCGGCGGAACAACCAGAGATCAGGACCGTTTTTCAAGATCGCGGAGGATCCGCGAGTAACGAGGGTGGGGCGCTTTCTGCGGCGCTACAGCTTGGATGAACTACCGCAGCTCTGGAACGTTGTGCAAGGGGACATGAGTCTGGTGGGGCCCAGGCCGCATCCGCTGGACGATGTGGCGGGCTACGAAATCGAGCACCTGGCGCGTCTCGACGTCACGCCGGGAATCACGGGGCTGTGGCAGGTCACCGCGCGGCGCGATCCCTCGTTCGAGCGGGGCATGGAATTGGATCGGGAATACATCCGGACGTGGAGTCTGGGATCGGACATGCGAATTCTGCTGAGAACGGTGTTTGCCGTTGTGCGGGGAAGCGGGGACTGATGCCGCCGGTCTCGCTAAGAGCCGCACCCTCGGAGGTTGCCGCCGATTTCCTTGCTGGCGCGGGACGGATCGTTCTGCTCCCACTGCAGGGACTGATCGCGGCGCCTACCCTTCTGTTTCTGGCGGCGCTGACGGCGATGCTGCTACGTCATCCGGATGTTGCGTTTTATGAGATCGACCGCGTGGCGCTGGGACTCCTCGTGGTGGGAGTCGTAGGACGAGCGGTGGTCCTTCGGCAGCGGCTGTTTGTGATGGAACGAGTGACGTGGCCGCTGATGGGTTTGACGGCGTTGGCTCTCGCTGGCGTGATCGGGCAGCCGTTCGAGCACGAGACCTGGAGCCTGCTGGCGTCAAAGTTGATTGTTCCGCTCACGCTATTTCATCTGGCGGGACTGGTGTTCACCGAGGAACGGCATTTCCGGCAATTTGAAGTGTTTGCGCTGGTTCTGCTGGCGTATTTGAGCTTTACTGCGATCGCCTTCCTGGTGGGTGCGCGCGCGCTGATCTTCCCGCGCTTCATTCTCGATGAAAGCCTCGGAATTCACATCGACCGGGCCCGCGGACCGCTGATGCAAGCGGTGGCCAACGGCGTCTCCCTGAACATTTTGGGGTTGCTGGCTCTGCATGCGTACCGTCGAGGAAGCGCACGAGGAGTGAAGATCGCGCTCTTGCTGGCCTCGGTTCCGATCGCAATTCTGGCGACCATGACGCGTGCAGTGTGGTTATCGTTTGGTGGTTCGGTGGTCGCGCTGATCTTTTTTTCCAGGAACCGCAAGATGCGGCTCGCGTATGTAGGGCTGGCCTTGATGGCCGCGGTGGGGCTGGTTGTGATTCTGAGTTCGTCGGAGTTCGGGGGAACGCTGAACGATCGGCTGGAAGAACGGGGTCCGGTGGATTTTCGCGAGGCAGTGTATGCGGGCAGCTGGCAAATGTTTCTAGAGCGTCCGCTGACGGGGTGGGGCTTTCACCAGATGCCGGCGGAGTTACCGCGGTTCGTCAGCGAGTACAACCAGAAGATTATCTATCCGCACAATACTTATCTGGAACTGCTGGCGGAGCACGGGGTCGCGGGACTGCTCCTGTATTTCTGGCTGATGTGGGAGATGTGGCGGTTGGGTCGAGGCGCGATTCCGTCTATGGAGAGAGACGGATTCCTCGATCGGAATTTTCATCGAATGTGGCCGATTCTGCTGGCCGTGTATTGGGTGAACGCGGCGACGGTTGTGATGAGTTATCAGTTCGTGAATGGTTTGCTGTTCACCATGGCGGGGATGCTGGCGGCGCAGCGACGAAGAGCGGAGGCTTCGACGTCATGCTGACCGTCGCTTATTTCGCCAATCAGTTTCCGTCCGCGGTCGAACCGTATGTGATCGAGGAGATTGAGGAGCTGCGAAGCCGGGGAGTCCGGGTGATCGCGGGGAGCGTGCGGCAGCCGCGAGGAGATCAATCGTCGTCGATGGACTGTACCCCTGAAGTCGTATTGCAGCCGATGGCGATCATCACTCTGATCCGCGCGCTGTGGCTCTGCGTGCGACGGTGGAAGCGGGTTTCTCCACTGATCACGCGGGTCGTTTTTTTCGGCAGCGAAGGGCCGGTGAAGCGAGTGAAGGCACTGGCGCACACCTGGATGGGTGCCTGCTATGCGGTGCTGCTGGAGGGCCGAGGGGTCGACCACATTCACGTGCATCACGGTTATTTCGGTTCGTGGATTGCGATGGTGGCGGCCCGCCTGCTGGGCGTGGAATTCAGCATGACCCTCCACGGATCCGATCTGCTGCTGCATGCAACGTACCTCGATACGAAGCTGGCGAACTGTGCGTTCTGCCTGACGATTTCGGAATATAACCGGCGTTACATTCGACAATGTTATCCCGACCTCGATGCGGAGAAAGTGATCGTGGCGCGCCTGGGAGTAGAGGTGTCCGAGCATGCGGCACTCGCAGCTCCAAGAGCGCACACGAAGGATGATCCGTTCACGATTCTCGCCGTAGGCCGGCTGCACGCGGTGAAGGATCATGCGTTTCTGGTTCGAGCTTGCGCGCAACTTCACGATCGCGAAGTGCCCTTCGAATGCTTGATCGCGGGCGATGGACCAGAGCGTCGCAACCTGGAGTCATTGATTCGACAGTGCGGGCTGAAGGGCCGAGTCAGTTTGCTGGGACACGTGCCGCGCGAGCAGATGGAGTCCTTGCAGGACCGGGCGGACCTCGTCGTGCTGACAAGCCGAAGCGAGGGAATTCCGCTGGTGCTGATGGAGGCCATGGCACGCGGAAAGATCGTGCTGGCACCGGCGATCACCGGAATTCCTGAACTGGTGATTGCGGGCCAGACCGGATTTCTATACGAACCTGGATCGCCGGATGATTTCGTCGATCGACTGCTCTTCATTCGGTCACTCCTGCAAGCGCCAGATCATCCCGAGATTCGTCCGTACATTCTTTCGGCGGCCCGGCAGTTGGATTGGGTACGGCACGCGGCGCAGTTGCAGGTTTGGCACAACTTCAACCGCAGCAAAAATCTGGAGTCATTCGGCGATGTATTTGTGCGGCGGATCGTCCCGCAGACGGAGAGCGTCCCTGATGAGAATCTTGTACTGCAACAAATATAACTATCCGTTCAGCGGGACTGAGGTCTACCTGTTCGAATTGATGGAGCTGATGCGGGCGCAGGGTCATGAAGTGGCGCTGTTTTCGATGGCTCATCCACGAGGGGAGTCGACTCCGTACGACCGGCACTTCGTGCCGCACATCGACTTCAAGGCGAAGACTGGATGGTGGCAGAAGGCGCGACAGGCCGGACATGCGATCTATTCCAAAGAGGCGCGCCGGCGGATCCGGGCGATGATCGCGGAGTTCCGACCGGATGTCGCGCATGTGCGAAATATATATCACCACCTGTCGCCGTCGATCTTGTGGGAACTGAAGGCCCAGAACGTTCCGGTCGTGTATCACCTGAATGATTTCAAACTGTTGTGCCCGAGTTACAACCTGGTGTCGCAGGGGGAAGCGTGTGAAGCTTGCAGGGGCGGCGAATTCTGGCACGCGCTGCGGCCAAGCTGTTATCCGGGGATGGGTGCGCGGATGACTTTGACCGCCGAAGCTTATTTTCATCGCGGGCTGGGTACTTATCGAAAGTGCGTGGACTTGTTTCTGGCGCCCAGTCAGTTTGTGCGCGACAAGTTTGTGGAGCATGGATGGAAGGCCGACAAGTTTGAGGTCCTGCCCCATTTCCAGCAGATTCACCCGTTGAGGGAGACGCAGGGAGATGAGCGACGGCTCCTGTACTTCGGAAGGCTATCGGCGGAGAAGGGAGTGGATGACTTGCTGCGGTCGATGCAACAAGTTCCGCAAATGCGATTGATCGTCGCCGGGGATGGGCCACAGCGCGGAGAACTCCAGGAATTGGCGACTGCTCTCCGATTGTCGAACGTGGAGTTTGTGGGACAAGTGGGGCGCGCGGAACGCGACTCCCTGATCGCCAGGTCGTGTTTCACGGTGCTGCCGTCCCACGCATACGAAACCTTGGGGAAGACCATCCTTGAATCCTATGCGGAGGGGCGCGCGGTGGTGGCGTCGGATCTGGGATCCAGGAGGGAACTGGTTCAACAGGGTGAGACAGGACTTCTATATCGAACCGGTGATGTGAATCAACTCGCGGAAGCGATTCAAACGCTCGGTTCGACGCCCGAGTTGGCAGAGGAAATGGGACGTGCCGGATGGGAAAAGGTGCACCAGTATCATACGCCAGAGGGACATTACCAGAAACTCTTGAGTTTGTATGAAGGGCTGGTTGCAAGCAAGGCGAAACCAACCCAGGAACTGGCGGCGATGCCTGAGCGCCCGCGGACGCAGCAAAAGCGAAGATTACGGGTGGCGTTCATTGGCGGCCGGGGAGTGATCTCGAAATACAGTGGAATTGAGACCTATTACGAAGAGGTGGGGAAGCGTCTCGTGCAGATGGGGCACGAAGTCACGGTGTATTGCCGTAACTACTTCACGCCGGCTTTGACAGAACACAATGGCATGCGTCTGGTGCGTCTGCCGACAATCCGGTCAAAGCATCTCGAAACCGTAATTCATACGTTGCTTAGCACGGTGCACGCGCTCACCCAGCGCTATGACCTGGTGCACTACCATGCGCTGGGGCCAGCGCTCTTTTCACTCCTTCCACGGTTAGTCGGCAAAAAGACCGCCGTGACCGTGCAAGGGCTGGATTGGCAGCGGAAGAAGTGGGGGCGGTCGGCGTCGGCGGTGCTGCAACTGGGGGAGAGAGCGTCGGTACGGCTTCCCAATGGAACCATGGTCGTGTCGCAGACTCTGCAACAACGGTACCGTGAAACCCACGGCATCGAAGCCTTCTATGTGCCCAACGGTGGGGTGCTGCGGGAGAGAAGTGAGCCGAGGGCCATTCTGGAGTGGGGACTCGAGCCGGGCAAGTACGTGCTATTTCTCGGTAGATTCTCGCCGGAAAAAGGATGCCACTTGCTGGTTGAGGCATTCGAACAGATCGATACCGATGTGAAGCTAGTGATGGCCGGGGCGGCGAGTTACTGCGACGACTACAGCCGCGAGTTGCGAACGCACGCCAGCGATCAGATCCGCATGCTCGATTGGATTTCAGGTGAGACCCTGGATGAACTGCTGACCAATGCGATGGTGTTTGTGCTGCCGTCGGACCTGGAGGGGCTGTCGTTGGCCCTGCTGGATGCGATGGGAGCAGGCCTGTGCGTGCTGACCAGTGACGTTCCGGAGAACTGCGAAGTAGTCGACGGGGCTGGATTTACGTTCCGGCGCGGGAGTGCGGCAGACCTGGCAGACCGGCTGCGCTTTCTGATTGCGAATCCTGCCGTGCGCCAGGCTGCGGGAAGAACGGCGAAGACTCGCATCGCTGAGCAGTATCAGTGGCAGAAGGTCGCTGAAGATATCGAGAAGGCCTACTTCACGGTGCTGGGAGTCGAGCCGGCGAGCGCGCCGATCAAGAAGCCCGCCATACTGGCGGCTGCGGCCGGTGCTCGTGAGACTACAGAACGGCGAGCGGGATAGCGAGACTCAGCGTAAATCCAAGGCTTGAGCGGAGGACGGGGCCAACCTCGTCCTTTTTTATTACAATCAATTGCGTCGCACGGCTGAGTGCAAGGGTTCTGCAAGTCGGCCACAACTCTCATGCAAAATACGATTCTGGTAACCGGGGGCGCGGGATTCATCGGCTCTAACTTCATCCTGCAGCGGATGCAGGAGCCGGCGACATCGATCGTCAATCTCGACAAACTGACGTACGCTGGGAACCTACACAATCTCGAAACCGTCGCATCGGACAGCCGGTATAAGTTCGTCCACGGCGATATCGGCGATCGAGCGCTGGTGCGGCAACTGCTGGAAACGCACCATCTGTCCGCAATTGTCCACTTCGCGGCGGAAAGCCACGTAGACCGCTCGATCCGGGGGCCGGAAGATTTCGTTCGCACCAACATCGATGGGACATTCGCATTGCTGGAAGAGACTCGCGCCTACTGGAGCGCGCTGTCGGACGAACAGCGAAAAAGCTTCCGATTCGTACATGTTTCGACGGACGAAGTGTACGGCTCCCTGGGCCCAGAGGATCCGCCCTTCAGCGAGAGCACGCCATACGCTCCGAACAGTCCGTATGCCGCGTCGAAGGCCGCGTCCGATCATCTGGTGCGGGCGTATCACCATACTTATGGCCTGCCGACGCTCACGACCAACTGCTCGAACAATTACGGGCGCTTTCAATTTCCCGAGAAACTGATTCCCTTGATGATCCTGAACGCTCGAGACGGGAAGGCGCTGCCGGTGTATGGGGATGGCCAGAACGTCCGCGACTGGCTCTACGTAGAGGATCACTGCGAGGCAATCGCAACTGTGCTGCGGCGTGGGCGTCCCGGCGAAACCTACAACATCGGTGGCTGGAATGAGAAGCCGAACCTCGAAATCGTACAGACGATTTGCGATCTGGTGGACGAAAGGGCGCCGCGTGCGGGAAACTCCCGTCGCGACCTGATCACTTTTGTGAAGGACCGTCCAGGACATGACCGCCGCTATGCGATGGACGCGCGCAAGATTGAACGCGAGTTGGGCTGGAGACCGAAGGCCTCGTTTGAAAGTGGTATCCGCGAGACGGTTCGCTGGTATCTTGAAAACGAGGCGTGGGTGCGGGACGTTACCAGCGGAAGCTACCGGCAGTGGGTTGCGACGCACTACTCCGGCTAAATCTCAGAACGAGAAGACAGATCGAATCATGGAAGAGAGCACACGGTATAAAGGCATCATCCTGGCGGGTGGATCGGGCACGCGTCTGTATCCGGTGACGCAGGTTACCGGGAAGAGTCTGCTTCCTGTGTACAACAAGCCCATGATTTATTACCCGCTGAGCACGTTGATGCTGGCGGGGATCCGGGACATCCTGGTGATTTCTACTCCTGAGGATGCGCCCAAGTTCGAGGCGCTTCTTCGGGATGGCAGCCAGTTCGGGATTCGTCTGCAATATCAGGTCCAGCTTAAGCCGGAGGGCATCGCGCAGGCGTTCCTGCTGGGGCAGATGTTTCTGAATGGCAGTCCTTGCGCCCTCGTGCTAGGCGACAACATTTTTTACGGGCACGACTTGGCGAAAGATCTGCGAGAGGCCGCGAACAAGGTCCATGGAGCTCGAGTCTTCGCGTATCCGGTGCATGATCCGGAGAGGTATGGAGTCGTCGAGTTTGATCCCAGCGGGCGCGCGCTGAGCATCGAGGAAAAGCCGAAGCAGCCGAAATCGCGATATGCGGTCACGGGACTTTATTTCTACGATGATCAGGTGGTGGAGATTGCCAAATCGTTGAAGCCCAGCGCGCGCGGCGAACTCGAGATCACCGACGTTAACCGAACCTACCTAAAGAAAGAGCAGTTAGAAGTTGTGGTGATGGGGCGCGGCATGGCGTGGCTGGATACGGGTACGCATGAATCGCTGATGGACGCCGCGCTCTACATTCAGGCAATCGAGAAGCGGCAGGGATTGATGGTGGCGTGTCCGGAGGAGATCGCTTACCGGTCAGGTTACATTACTGCGGCACAAGTGGAAAAAACTGGCGGCGCCATGAAGAACAGCAGCTACGGAGCGTACCTGCTGCAGCTCTTGCGGGAAAGGGTATTCTGAGGTGACCACGGTTTCGGGGTTGCCGCGTGCGATGGATGCGATCAGGAAAATTCCGACTTCTCTGGCGGGCGTCGTCATTCTCGAACCGCGGGTGTTCGGCGACGAGCGGGGATTCTTTCTTGAAAGCTACAATGAAAAAGTCTTTGCCGACCTAGGGATCAAGGAGCAGTTCGTCCAGGATAATCATTCCGGTTCGCGACGAAATGTGGTGCGCGGGTTGCACTATCAGATTAAGCAGCCGCAGGGAAAACTGGTGCGGGTGGTGGAAGGCGAGGTTCTCGATGTCGCGGTAGACATGCGCCGCAGTTCTGCGACATTTGGTGGATGGGAGGCGGTGCGCTTATCGGGTGAGAACAAACGCATGCTCTGGATACCCGTTGGATTTGCGCACGGATTCCGTGTGACTTCCGAGAGCGCGCAGGTGCTCTACAAGGCGACCAACTACTACGCTCCTGAACATGAGCGCACGGTGGCATGGAATGATCCGGACTTGAAGATTGACTGGAAACTGGAAGGCGAACCCATCGTGTCGGCGAAAGACCAGCGCGGCATTGCTCTGCGCGACGCCGAGACCTTCGAATAGCCACATGGACAAATCACCTCAATGAAAGCGATCCTTCTTGGAGCCTCGGGTCTTCTGGGTAAAGCGCTCATGCGCGAATGGACTCGAGATGAAGTAGTCGGCCTCTCGTCGCACGATGTGGATATTTGCGACGCGGATCAGGTGCAAGGGGTGCTGGAGAAGGCGCGTCCTGAGTGGATTGTGTTGGCGGCTGCATACACCAATGTTGACGATTGCGAGAGTCATCCAGACCTGGCGCTGGCGGTGAATCGCGACGGCGCGGTGAATGTGGCTCAGGCCGCTAAACGAATCGGCGCGAAGCTCCTGTTCATCAGTTCAGACTACGTGTTTGATGGGAAGAAGACGTCCCCATATGAAGTCGGGGATACACGCAATCCCCAGAGCGTCTACGGACGGTCGAAGGCCGAAGCAGAGGTTCGCTTGCTGACGGCTCTTCCGGATTGTTGCATCGCGCGCACTTCGTGGCTGTTTGGCACCGGTGGGAAGTGCTTTCCCGATACGATTCTGAAACTGGCTGCGAGCCGGCCTGCGTTGGATGTAGTCGACGACCAGCGGGGATCTCCGACGTATTCCGTGGACTTGTCGCGGGCGATCATCGGGTTATGCCGTAACCACGCTAGTGGGATCGTGCACGTGACGAACGCCGGGGATTGTTCATGGTTTGAATTCGCGCAGGAGATCGTGAAGGGCGGGGGGCTCACCACTGAGGTGCGCCCGGTCAGCAGTCAGCAAATGGCGCGTCCAGCACCGCGTCCGGCGTATTCTGTTCTTTCATCGAAGAGCCTGCAGCAATACGGGATCACCGTGCCCACCTGGCAGGATGCGCTGCGGCGCTATTTGCAGGAACGCAAGACCTAGGCTGCCTGCCCGGACGTTGCTTCGCCTCACCTGAGGCTGTTACGATGCGGCGGGGTTCTCGCCAATTGAAGTCCATCCCGAATTACATTGACGGGCAATTCGTACGGGGAAAACGGGAGTTCGCCGATCTGAACCCGGCGGACGGAAGTGTGATCGCGCAAGTCGCGGAGGCGGATCAGGGGCTCGTTGACGACGCAGTACGGGCGGCCCGCAAGGCGTTGCGTGGCGAGTGGGGACGGTGGGGAATCCGTGAACGCGCTACGCGGTTGCACAAAGTTGCGGATGCAATCGAGGCGCGCTTCGATTGCTTCGTCGCGGCCGAAGTTGCGGATACGGGCAAGCCGGTGGCACTGGCTTCGAAGTTAGATGTTCCGCGCGCGGCGGCGAATTTTCGAGCGTTCGCCGACGTGATCAAGACGGCGGGGATGGAGTCCTTTCAGACAGAAACTCCTGACGGCAAGAACGCGCTGAACTACGCTGTCCGCAAGCCGCTGGGAGTCATTGGGATCATCACTCCCTGGAATCTTCCGCTTCTGCTGCTCACCTGGAAAGTTGCGCCTGCCCTGGCGTGCGGCAATACCGTTGTGGTGAAACCGTCTGAGGAAACTCCGGCGACGGCGACGCTGCTCGCGGAGGTGATGAAGGAAGCCGGAATCCCTGGCGGAGTTTATAACGTGGTCCACGGATTTGGGCCGAACTCGGCAGGCGAGTTTCTTACGCAGCATCCAGATGTGAATGCCGTGACCTTCACCGGCGAGTCGCAGACCGGTGCGGCGATTATGAAGACGGTAGCCGCCTCGGTGAAGCCTGTGTCGTTTGAACTCGGCGGCAAGAATGCAGCGATTGTTTTTGCCGATTGCGACTTTGAGGAAGCGGTAAATGGGATCAGTGAGGCTGTCTTCTTGAACACTGGGCAGGTTTGCCTGTGTACGGAGCGAGTGTATGTTGAGCGCGCGATCTTTGAAAAGTTCGTTGGAGCGCTCAAGCGCAAGGCAGAGAGCTTGCGTGTGGGATCTCCGTTGGAAAAGACCACGGACCTTGGCCCTCTCATTTCGTCGCAGCATCGCGAGAAGGTGCTCTCATATTTCCGGCTGGCGCGCGAAGAGGGCGCGGAGGTAGTCACTGGTGGAGGAGTTCCTGAGTTTGGCAACGTGCTCGACAAGGGCTTCTATGTGCAGCCAACGATCTATACTGGGTTGCCGGAATCAGCGCGCTGCGTGAAGGAAGAAATCTTCGGGCCGGTGTGCCATGTCGCTCCCTTCGATACGGAAGAGGAGGCGGTGAGCATGGCGAACGATACAAAGTACGGCCTGGCAGCGTCGATCTGGACCACGAACCTGAAGCGCGGGCATCGCGTGGCGCAGCAGATGAATGTGGGTATTACCTGGGTGAATTGCTGGTTCCTCCGCGATTTGAGGACGCCATTTGGTGGAGTAGGACTTTCGGGGATCGGACGCGAAGGCGGCATGCACTCACTGAATTTCTATTCCGAACTGAACAATATTTGCATTCGGCTGTGAAGGTCCGAGCAGGCGGATCAGAGATATGGGGAAAGTTTCAAGCAAGGTGATTGCGGGGAAGGCGAAGCCCCGGGGCAAGTATCCGCATGTGAAGCGCGCGGGCGATTTTCTCTTTGTGTCGGGGACGAGCGCACGCCGCGCCGACAACTCGATTGCCGGGGCGGAAGTGGACGAGTTTGGGACGGCGCATCTCGACATTCGAGCGCAGACGAAGGCCGTGATTGAGAACGTGCGCGACATTCTGAAAAGTGAGGGCGCGCAACTCGAAGATGTTGTGGAAGTAACGTCGTACCTCGTAAGCATGAACGATTTCGCGGGATACAACGACGTGTATGGCGAGTACTTCGGCTGCGATGGGCCGGCTCGTACCACTGTGGCCGTGCACCAGCTGCCGCATCCACATTTGCTGATTGAAATCCGGGCGATGGCGTACAAGCCAGAGAAAACGAAATAAGGGGGCGCAATGCCGTCCATCAAGAGTCTCAAGGCGTTCAATTTTCAGGGCTGGATCGAAGAGAATAAAGAGAAGTTCAGGCCGCCCGTGGGCAATGCGCAGGTGTGGGAGGACGGTGAGATGATGGTGACCGTGGTGGGAGGTCCTAACAACCGGCGCGATTATCACGACGATCCGACCGAAGAATTCTTCTACCAATTGAAGGGCAATATTTTTCTCCGGATCATGGAGACTCCGGGTAATCCACCGCTGGAGATTCCGATCAAAGAGGGCGAAATCTTTCTTCTACCCAAGCACATGCGACATTCTCCCCAGCGATTGCAAGAGGGCAGTATCGGCGTGGTGGTCGAGATGCCGCGTCCAGAAGGTGCGATGGATGGTTTCGAATGGTATTGCCAGAACTGTCATCAGTTAGTGCATCGCGCAGAAGTGAAACTGAAGAGTATTGTGCGCGATTTGCCGCCGCTGTTTGAGCAGTTCTATGGCAACGAGAGCCTGCGCAAGTGCAAACACTGTGGAGCGGTTCATCCCGGCAAACAGTAAATGCCAGTCATCGACATCCATAATCATTTCTTCCCGCGCACCTGGCCGGATCTGGCGGCGCGTTACGGCACCCCCAACTGGCCGTGGATCAAGCACACTGAGGCCGGGAAAGCCGAGATCATGGTGGGCGACCAATTTTTCCGCCAGATCTATTCTGCGTGCTGGGATCCCGAAGTGCGGCTCGACGAAATGGACCGGGACGGCGTTGAGACGCAGGTGATCTCGGCCACGCCGGTGCTGTTCGCGTACGAACGTCCGGTGGAGCATGCGCTGGATTGTGCGCGCTTGTTCAACGATGCTGCGCTGGAACTGTGCGCGCAGGGCAAAGGGCGGCTGAAATCGTTGTGTCAGGTTCCTCTGCAGGATATTGATGCGTCGTGTAAGGAACTGAGCCGCTGCATGCGTGCGGGACATCTGGGAGTGCAGATTGGCAATCACGTTGGCGAGAAAAATCTCGATGATCCGGGGATTGTGACTTTCCTCCATCATTGCGCGGATGAAGGCGCCGCGGTGCTGGTCCATCCTTGGGACATGCTTGCTCCGCAGCGCATGCCGAAGTACATGATGCCGTGGACCGTGGGGATGCCTGCCGAGACGCAGCTCGGCATTGTGGCGATGATTCTCGGCGGTGCGTTCGATAAATTGCCAAAGAATCTGAGAATTTGCTTCGCACACGGAGGAGGAAGCTTCGCGTTCCTGCAGGGACGGCTGGAGAATGCCTGGCATCATCATCCCGTAGCGCACGGCGTTTGTGAGTTGCCGCCCAGCCAGTATGTGAATCGGTTCTCCGTGGATTCCGCGGTGTTCGACGAGCGTGCGCTGCTGTTTCTGGTGGGAACGATGGGAGAGGGGCGCGTGATGCTGGGCTCGGATTATCCGTTCCCTCTAGGCGAACATCGTGTGGGGTCGTTGATTCGATCGAGTCCTTTGAGCGCTCAGGCAAAGGATCGACTGCTGGGCGCGAATGCCATGGAATTTCTGGGATTAGGAAGCCAGACCTCGGTTGCCACAGAAAAGATCATCGCAGGTGACGGAGCGCCCACTGTGCCGCAGGAAGAGCAACTCACCTACAGTTCGTATCTCAAAGTTCCAGAACTGCTGAAGCTGCAGCATCCCCAGTCGACACCGCAACATCACGACGAGCTTTTGTTCATCATCGTGCATCAGACTTATGAGTTGTGGTTCAGAGAATTGCTGCACGATCTGGATGCGGTGGTCGCAAATCTCAAAGCAGCGGGAGCGAATCCGAAGTCGCGTGACGAAGTCTATGAAGCGGCGCGATTGCTGCGGCGCTGCACGGAAATTACGCGAGTGTTGGTCGAGCAGTTTACTATCCTGGAGACGATGCTGCCCACGCACTTTCTCGCGTTCCGCGGAAAGCTGGAGCCGGCCAGCGGATTCCAGTCGGAACAATTCCGTGAACTGGAGTTCCTGTGTGGCTTGAAAGACGCGAAGATGTTGCGGTACCACAGGCCAACTCCGGAAGCTCACGCTCTGCTGGAACGCAGACTGCGCGAGCCTTCGCTGCACGATGTGTTCTTCGATGCTTTGCGGACCATGGGCAAGCTGCAGGTTGAAGCGAACGCGACGGAGCGCGAGCGATTCGACGCTCGAGCCAGGGCAGTGCTCGCCCTATACCGGGACGAACGCAGCCATCGTGACTGGATTGACGTGTGCGAACGGCTCACGGAATTTGATGAATTGGTCGTGAGTTGGAGGCTGCGGCACATCCAACTGGTGGAGCGCGTGATAGGCGTGCGCATGGGAACGGGCGGAACTGCTGGGGCGTCGTACTTGAAGCTGACACTGGACAAGAAGTTCTTTCCGGAGCTTTGGGAGGCGCGGACGCTGCTGACGGAGTAGCCGAGCGAGTCGCGCCTCGAAATCTGAGTCATCCACAATTGTTCATGACAGGTAAAGCCGAGACCATCTCGCTGATTGGCGCCGGACTCAACGGGCCGCTGCTGGCGCTGGGCCTGGTCAAGCGCGGCTTCCGCGTTGAGATCTATGAGAGACGGCCGGACATGCGTCGCGTGCGCATGAGCGCCGGGCGGTCGATTAATCTGGCGCTGTCAACGCGCGGGATTCACGCCCTCGCCGAGGCAGGACTGTGGAACGAGATGCGGCAGATCATCATTCCGATGAAGGGGAGGATGATGCACTCGGCTACATCCGAGCTTACGTTTCAGCCTTATGGGAAGAATGAGGCGGAAGTGATCAATTCGATCTCCCGCGCCGAATTGAATATTGCGCTGATGAATGCCGCGGAAGAACATGGCGTGAAGATCCATTTTCAACAACGCTGCACCGGTTTTGATCTCAAGACTGGAACGCTTCAGCTGCGAGATGAGCAGACCGAAGAGGACCGAACGCTCGAATCTACGGTGGTGATCGGCTGTGATGGATCGGCGTCGGCGATTCGCGGCGAGATGCTGAAGATGAACCGCTTTAACTTCTCGCAGCAGTATCTCGATTACGGGTACAAAGAGCTGACCATTCAGGCTGGACCGGACGGAAAGCACGTTCTGGCGACCGATGCTCTGCACATCTGGCCGCGGGGCAACTACATGCTGATCGCCTTGCCCAACGTCGACGGGACCTTTGCATGCATTCTGTTTCTGCCGTTTGAAGGACAGGACAGCTTCGCACAGCTGACCACAGCTTCTGCGGTGACGACATTGTTTCAGTCGCGGTTCCCGGACGTAATCACTCTAATGCCCGACCTAGCCGATAATTTCTTCGCCAATCCCACGGGGGCGATGGTCACAATCAAATGTGCGCCTTGGCATGTTGAGGGCAGATCTCTATTGCTCGGGGATGCGGCGCATGCGATCGTTCCTTTCTTTGGGCAGGGGATCAATTGCGGGTTTGAAGACTGCACCAGCCTGCTGGAACTGCTCGATCGTCACGGAGCAGACTGGGTGCGGGTCTTTCGGGAGTTCGAGACCGCGAGAAAAGTCAACACGGACGCAATCGCGGATCTGGCAGTGGAGAATTTTGTAGAGATGAGAGATCGTGTCGCCGACCCGCGGTTTCTGCTTCGCAAGAAGGTTGAACTGGCGCTGGAAGCAAGATATCCGCAGCTCTTCGTGCCCAAATATGCGATGGTGACCTTTCATCGCATCCCGTATGCGACTGCCTTGAAGCGGGGGCAAGCACAGGACCGTATGCTCACGGAGCTGTGTGATTCGATCGACCGGGTGGAAGATCTCGACTGGAGCAAGGCTGAGAAGTTGATTCGCAGTGAGCTCACACCACTGGAGCTGGTTTCGTGACCGGGACAACATTTCATGCCGGCGAAAGTTTCGCCGTTGCAATGGACGCCCGCGATCCTCTGGCCTATTTTCGCGAGCGTTTCTACATCCCAAAAACAAGGCAGGGCGACGACTCCATTTATATGTGCGGTCACTCGCTCGGGCTGCAACCCAAAACGGCGGGTTCTTATCTCGACCAGGCACTGCAGGACTGGGCACAACTCGGAGTGGAAGGGCATTTTCATGCGAAAAACCCGTGGATGCCCTATCACCGGCTGCTGACGCAGCAGACCGCCGAGCTGGTGGGAGCGCAGCCGGGCGAAGTCGTCGTGATGAATTCGCTCACGGTGAACCTGCACTTGATGATGGCGTCGTTCTATCGCCCGACGGCAGAGAGACACAAGATTCTGGTCGAGTGCGGAGCTTTCCCTTCGGATCAGTATGCGGTGAAGTCGCAAATCCTCTTTCATGGGTTTGATCCTGCGTCATCGCTGCTCGAACTTGTGCCTCGCGAGGGCGAGTCCTGCATTCGAGACGAAGATATCGAGTCGCTGATCGATCGCGAGGGTAATTCGATTGCGCTGATCATGCTCGGGGGAGTGAACTACGCCACGGGACAAGTGTTCGACATGGCAGGAGTCACGAAGGCCGGGCAGTGCAAGGGATGTGTTGTGGGGCTCGATCTGGCACACGCCGCCGGAAACATACCGCTGCGTCTTCACGACTGGGGGGCAGACTTCGCGGTGTGGTGCAGTTACAAATATTTGAACGGCGGTCCGGGATGCGTGGGGGGATGCTTCGTTCACGAACGCCATAAGCGCGCCTGGGAGCTTCCGCGCTTCGCGGGCTGGTGGGGGCACGATGAAAAAACTCGTTTCCAGATGGGCCCCGACTTTCACCCGATGGATGGAGCTGAGGGCTGGCAGTTGAGCAACCCTCCGATACTGGCGTTGGCGTCTCTGCGCGCATCGATGGAAGTTTTTTCCGAGGCAGGCCTGGAACGTCTGCGCGCCAAAAGCGTGTTGCTCACCGGTTACATGGAATTCTTGCTTGGCCAGGAATTGTCCGCGAAGTTCTCGATCATCACACCGCGTGAGCAGGAGCGAAGAGGCGCCCAACTCTCGATCCGATTGCCCAGCGACGGCCGCAAGCTTTGCGACCGATTGGCGGCGGAGGGAGTCATCGGAGACTGGCGTGAACCCGACACCTTTCGAGTCGCCGCGGTGCCGCTATACAACTCATATCAGGATGTTTACCGATTTGTGCGGCGTTTTTCGGCGGCACTTTCCTAAGCCAAAACACGCCAGGTCCGTCTGCTCGGTAGAGTTACTTCGGTAACTCATTCGATCGTTCCAGCAAACATACAATTTAGGACGTGGGAAATTCTCCGCTCCAACACGCCCGGAAGTGGACGGCCATCGTGTGCACGGTGGTTGGCATCCATGTCGTGCTGTCGATTTTCGCGCCACGCGGATTTGCTCTCACAGCCTTTGGCGATATCCTGCAGAACCTCATTCTGCTGTGCGCAACCGTCGGCGTCGTGGTCAACATGCGAGCCGCAGCCCCGAAGGCCCGGCTGTTCTGGGCGCTTCTGGGCCTGGGATTGGGGATTTGGCTTGCGTCGCAACTCATGTGGACTTATGTGGAAGTCTACTTGCGGCATGAGGCGCCGAATCCATTTGTGGGCGATGTCATTCTGTTCCTGCATATTGTTCCCATGATGGCCGCGGTGGCGATTCAACCGCATGTTCAGCAAAGTGATCGCTCGATACGGGTTGGAACGCTTGATTTCGCCCTTCTGCTTTCGTGGTGGCTGTTCCTGTACCTCTTCGTGGTCATTCCCTGGCAGTATGTGCACCCCGTTGAAGTTGTGTACGGCCGGAGCTTTGACCTGCTCTACGTTTGCGAAGAACTTGTATTGGCTGCGGGCCTGGTCGTGGTGTGGCGGCGCAGTCGCGGAGCGTGGCGAAGCATCTACTTCCATCTGTTCGCCGCTACACTGATTTATTGTGTCGCTTCGCTCATGGCCAGCGAAGCCATCGACTTGCACCTCTATTACACGGGCAGCCTGTTCGACGTGCCCCTGGTGGCCGGGATGGCGTGGTTTGTCCGCATCGGCTTCCAGACGCAAGTGGCCGCAACTGAGAATCCCGCGGAAGAGATCTCTACCCGAAGCTACGGAATTTGGAAAGCGCGTCTGGCCATGGTGGCTGTATTCGTTACTCCGCTGATGATGTTGTGGGCACAATTTGGCGGAGATGCGCCACAATCAGTGCGTACCTATCGGCTCTGGCTGACGGTAGCGGTCATGCTCGTGATGGGTGTGCTGGTATTTCTCAAGCAACATCTATTGGATCAGGAGTTGCTGAGCCTGCTGCGATTGTCGCGACACAATCTGGATGAAATGTGCAGGCTCAAGGATGAACTGGAGAATAAAGAACACTCCCTGAGGTGGCACAGTCTCGAGTTGCAACGAAAGAATCTGGAGCTGCAGGAAATTTCCTTCACGGATGTGTTGACGGGAGTGTGGAACCGGCGCTATCTGGAAGAGATCATCACCTCCGAGGCTGGGCAGGTCCTGCGAAATTACCAGCGGGCCAGGGGAAGCGACATCCGAAAACTGGATCACCGCGACTTGGTATTCATCATGGTCGACGTGGACTTCTTCAAGAAAGTAAACGACCGGCATGGCCATCCCGCTGGTGACCGGTTGCTGCAACTCGTCGCGCAAAGACTCTCCACCGTCGTGCGCAAGTCCGATGTTCTGGTGCGCTGGGGCGGAGAAGAATTTCTGATCATGAGCCGTTCGACCGATCCGTCGGGAACTCCTGCTTTCTGCAGCCGCGTGTTGGAAGTGATGGCTTCGGAACCGTTTGATCTCGGCCACGGCATTTCGGTGACGAAGACATGCTCGGTGGGCTGGGCGGCGTATCCTTGGAGCCGCGGCGCATATGAGGCAATTTGCGCGGAGGAATCGATCGCGCTCGCCGACGCGGCGTTGTATCACGCGAAGGCTCTGGGTAGAAATCAAGGCGTGGGTATCGTGGCGACGGATGCCGCGGCCCAAAACCCTGAGGCTGTTGACCTGGTGTCGGTGCAGGATGGCAATCCTCCGCTGGCGCGCACGATAAGAACCGCATGCCCGGTCCCGACTGAGTTCTTGGGAGCGGAGCTTGAGGCAGCGCAGCCCGTCGACCAGTCCAACTCATAAGCCTTCTGCACGAGTGCCACCCAGTGTGAAATGCGCTCCGATCCAAGGCGCTTGACCTCTGCGAGCGCGTTGACTACATTGAGGAGCCGGCCTCATGGCTGCCAAGGCACACATACCATGACTGCAAAGACTCCTTCGCGCAAGACGGGCCTTCGTCAGAAGGCGCAACTCATGTCCGCATCTGAAATCGAACGTACGCTGGTGCGACTGGCGTACGAAATCGTGGAAAAGAACGGTGGGGTCGAGGGGCTGGGGCTCGTGGGAATCCGACGGCGCGGAGTTCCGATCGCAGAGCGACTCGGCAAGATCATCACGCGTATTGAAAACGCGAAAGTTCCCGTGGGAACTCTGGATATTACGTTCTATCGCGACGATCTCTCGACGCTGGGACCAAAGCCGGTGGTTCAGGAGAGAGAGATCGGCTTTGAGATTGAGAACAAGAACATCGTGCTGGTCGATGACGTCCTGTTCACGGGGCGTACGACGCGGGCAGCCCTCGATGCGCTGTTTTCGCACGGCAGACCGCGGCGAGTGCAACTGTGCGTGCTGATCGATCGCGGACATCGCGAAATTCCCGTCGAAGCGACCTTCGTGGGCCGCAACGTGCAGACCACGGCGAACGAAGTCATCGAGGTCAAGCTGACCGAGATCGATGATGCGGAGAAGGTTCTCCTGATGGAGAAATAGAGCCGCCGAAGAAAGGTACCAAGAAGAAAGGTAAGGACGGTGGCCAGCCACCGTCCTTACCTTTTGGAAACGCGAGGTGCTAGCGATCGCCGCTAAGCAATTCTTGTGCAGACTGCTTTGGTTTGTGTGTAGAGGTTGAGAACGTCGTGTCCCATCTCGCGTCCCCATCCGGACTGCTTGTAACCTCCGAACGGCATTGCCGCATCGAAGATGTTGTAGCAGTTGATCCAGACGGTGCCGGCGCGAAGTTGTTCCGCCATGCGATGTGCCTTGCCGATATCGCGCGTCCAAACTGCAGCGGCCAGGCCGTAGTCGCTGTTGTTGGCACGGGGAATGATTTCCTCGGGATCGGTGAACGGCATTGCCACCACCACCGGTCCGAAGATTTCTTCCTGCACGACCTTCATGTCTTCTTTGGTGTTGACGAGCACGGTGGGTTCGACGAAGTACCCACGGTCGCCACCCTTGTGCCCGCCTACCACGGCTTTCGCGCCTTCGGAGAATCCGGATTCCAGGTATCCGCAAACGCGATTCATTTGTTCTTCTGAGACCAGGGGGCCCATGTGAGTTTCGGGATCGAGACCCGATCCGATCTTAATTTTCCGGGCGGCCTCCGCGACTCCTTCGACCACCTGGTCGTAAACCGATTTCTCAATGTACAACCGGGAGCCAGCGCAGCAGCACTGGCCGTGATTGAAGAAGATGGCGCTGGCCGAGCCTGGGATCGCCGTCTCGAGATCGGCGTCCTTGAATACTACGTTCGGAGATTTGCCGCCCAACTCCAGCGACACTTTCTTGAGATTGCCGGCGGCAGCATGGACGATCAGCTTGCCGACTTCGGTGGATCCTGTGAAGGCAACCTTGTCGACGTCGGGATGCGCGGCCAACGCGGCCCCTGCGGTTTCGCCGTAGCCCGGAACAACGTTCACTACGCCTTCAGGGAAGCCGGCTTCCATGATCAGCTCGCCAAGACGCAGCGCGGAGAGCGGCGTTTGCTCTGCGGGTTTCAGCACGACTGTGCAGCCCGTGGCCAGAGCTGGACCAAGTTTCCACGCCGCCATGAGGAGCGGGAAATTCCAAGGAATGATTTGGCCCACGACTCCCACCGGTTCGCGCAGCGTGTAGGCGAGATATTTTGCGCCGGGAGTGTAGGGAACCGAGAGCGGAATCGTGTTGCCCTCGATCTTAGTCGCCCATCCCGCCATATAGCGGAAGAGATCGACTGCGAGGGGGACATCAGCAGCCTTGGCGATGCTGAGCGGTTTGCCGTTGTCAAGGCTCTCGATGTAGCCGAACTCCTCGGTATGCTGTTCGAGCAAATCGGCTAGCTTCCAGATCATCCGACCGCGCTCGGAGGCAGTCATGCGGCGCCAGGGGCCGTTATCAAAGGCATTGCGAGCGGCCTTCACGGCCTGATCGATGTCCTCTCGATCGCCTTCCGCCACCTGAACGAGCACTTCGCCGGTGGCGGGATTGTAGGTCGGAAACGTCTTTCCGGAGGCGGCGTTGACCCACCTTCCGTTGATCAGCATTTTTCGTGGTTTGTCGATGAACTCCGCAACCTGCGGATGAATCTGCGGGGAAACTGCAATGCCCATACGTCCTCCTTGGTCAAACAGATACTTGCAAGCGAGAATGATGCCGGGCGAATGAGGGCGACCGGGGTATGCTAGCGCTGGGGCCGGACAAATGCAATCGGGATACTACTCGAGCAGATTATTCGCCGTACGGAACCCAGATGTTCTTTACCTGGGTGGCATGCTCGAGGAACCAGCGGCCTTCTGCCACTTTCGGATCGAACCAGTCGATGACGCGGCCCTCGTTCGTCCACACCTGCTTCAGATTCCCGATCGACAGGGCTTTAGCAGCCGCGACAGTTGCATCATCTCCGTAACACCAAATGCCATCGACATCGTCGTGCTCGGCGAGTGTTTTCAATAGTTGCGAAGCGTAGCCCGTTACGATGTTCACTGCTCCGCCCGGCAAATCACTGGTGTCAAAAAGCTGATAGAGATCGCCGGTGATGAGTGGGTATCTCTCTGAAGGAACGGCGACCACAGTGTTGCCCACGGCGAGCAGCGGCAGAATAAGCGATAAAAAACCCAGCAGCGGCGCCTCCGTGGGGCAGATCACTCCGACCGTTCCAACGGCCTCGTTCATCGCGATCGCAATATTACGGAACGGCGGATTGTGCACCGCGCCATCGAATTTGTCAGCCCATGCCGCGTACGAGAAGATGCGTTCGATGCCAAGTTCAACTTCCGCTGCGGCTTGCTTCTCGCCTACAGCCGCGCCGAGTCGATGGATGATCTCGCTCTGGCGCTGTGCCAAATTTTCCGCGCAGTAGTAAAGAATCTGGGCGCGATTGTGCGCCGTGGCTTTGATCCATGCGCTGGCCTTGTGAGCCGCTTCCACGGCATTACGAATATCTTTGCGATTACCCAGTGGAGCTTCACCTAACAATCGGCCATCGGGCGAGCGCACCTCCATGCTGTAACCCGAGTCGGGGCGCGCTTGCTTGCCACCGATGTAGAGCTTGACGGTGCGGTCGATGGCTGGCGTGCTGGTGTCGGGCCTCTCTTCGACCTCAGCAGCGACGAGAGCATTCACGGCCGGCAACTTTGGAGCATGCTTGAACCAGGAAGGCTCCATGTATTCGAGCAAGCCCTCTCTGCCGCCCTCGCGGCCGTATCCGCTTTCGCGATATCCGCCGAAGCCGCAGGCCGCGTCGAACAGATTCGTGCAATTCACCCATACCACGCCGGCTTTCAGTTGAGCGGCCACATGCAAAGCCACATTGATGTTCTCGCTCCACACGCAAGACGCCAGGCCATACACCGTGTTGTTGGCCAGTTCGACGGCTTCCTTCGGAGTGCGGAAGGTCATCGCGGCGAGAACCGGACCAAAAATCTCCTGCTGAGCAACAATCGAAGTCGGATGCACATTGCTCAGAAGGGTCGGTGGATAGTAGAAGCCATGCGAGGGCAGCACAACCTGCGGTTGCCAACAGGTAGCGCCTTCGGCGACGCCCTGGGCCACCATGCGTTCGATGCGGTCCAGTTGGACGCGCGCGACGATGGCGCCGATATCAATTCCCTTGTCGAGCGGTAGACCGATGCGCAGAGTGCTCATACGGTCGCGAATCTTTGCGATCAATGGCTCCGCGATACTCTCCTGCATCAATAGACGCGAACCAGCGCAACAGACCTGGCCCTGGTTGAACCAGATTCCATCGACCAGGCCCTCAACGGCGCTGTCGAGATCCGCATCGTCGAAGATGATGAATGGAGACTTGCCGCCCAGTTCGAGTGACAGGCGTTTGTGGCTTGGAGCGGTCGCGCTGCGAATCGCGCGTCCGACTTCGGTCGAACCGGTGAAAGCAATCTTGTCGACGTCGGGATGCTTTATCAATGCCTCGCCGGTTGAGCCGTCCCCGGTCACGATGTTAACCACTCCGGCAGGCAGTCCCGCTTCCTGGCAAAGTTCCGCGAACACGAGCGCGGTGAGAGGAGTGAACTCGGCAGGCTTCAAGACCACCGTGTTTCCCGTTGCCAGAGCCGGCGCGATCTTCCACGCCAACATCAACAGCGGAAAATTCCACGGAATGATCTGACCGACAACGCCGCAAGGCTCGTATCCAGGGAACTCCTGCTCGAACAACTGCGCCCAGCCCGCGTGGTAGTAGAAATGCCGCGCCACAAGTGGAATGTCGATGTCGCGGCTCTCACGGATGGGCTTGCCATTGTCAATGGTCTCGAGAACCGCCAGAAGCCGCGAGTGTTTCTGCACGAGTCGCGCAAGTGAATACAGATAACGCGCGCGGGCATGCGGGGTGAGAGCGCGCCACCTCGGATACGCGGACCGCGCAGCACGCACAGCAGCGTCGACGTCAGCAGAGTTCCCCTGACCGACCGCGGCCAACTTCTCGCCATTGGAAGGGTCGAGCGTGTCGAAATACTCTCCGCCCGCGGGTGCCTGCCACGCTCCACCAATAAAATGCCCAAAACGTCGACCGTGGCGTTCCAGCCATGCTCCCGCTTCTTTGGGATCTTCAGGGGCGGATCCATACTCCATGTTGACGAATTTTTCGGCAATGCTCATTGGGCTTGGCTCGCTTGCTCTCGTCTAGGTGCTTCCAGCGCTCTCTGCTGCTAGGCAATCGGATGTCGATACTCGGCAGAATAACGTCCGGTCGCATAATGCTCCAGTTGCCGCTCGATGTCCCCCAGCAAACCGCTGGCGCCGAAGCGGAACAGCTCCGCACGCGTCCAAGACAGGCCGAGTTCTTCCTTCATCATCGCCAGCCAGTCGATGGATTGCTTAGCGGTACGGATTCCTCCGGCCGGTTTGAAGCCAACGGCCATTCCGGTTTGCTGCGCGTATTCGCGGATGGCCCGTACCATCACTAGGCTCACCGGCAGCGTAGCGTTGGTCGACTCCTTGCCTGTCGAGGTTTTGATGAAGTCTGCGCCCGCCATCATGGCGACGACGCTGGCACGCGCCACATTACGGAACGTCTGCAAATCGCCCGTGCCCAGAATGACTTTCATGTGAGCACGGCCGCAGGCTTGTTTGAACGCCGCGACTTCGTCGTAAAGCGCCTGCCAGCGTCCGCCGAAAACATGCCCGCGCGTGATAACGACATCGATCTCATGGGCCCCCGCTTCTACTGAGCGCCGGATTTCCGCGACGCGCTCGGCGAGCGGCGAAAGTCCGGCGGGAAATCCCGTGGAGACCGCTGCGACGTGAACGCCGCTTCCCTCCAGAGCATGGAGCGCGGTCTCGATGAAGGTGTGGTAGACGCAAACGGCGCCCACCTTGATGCCAAGGTCTTCGATCCCGAGTTTCTCGACGAGATCCTGCTGGATGGGTTGGCGCGCCTTCGCGCACAGCCGTCGCACGCGTTCATCGGTGTCGTCGCCGGAGAGCGTCGTCAGGTCCATGCAGGAGATCGCGCGAAGAAGCCATGCCGCCTGCCATTCTTTCTTCACCGTTCGGCGCGCCACCTGCGTCTGGGCGCGGCGCTCCACGGCGCTCGTGTTCACGCGAACTTCCTGCACCCAGTTGAGATCGAGAGGAATTCCGGAGTTTGAAAGAAGCGCTCGTCCGGCCAGCGTGGCGATCGTGTTCGAAGGGTGTGGCTCTCGGGCCGCGATCTCGCCCTCTGACTTGCGATAGTTGTGTTCGATCGACATATGCAGCCAGCCTTCTGTTGCTTTATCAGAATTACGCTCCCCGTGAGTCCTGAAGAGGGGAGGATCGCTTGAGTTGCAATTGTACGGCAGGCAATCTTGCAACGCGAAATCGACCAACCGATCTCTTTCATGGCAGGTCATCGGCAAGAAATCGGCCTGGGATGATCTTCGAGGGTTTACAATGGCGCACGATTCGCCCGTCGCAGTGAGCTACTTCGCGGCGCCGCTCGACGGATTCAATATTCTCTATGCCCAAGAAAGCAGTTTCAGGCAGCATGCGGAAGAAGCTCGAACAAGCGGCAGTCAAAGTGATGAAGAATGCGCACGCTCCGTATTCGAATTTTCACGTTGGGGCTGCCATTCTGCTCACGAACGGAAAGATGTTTTCAGGTTGCAATGTCGAAAATGCGTCCTACGGAATGACCAATTGTGCAGAGCGAACCGCGATCTTTTCCGCAGTCGCGCAGCTAGGCCCAAAGATTGAGATTCAGGCGGTTGCCGTCGCCAACGACCACGGCGTCGCGTGCTCGCCTTGCGGAGCGTGCCGCCAGGTGATCTACGAGTTTGGCCCTGACGCCACCATTTTCTTTCAGGGAGCCGCCGGTCCGAAGCAGGCACACATTACGGAACTCCTACCGGAAGGATTCCGCTTACAGTGAGCCAACCCACCGTGCCGCAAACGTTTCGTGCGATTGATGTAATCCGCAAGAAGAGGGATGGTATCGAGCTATCGCAGGCTGAGATCGAGGGGTTTGTGAACGCCTATACCAATGCGGAGATCCCCGATTATCAAGTGTCGGCCTGGCTGATGGCGGTTGTGCTCAGGGGAATGACGCGCCCAGAGACTGCGGCCCTGACCGACGCGATGCTGCATTCGGGCGATGTGCTCGATCTCTCGTCGTTACCAGCCAAGAAAGTTGACAAGCACTCGACGGGTGGCGTTGGCGACAAGACTTCTCTGGTTCTGGCTCCCTTGGCTGCTGCAGCGGGCGTTTCTGTTCCCATGATCAGCGGACGCGGCCTGGGACACACGGGCGGAACGCTCGATAAGTTGGAAGCTATCCCTGGCTTCAACGTGAATCTTTCCCTGGCTGAGTTCCGCCACGTGCTTGAAACTTGCGGCTGCGCAATGATTGGGCAGACGGCGGAGATTGCGCCTGCCGATCGCAAGTTGTACGCACTGCGCGACGTCACGGGCACGGTCGAGAGTCCTTATCTGATTTGCGCGTCCATCATGAGTAAGAAGCTCGCGGAAGGTATCGACGCGCTCGTCCTCGATGTGAAGACTGGATCCGGCGCCTTCATGAAAAGCGAGAAAGATGCGGCCTTCCTCGCCGGACTCATGGTCGAGACCGGGGAGCGGATGGGCAAGCAGGTGGTCGCGCTGATTACCGATATGGATCAGCCACTAGGCAATATGATCGGCAACGCGCTGGAAGTTGTCGAAGTCGTAGAAGTCTTGCGCGGAGGCGGCCCGGAAGATTTGCGGGAACTGTGTCTGGAACTGGCGGGATGGATGCTGCATCTGGGCGGAGCGTCGAAGACGGTGGCGGAAGGGAAAGCGCAGAGTTCGAGATTGATTTCATCCGGCAAAGCGCTGGAGAAATTCCGGCAGATGGTGAAACTGCAGGGCGGCGATTCGCGGGTTATCGACGATGCCAAGCGATTGCCCCAGGCGCAGCATACGATGCCGGTGACAAGTGCCAAGGCCGGATACGTCGGGTCCATACAATGCGAGCAAGTTGGGACCGCTTGCGTGATCCTCGGTGGCGGACGCGAGCGCAAGGAAGATTCCGTCGACCCGGCAGTGGGGATCGTGTTGCATAAGAAGGTGGGAGACCGCATTGCCGCGGGCGAGCCGGTAGCGACGATTTATTACAATGCGGAAGCGAAAGCCACACGCGCGCGCCACTTGATTGAGGCGAGTTACGTTGTGGCGGATGCAGCGCCGTCCACGAAACGCCCGTTGATCCACAGAATCATCGGCAAGTGAGGAGAGAAGAACTGAATGGGAACATACAGGGGAATTCTTGGCCTGTTGACGATGCTCGGGCTCGCTTTCGCTTTCTCCACCAATCGCCGCGCTATTCGCGTGAAAACCGTGGCCTGGGGCTTGAGCCTGCAGATCGTGTTTGCCATATTTGTGCTGCGCATTGACTATGGGAGGCGCATGTTCCAGGCCGTCGGCGACGCAGCCACGCGTGTTCTCAGCTACGCTTTCGTAGGCTCGGAATTTGTCTTCGGCGAACTTGGGAAGAAAAGCTCCAACGTCGGTTTTGTTTTCGCTTTTCAGGTGCTTCCGGTTGTCATTTTTATCTGCGCATTTTTCGCCATCCTGTACTACTTCGGCATCATGCAGTTCATCATCCGCATCGCCGCTTGGCTGATGATACGGATCATGGGCGCCAGCGGCGCCGAGTCACTCAACGTTGCGGCCAGCATCTTTATGGGCCAAACCGAGGCGCCGGTTACCATTCGGCCTTTCCTGCCCGATCTCACGCACTCCGAGCTCATGACCGTGATGACCAGCGGAATGGCGCACGTTTCTGGTTCCATCATGGCAGCCTATTTCGCCTTCGGTGCTGAGCCGCGACATGTGCTCAGCGCCGTCATTATGACCGCGCCGGGAACGATTCTAGTTTCGAAGATGCTCGTGCCCGAGACCGAACAGCCGAAGACCGCGGGGCGCGTCGTAATGCCCGAAGATGATTCGAAGGAAAAGGAAAATCTTCTGGGTGCGATCGCCCGCGGCACTGGCGACGGCCTGCATATGGCGCTCAACATTGGAGCGATGCTGATCGCGTTCCTTGCCTTGATCGCTTTGGCGGACGGCATCATGGGCGGAATTCATAATGGCTTGGTGCACGTTGGTATTTCCTGGTTTCCATCCAGCATGGAGAGTGTTTTTGGCGTGCTGTTCGCTCCCATCGCGTGGGTGATCGGAATTCCGAGGCAGGATTGCGCTGCGATCGGAAACTTGCTCGGCATGCGCATGGTCCTGAACGAACTGGTCGCTTTCAAAGCGCTCGGGCCCATGAAGGCGACACTCGATCCCCGCTCGTTTACCATCGCCACTTTTGCCTTGTGTGGTTTTGCGAACCTCAGTTCGATCGGAATTCAGATTGGTGGCATTGGAGCGCTGGCTCCGAACAAACGAGGCGAACTGGCTCGGCTAGGGGTGCGCGCGATGCTGGCGGGGACGATGGCCAACCTGATGTCGGCTTCGATTGCCGGCATGCTGCTTTAAGGAATTCATCGGTTCAATCATTGCCCGACAGGACTCTTTGAATGAAACTACATTCCGGTAAATATTGCCTTGTGCTGCTCGCGGTTCTTGGTCTGATGGCGAACGCGGTGGCTCAGTCGGCGCAGCGAGTGATCATCGACACAGATCCGGGCGTCGATGACGCGATGGCCATCCTGCTTGCCCTGAACTCGCCCGAACTGAAGGTCGAAGCGCTCACGGTCGTGCCCGGCAACGTCGATGGCAAGCAGGGACTGGAGAACGCGTTGAAAATAGCGTCACTCGCCGGCCGTTGCGATTTGCCAGTGGCCGGCGGAGCGCAGCATCCGCTCAATCAAAAGTTGATTACGGCGCAGTTCTGGCACGGCAAGAATGGTCTGGCCGGAGTCGAACTGCCCGCCTCGAAGTGCAAAGCGGATTCTCGCTTCGGACCTGACCTCATCATCGAACTGATCCACAAGTATCCGCATGAGGTCACGCTGATCCCCGTTGGACCGCTCACGAACATTGCACTCGCGGTTTCGAAGGACCCGTCGATCGTGCCGTTAACGAAGGGCATTGTCATTATGGGCGGCTCGATAACGGGAGGCAACGTAAACGGCGCCGCGGAAGCGAATATCTACGGCGATCCAGAGGCGGCGGCCATCGTGTTCAATGCGGGCTGGATGGTGACCATGGTCGGCTCCGATGTGGGCGAGCGGACGATCATCACGCGTAAGTATCTGGCCGATTTGCAATCCCTGCACGGGCCGGAGAGCGACTTCATCGCGAAGTTGGCGGACTTCTATCTGACGCGTTCGGAGAAGAGTGGATACCAGGGAGCCGCGATGTACGATCCGCTGGCGGTCGGAGCCGTGATTGACCCTAAGCTGGTGACGCTCAAAGACATGCACGTCGATGTGGAACTGAAAGGCGAGTTTACCCGCGGAGAAACTGTGGCCAATCGTATGGGCTCGAATGAAAACAACGTGCTGCACGGAGACCACTACGAGATCGAGGGCGTGATCGACTTGAAGCCGAACGCGCGAGTCTGTCTGGCCTCGGACGCAGACCGGTTCCTGCGATTGTTCATCAGCCGCATCAAAGGGAAATAAATTGATCTCTGTCGCTCATCCATTCGCGCGCGCCACCAGCAGAATTGCCAGAGCGTAAAAGACGAACATGAGGGTGAGGTACATCTTGGCGCGCGGTCCCGCGCCCGCGAATTCCTTCCAGGCGAAAACTCCCCACAGGGCTCCCACCATCGGCGCAGATTGGCCGATAGCGTAGGAAATGGCGAAGCTCATCGATTTCCCCGCGACCACGTTGAACACTGTGCCGACACCCCAGATCACTCCGCCGAAGAGTCCCAACAGATGGCCTGAAGCTGGGGCGCGGAAAAATCCGCCGAACCCCACGGGCTCTCCAGCAAGCGGGTGCTTCATAAAATACAGATTCCAGACAAAGCAAGAAAGGAGTGCGCCGAGCGTCAGAAAAACAGCGGAGCTGTAAGGCGTTAGAGGATTGCCCCGCGTTGCACCGTAGGCTACGAACGGATTCCACAATCCCATCAACACTCCAGAGACGATGCAGATGACAATGCTCTTGCGCGACGCCGAACGGCCACTGCCCAGGCTTCCGAACGCCTTGCCGTCAAGGATGACAGCAATCAGCGCGCAAGCCACGCCCAGGGCAAGGAACAGCGCGACTCCTTTTGGTTCCAGGATGTAGCTCAGCACGACGCCGACTACTAGTGCGATACCGATCGAAACAGGAAGGGCGACGGCGAGTCCGGCCATGTCAATCGCGGCCACCAGCAGGAGATTTGCCAGATTGAAAAGCGCCCCTCCCACCATGGTCCAGACGATGTTCGAAGTGTCGGCGGATTGAACGTTATTCAGGAAACTGAAGGAGTCGTGGCCGCTGCTCCCCATGGTGAATGCGAGGATCAGCGAAATTAGAAAAATGCCAATCGCGTAGTCCCAATAAAAAAGTTCGAAACGATAATTCTTTACACCCTTGTAAGTGTTAGCCCAGGAACCCCAGCAGATGGCGCTGGTGATCGTCATCAACAACGCAATCGTCAGACTTGGCGGCGTGAACATCGTGGTCTCCCTTGGAAAACGAGTAACTGTACTCTTCTTTGCGAAGAGCCACAAGTGAGTGCCCGGGCGGCAGACGCCCTCAGCGGCGCATTCTCGACGGTCTGCTATGCTAACGCCCGTGACTCGCACGTTTCTCATCGACACGGATACAGCTTCCGACGATGCGGTTGCGCTCATCATGGCTTTGCGCGCGCCGGATGTGCGAGTGGCTGCTATCACGGTGGTTGCTGGCAACGTCGGCGTGCAACAGGCAACACGCAATGCACTCTATACGATGGAGCTTTGCGGCTCGGATGTTCCGGTGTACGCAGGTGCGGAAAAACCTCTGCTGCGGACCTACGAGAACGCAACCTGGTTTCACGGGCGCGACGGATTGGGAGACCACAATTATCCTGCGCCGCGCAAAGTCGCGGAAAAACTGCAGGCGGTCGACGCAATCATCGAGACAATCGAAGCGAATTCCGGAATCGTTCTCGTTACTCTCGGTCCGTTAACGAATGTCGCTTTGGCCGTGTCGAAGAAGCCCGCGATCGCCACGAAAGTCAGCCGCTGCGTGATCATGGGAGGAGCGCCGTGCTGCGAAGGTAACGTGACCCCGGCTGCCGAGTACAACATCTGGGTTGACCCGGAGGCGGCGCGGATCGTGATGCGCAGCGGCTTTCCCGTGGAATTGATTGGATGGCAACTCTGCCGCGGAGACGCTGTGCTCCGCGAGTCTGAGATCGAGAAGGTCGAGGCATTCAATACCAAACTGGCCCACTTCGCGATCGAGTGCAACAGCCACGCTCGGCTGAGTTTGGTTCTAACCGTTCACTTGCGCGTAGGTTGCGCGTCGTAAGAATTCTCCCTGTCCCGCGCGCCCCAGGAACTTGTCCCCGTCGACGACCACTCTGCCCCGTGAAAGAACCACGTCGGGCATGCCCGTGACCTCGATCCCCTCGAACATCGAGTAATCGACGCGCATGTGATGAGTCTTGGCGCTGATGGTGTGCTTGCGTTTGGGGTCGAAAATGACGAGGTCGGCATCGCTGCCGATCGCGATCGTTCCTTTTCGTGGGAATAGTCCAAACAGTTTGGCAGGAGTGGTAGAAACCAATTCTACAAAACGGTTCGCGCTGAAACGTCCACTGGCCACGCCACCGGAATAGATCAGGCTCATGCGATGCTCCACGCCGGGGCCTCCGTTAGGGATCTTGGTGAAATCGTCGCGTCCCATTTCTTTCTGCTCCTTAAAGCAAAACGGGCAGTGGTCGGTGGAAACAACTTGCAGATGATCGTGCTTGAGTCCATTCCAGAGTTTGTCCTGATTCCACTTCTCGCGCAGCGGCGGAGTGAAAACGTACTTCGCCCCTTCAAAACCAGGTGCGTCCATGTTCTCGAGGGAAAGATACAAATACTGGGGACAAGTCTCAGCGTAGACGGGAAGTCCGCGATCGCGCGCCTCGCGAATTTTTTCCAGCGCGTCGTTGCAGCTCAAGTGCACGATGTAGATAGGCGCGCCTGCCATCTCGGCCAGAGCAATCGCGCGTCCGACGGCTTCCGCCTCCGCTGTGGTAGGACGCGTGAGTGCGTGATATTTTGGGGCGCGTTTTCCCTCCGCCAGAGCCTGTTGCACGATGACGTCAATCGCACTGCCATTCTCGGCGTGCATGCAAACCATCCCACCATTCTTGGAAGTGGTTTGCAGCGCTTTAAAGATGCTGCCGTCATCAAGCATGAAAACACCCGGATACGCCATGAAGAGCTTGAAGCTAGTTACGCCTTCGTGCACCAGATCGTTCATCTCTGAAAGTTGCCCGCCCGAGACGTCAGTCACGATGCAGTGGAACGCGTAATCGCAAGTGGCTTTGCTCGCGGCCTTACTCATCCAAGTGTCGAAGGCCTGGCGCAATGGCTGCCCTTTGTATTGAATGGCGAAGTCGATCAGGGTTGTTGTGCCTCCGAAGGCCGCGGCGCGCGTTCCAGTTTCAAAGTCGTCGGCGCTGGTCGTGCCCCCGAAGGGCATGTCGAGGTGGGTGTGAACGTCGATTCCGCCAGGCAGCACGAGTTTGCCCGATGCGTCGAGAATGTTGGTCGCATTCTGCGCCGGGAGATCGATTCCAATGGCATTAATCTTGCCGTTCGCAATGGCAACGTCTGCCGTGTAGGTATCCGTTGCAGTGACTACAGAACCGTTCTTAATGATCGTGTCGAAACCCATGGTACCCTCCGCGGTTCGTCGCCGCCTCTGGCCCGAATGAGAAAAGAATTCTATGCTACACTGCCGCACTTTAGTTGTTCGTGATTTCTTGTCGACGAAGGGGACCGGTCATGCAATTCGGCATCGCACTGAAACCTGATATTTCGATCGAACGCATCGTAGGTTTGACGCGCCAGGCGGAGGCCGCCGGATTCGAGTACGGTTGGATTTTCGACTCCCACGTTTTGTGGAAGGAACCGTATCCTCTGCTCACGCTGATGGCGACCAACACGCAGCGCATGCGACTGGGTACATGCGTTACGAACCCTGCGACTCGCGACTTGACTGTGACCGCCAGCTTATTCGCAACACTTAACCTGATTTCCGGTGGACGGATGGAACTCGGCATCGGACGGGGCGACAGTTCGCGCCGCGTGATGGGGAAGAAGCCCGTAAGTTGGTCGCAGTTGGAAGCGGGGGTGGCCGAGTTCCGCGATCTTACTTCTGGCAAGGAAGTGCAACACGACGGACAACCCACTCGACTCACTTGGGCGAAAGATTCTCCGCGGGTTTGGGTTGCAGGATACGGACCCAAGGTTCTGCACATGGCCGGCCGAGTGGCCGACGGGATCATCCTGCAGTTTGCCGATCCCGCTTTGATTGAGTGGTGCATGGGTTTCGTGAAAGAGGGCGCACGCGACGCGGGACGCGACGCAAGCCGCATTGAAGTGATGGCGGCCGCTCCGGTTTGGGTCTCGAATGACTTGAGCGTTGCTCGCGAGCGAGTTCGCTGGTTCCCGGCTTTGGTTTCGAACCACGTAATGGACCTGATCCGGCAATACAAACCTGAGGATCTTCCTCCCGCGCTGACTTCGTTCGTGCAGGATCGCGGCCATTATGACTACCAACACCATTGCGAAGTCGAGAGCGACAACGCCGACTTCGTTTCGGATGAAGTCGTGGATCGGTTTTGCCTGATCGGCCCCGCCGCCGCTCATCGCGAGAAGTTGCGTGCGCTCGCTGCCGTGGGCGTCACGCAATTCAACATTTACCTGATGTGCGGGGACGAGGAGCAGACGCTCGAAACCTACCAGCGCGAGGTGTTGCCGGAGTTCCTAAAGGCGAGGAAGTCGTAGTTTCGTTACACGACTTCCTGAGGGGCAGTCGCCGCGTAGCCCTGAAATCTCATCATCGCGTAATAGGCCACGAAGGAAACGGCGAATCCCACGAACCAGGAATAGTCATACAGCGCGCGTATTGAAGGAACCGCAAGCCCAGCGAGTGCTGTGCCCGCTCCCACCACCAGTGCGATTACCGCACGCCAGTTAAATCCACGCGAGTATTCGTAGATGCCGCCCCGCAAATACAGATCATCCACCTGTAACACCCGCCGCCGGATGACGAAGTAGTCGCAGATCATGATTCCCGCGACCGGCCCCAGGAAGGCTGCGTATCCGCCGAGCCAGCCGAGAATAAATGTCCGGTAGTTGGAGAGCAGTTTCCACGGCATCAGCACGATGCCCATGAAACAGGTGATGACGCCGCCGGTGCGGAAGCTGATTCCGCGCGGCCACAGGTTAGAGAAATCATTGGCTGGAGAAACCACATTCGCGCCGATGTTGACGTTCAGTGTGGCGAGCAGAATCGCAACCAGTGAGATTACAACCGCAACCGGCGAGTGAAACCGGCTGAGCAACTGGACCGGGTCCCAGATTGCGGTTCCGTAGATGACGACGGTGGCAGAAGTCACGACGATTCCGACGAAGGCGTACAGCGTCATCGTCGTGGGCAACGCCAAAGCTTGACCAATCACCTGTTCCCGCTGGCTGCGCGCGAACCGAGTGAAGTCGGGGATGTTCAACGAAACCGTGGCCCAAAATCCAACGGTGCCATTCAGAGCGGGAATCAGAAACTTCAGGAAATCAGGAAACGTGTTGAACCGCGACGGCACCGATAGCATTGGGCCGAAGCCACCCGCCGCATGATAGGCCCATCCCAACAGAAGCAATCCAACGCCGAGCAAAACCGGGGCGCTCATGCCCTGCAGAACTCGAATGTATTCGATTCCCTTGAGAACCACTGCGAGATTGATCAGCCAGAAGATGAAGAAGCAAACGGCCGGCCCATAGGCGAAGTTTTTCCAGGACGGAGCCAGCGTCGCTAACAATGCGCTAATGGCTTCTCCGCCGATCCACGCCTGGATGCCGAACCATCCGCAAGCGACCAGCGCGCGCAGAACCGCGGCGAAATTTGCGCCCAACACTCCGAACGAAGCGCGAGCAAGAACCGGAAACGGGATCCCGTACTTCGCGCCGGGATGCGAATTCAGCAGCATCGGCGCGAGCACGATTACGTTGCCTAGAAAAATGGTCGCGACGGCTTGCTTCCAGCTCATGCCGCCTTGAATCAAACTCGCGGCCAGCATGTAGGTAAGGATATTCACCGACATCGAAATCCAGAGCGCGGCGAAGTTATACGTTCCCCAATGCCGGCGTTCGGCACTAGCAGGTGCAAGGTCTTCGTTGTACAGAGGGCTGGATTCGATTCGCGAACGAAGTTTGCTAGGGTCCGGAGTTGTCATGGGAGTCTTGGTTCAAGAGTTCGAGCAGGCTTTGAGCATCTTGGCTTCAGTCGGCTGCGGCAGATGCCCCGCTCTGCGTCGTAATGAGGCCGTAGGTTTCCGGTCGGCGGTCCCTGAAAAACTGCCAAACTTTTCGGACCTCTTTGATCATGTCGAGATCGAGATCGGCAACCACGACTTCGTCTTTATCCCGGCTTGCCTGCGCGATGATCTTGCCTCGCGGATTGCAGAAGTAACTCTTACCGTAGAACTCGCCGATGCTCCACGGCTTCTCAGTCCCCACGCGGTTGATAGCACCCACAAAGTAACCATTGGCGACGGCATGCGCGGGTTGTTCCAGTTCCCACAAATATTCCGACAGTCCCGCCACAGTTGCGGAGGGATTGAACACAATTTCAGCGCCGTTCAACCCGAGAATGCGCGCGCCTTCGGGGAAATGACGGTCGTAACAGATGTACACGCCCACGCGCGCGTACTTGGTCTGAAACACGGGATAACCGAGATCGCCTGGCGTGAAGTAAAACTTCTCCCAGAATCCGGGATGGCAATGCGGGATGTGATGCTTGCGGTACTTGCCCAAATAACGGCCATCGGCGTCGATCACCGCCGCGGTATTGAAATAAACGCCTGGCATCTGCTCTTCGTAGACCGGAACCACGATCACCATGCGATGCTTCGCCGCAATCTTCTGCATGAGCCGCGTGGTCGGGCCGTCGGGCACGCGCTCCGTCAGTTCGTACCAGCGCGCGTTCTGTTCCGCACAAAAATACGGCCCGTAGAAAAGCTCTTGCAGGCAGAGGACCTGCGTCTTCTTGCGCGCGGCCTGCTCGATCAGCTTCAGGTGCTTGTCGATCATGGCTTTTCTGATCTGCGCGAGGGGACGCTCGGTGCTGAGCGCGTTGCTGGCTTGTATTAGGGCACAGCGAACATTGCGGGGCATGGGATCCTCCCAAAACGTAACTGTCGAGGAACGAAACTATAGCAGAAACGGCGAGTTGGCCCATGACAGGAAGCGACATCACCGTTGACACGTTCTGGTGCGCTGAATAGACTCGGCCTTCCTCAAACTTCGGAGACAACAGCAACGGCTATGGCAAAGCGCCCTCGGATCGCGGTGGTTGGCAGCGCCAACATTGACCTGACGACATTCACGAACCAGTTCCCCAAGCCGGGCGAGACCATCTTCGGACAGAGGTTTGATCTTGGCTTCGGGGGCAAGGGCGCGAACCAGGCCGTAGCGGCGCGTCTCTGCGGCGCGGAGGTCTTCATGGTCGCACGTGTGGGCAGCGACCTCTTCGGGCCCGCGACCATCGAGAACTTTCGCAAGCAGGGAATCGACCCCACACACGTGAAGCAGGTCGAAGGACTCTCGAGCGGTGTCGCTCCGATTTTCGTCGAACCCAACGGCCAGAACCGCATTCTAGTGGTGAAGGGAGCGAACGACGCGCTGAAGCCCGCCGACGTCGATGCCGCCGCCGAGACCTTGAAGTCTGCCGACTGCATCGTGCTGCAATTCGAGATCCCAGTGGCGACGGTCTATTACACGATCGAGTTTGCGCGCAAGCATGGAATCCGCTGCATCCTTAATCCTGCGCCTGCACAACCCGTCGACCTAGGCGCACTGAAGGATCTCGATTACTTCGTTCCCAACGAGACGGAAGCCGAGACGATTACCGGATCGCCTGTGAAGAACGTTGAAGACGCAAAGAAGTGCGCCGAGAAGCTCGTGGCCGGAGGCATTCGACGCGTGATCATCACGTTGGGTGCAAACGGATCTCTTCTCGCCACCCGCGACGGCAGCGAACACGTGCCGCCGTTCGCGGTCAGCGCCGTTGATAGCACTGGAGCAGGCGACGCCTTCATCGGCAGCTTCGCCGTATTTCTTGGCGAGGGCGTGCCCGAAAAGGAAGCGGTTCGCCGCGCGAATCTCTACGCGGGTTTGTCTACGACTGGCGTGGGAACGCAGAAATCTTTTTATGACCGCGCCCGCTTTGACGCGGAATGGGCAACTCGGTCCTGAAGACCTGCCGGTGCCGCTCGAGGTTTCGACCCCGTTTCACACAGGCCGTCGCAGCAATTTTCAACAATCAACATCATCCAGCGGTTTTCTGCATACGCCCATGCGAAAGAATGACGCGTCTAACCCTTTCCGATTACGAAACTTCTTGACTTACCCGTGAGTAGCAATTTATAAGCCGAGTCTGCGGTCTGGGGACCTCCCAACTTCACAGGAAGAGGGAGGGTCTTTTTCTTTGCGCGGTGTCACACCGAAAGGGGTTCAAGCAATGTCGAGCAAGAGGGCGTGCTTCGCCGTGTTCGTCTGTTCACTGGTATGTCTATTCACCCCACTCCTGCACGGTCAGGCAACCGGAAGTTTTTCGGGCACGATTTCCGACAAAGCCGGCGCGGTGATTTCCGGCGCAAGCGTCAGAATCACGTCGGAAGGGACGGGCCTCGTTCGCGAATCCAAATCCGACGATTCCGGGCATTATCTCATCCCGCTGCTTCCGGTAGCCTTCTACACCATTCGCGTTGAGGCCGCGGGTTTTGGTCCCGTGGAACAAAAAGAAGTTCGCCTTCAGCTGGATGAGCACCGCGAATTGAATTTTACCCTCCAGCCGGCATCGGTCAGCACCAGCGTGGAGGTGAATGCAACGGAAGTCGCGGTCGAGACTAGCAGTCCAGCCCTCGGCCAGGTCATCACCTCCGAAGAGGTAGCCGAATTGCCCTTGAACGGACGCAATTTTGTGCAACTGGCCACATTGACGCCGGGCACTACGCAGTCAACCAATCCGAACAGCTTCTTTACCAGTGCGGCTAGCAGTGAAGCTGCCACTCGTGGAGCATTCTCGCTTTCCGTCGGTGGTTCTCGCGAACAGAGCACTGACTGGCTGCTGGACGGAAACGACAACAACCAACTGGATGAAGGCGGAATCGCAATTTTCTCCGACATCGACGATATCCAGGAATTCAAGGTCCTGACCTATAACTATTCGGCGGAATATGGCGAGCGGGCGGGCCCCACGGTTCTGGTGACGACCAAGTCCGGATCAAATCAGTTTCACGGCTCTGTCTTTGAATTTTTCCGCAACACAAAGCTGGACGCGCGCAGTTACTTCGCTACCTCGGTTGAGAAATTCAATCTGAATCAATTCGGTGGCTCTTTCGGCGGCCCCATCAAGAAAGACAAAACGTTCTTCTTCGTGGACTACCAGGCCAAAATGCAACGTCGTGGCGTCCCATTCACGGGCTTCGTTCCAACTACGGGAATGACAACAGCAAATGGAAACGGCAACTATGATTTCAGTGGGGCCCCTACCGTACTGGGAGGAAAGACGCTCATCAATCCATTTCCCTATACTGATCCCGTAACCCAGACTTCGACAACTTATCCGTTCATATGTAGTAGCGCCACCGGTCTTCCTGTAACTCCGAATCCAGCTGGCAGCCCTTTTGGTGGTGGAAGCCAAGGCCCAGACACTCAGCCGGGTGTTGCGGACTGCCCGATTATTCCGGCCGCTGTCGTGAATTCAGTTGGCGCGAAGGTGATGCAGCTTTACCCTGCTCCAAACGCGCTGAATGCAGTCGGTTACAACTACATCAATGAGCCCGTGCGGAAACTGAATGAAGGCACGTGGGACATCCGCCTGGACCACAACATTTCGACCAAAGATTCCGTTTTTGCCCGGTTCAGCTACGATCAGGCGACCAACTTCGTGCCCGGTGGTTCGCCCACATGGACCGAACAAAACGCTTTCGGCAGCAACCAGTACATCGACAACCACGGGCGCAATGCAGCCATATCCGAAACACACGTGTTCTCCCCGACCACGATCAATCAGGTCACAGTCGGCTACAACCGCATCTTCAATCACATCCTTTCTTTCGGAACCGGCACTTGTGAAGCCGCGAATATCGGCATCCCGGGTGCGGACCTTGGCTCCAAGTGCGATTCGATCACGGGCTACCCGGCAAGCCTGAACCAGTCCAACAAGGACTGCATTAGTTGCGGGATGACGTCATTCCTGATGTCAAACTACTTCGCCATCGGTGATCGCGGATACGCTCCTTATCAGGGTGGAACCAACGTCTATTCAATCTCTGACACGCTCGATCTGATTCGCGGGAAGCACAACATCCGCGTTGGCGCCACCTTCCGCGCTAGTCAGATGAACGTGAGAAACAACGCGTTTCAGGACGGGTTTGTCGTGGAGAATGCGGCGCTGACGGGCGATGACGCTGCGGACTTGCTGCTAGGCAGTACGGGCGTCTTCGCCGCTCACGATCAGACGTTCTTAGGTGGCACCACAGGGCGCCGCTGGAAGTTGTTCCGTCCTTTCGTGCAGGACGACTGGAGGGTGACCAATAACCTGACAATCAACCTAGGTGTGGCGTGGGCTTTAGCAACGCCCACCACCGAGGTGCAAAACCGTCAGGCGAACTTCGATATCCAGACGCTCAAGTGGTACGTGCCAAAGGGCAGCCCCACGTTGAGCAGTTGCGCCATCTGCGTGCCGACCGATGGCAGCGCCGGCATTCAATTCGACAAAACAGCAATTGAGCCCCGTATTGGATTGTCCTGGAAAGCGATGGGCAGCGACAAGACTGTCATCCGCGCCGGCTACGGGATTCTCCACGATTCCTCTTGGAACCAGGGCGGGCAAGGCTTGTGGCAGAACCCTCCCTACTACGCTGAGGTGGATCCCTGCCCCAGCGACTTCTGTTTGGGATACAACAGTGCGTTCGGTTCGCTCTCAGGCGGATTCCTAGTCGACCCATCCACCCCCTCGAGCACTCCAGTGCCAGGCGGCGCTGTTCTGTCGGGGCCTGTTAATCCTGCCAATTACACCGGAACGATTCAGTCGATGAATCGCAATTTCCGGCAGGGTCTGGTTCAGCAGTTCAACTTGAACGTCGAGCATCAGTTGCCCGGTAATGTGGTCTTGACCGCTGGTTATGCCGGTACGCGCAGCACGCGCATATTGGTCGGCCAGGCCAACGAGAATCTAACCTCGCCCAGTGCATGCGGGGTCGTCCAAGGCTACACCGTCGGATGCGGTTTTCCCTCGTGGCCTTATGCTGCACCGTTCCAGGCGGTTGACAGTAACAACAGCGTTGGACGAGCTCGCTATGACTCTCTCGAGATCAAGGGCGAAACCAAGAGCACGCGTCACGGGCTTTATGCCTTGCTCGGCTACACCTGGTCTCGCACATTCGATTCCGGTATGCCCGACGGTTTAGGCACAAATCCTGGCGCGATCTATTACCCGCTTCCGGGCGCGGCAAAGCTCGATTGGGGCTTGTCGCAGCTGAATCTCAACGACAGCTTTACGGCCAGCATCCTGTATGACTTGCCATTTGGCAAAGGCAAGCATTTTGGCAGCACCTGGAATGGCGCCACGAATGCGATATTCGGGAACTGGCAACTAAATGTCATCCAAAAGGCCACGTCTGGATTCCCGCTATTCGTCGTGGATAGCGGCGATGGATCCGGAGTGTACTTCTCCTACAATGGCAGCACGTACCAGCGTCCCAACCAGGTCGGTGACCCAAACAAGGCGGGGCCAGTTGCGGGGAATCCCGGTTGCTCTGCCCCTTCTAAAATCCATACGATTCAGAACTGGTTCAATCCTTGCGCGTTTGCACAAGCGCCGACGTTTGTGATCAACCAAGGCACCCCACAACAGGCCACGGTCGGCGAACTGGGTACCGCGGCGCGTGCTCCGGTCTACGGGCCTCGCTTCGTCAACACAGATTTCTCGATCATCAAGAATTTTCCGCTGACGTTCCGCGAGGGCACCGATCTGCAGTTCCGGGCCGAGTTCTTCAACCTGTTCAACCATCCTGAGTTCTATATGGGAGGCGCGGGAGGCAGCGGCGAGCAGGATATCAATGCTTCGAGTACCTTCGGAGTCATCAACAACACGGTGAATAACGCGCGCTTGATTCAGTTCGCTCTTAAGCTCAGATTTTGAGCATAAAAAGGCGCGCTCACTTTCGGGCAGACGGGCATCGCCCGTTTGCCCTTAAATTTTTGTTGCAGGGGATGTCCGGAGAGAGAATGAAAATCTGCAGACGCCTTTTGGTCGTCGCCCTCGGTTTTGTTTGCGTGGTGTGCTCTTGCGCCGCCCAGAAGATTAAGATCATCGTCGATCAGGACGCGCGCGGTCCGGGTACCAGCGACCAGCAGGCGATCCTCGTCTTCCTTCAGTCCGAGAAGTTTGATGTTCTCGGCATCACCACCGTCAGCGGAGATCAGTGGGTGAAGGAAGAGACGCAGCATGTGCTGCGCCTGCTCGAGATTTCTAATCGCACCGATGTCCCTGTGTATCAGGGAGCAGTGTACCCGCTGCTAAACTCCAAGGAAGAAACCGAGCGCTGGGAAGCTCTCTACGGCAAGTTCGAATACAAAGGCTGCTGGACGGATTTTGAGCCGAACCGCTCGACCAAATTCCGCGAGCCCTATCACGAGCCCAACATCGTACCTCCCATGCCCGAGGGAGAGCCGCATCTTGAGGCGCATCCGGGAACGGCCGCCGAATTTATCGTGCAGATGGTCCACGAGTATCCGGGAGAAGTCGTGCTGTGGGCAGGCGGGCCTCTAACGAACTACGCGCTGGCGCTGAAACTCGATCCCTCAGTGGCGACGCTGGCCAAAGAGTTCGTGCTGATGGGCGGCGGTCTTTACGCAGACAAGGGTGCAATTGACACCGGAGCGATCGACGCGCGCCGCGAATTCAACTGGTGGTTCGATCCTGAGGCCGCCCGTATCGTGCTGCGTGCTCCCTGGAAGAAGATGACCATCACGCCGATCGATATCTCGGTAAAGACCCGCTACACGCTCGAAATGAAGGCCGCCATCGCCAAAGCCGGTACTCCGGTGACCGACTACCTCGACAAATATTCTCTGCCCGGCTACATGTGGGACGAGATCGCCGGTGCTGCGCTGATTGATCCCTCGATCATCACCGGACAAAAGAAACTGTACATGGACATCGACATTGATCACGGAGCGAGTTACGGCAAGACGCTCTTCTGGGATGCCTCGGCGCCGGTTCCGCCCTACGAGCGCCTCGCGAATGTGCAATTCGATATCGATGCCGAAAAATTTTACAAGATCTATCTCGACCTGATGACCCGCCCGCCCGGCAAGAAATGACAGCTGCGATGACACTGGTCGATGTGGAAAGCTTGTGCGGAGCGGAAAGCTCGTGCGGAGTGGAGAGCTTGTGCGAAGGAAAAATGTGGAAGAGCGGCCCTTTAGGGCCGCGTGAACGAGCATTGAGACTTGCGGGCTTTAGCCCCTGCCGTTGCCCGACATGTTCGTGAACCAAATTCGAAGCCCATGCCAAAACTCAAATCCTTCTTGCTTTTGTTACTTGTTCTGACGGCCTCTCTTTCCTTCGCGCAGCCGCGCCGCAAAGTCATCATCAACGAAGACTGTTCCGGCCCCGGCGGCAGCAACATGCAGACGCTGATGATCATGATCCAGTCTCCGCAGGTCGAAGTTCTGGGCATCACGGTCGTGAGCGGAGATGCCTGGCGCGACGAGGAAGTTGCACACACCCTACGCCTGCTGGAAATCATGGGCCGCACCGACATTCCCGTTGTTTCAGGCGCCGCCTTCCCCTTAGTTCGTACGCGCGAAGAATCGCAAATGTGGCAGCAGCGCTATGGCAAGGTTGCTTATGCCGGCGCGTGGGATGAGCGCTGGTGGCACGGGCCATCGGTCGTGCCTCCGCTTCCGGAAGGGCAGCCGACAACGAAGCCTGCGGATGAGAACGCCGCCCACTTTCTGATTCGCATGGTCCACAAGTATCCGCATGAGGTGACCATCTACGAAGGTGGGCCCATGACCAACCTCGCGCTCGCCATTTCTCTCGACCCGCAGTTTCCGGAACTGGCGCAGGAACTCGTCTTCATGGGCGGAAGCCTGAGCCCGCAAACCGACAATCCCGAATTCCTGAACAATCCGCGTCACGAATTCAATTTCTGGTTCGATCCGGAGGCGGCGGAGATTGTCCTGCGCGCATCGTGGAAGAAAGTTGTCTGCACTCCGACCGATATTTCGATCAAGACCCACATGACAGCCGCGCTCGTAAAGCAGATCGAAGCCAGCGGTACTCCTCTGGCCCGCTACATCGCCCGTTTCGCCATGCTCACCCCGAGCGCCGACATCATGTGGGATGAACTCGCCGCCGCCGCGTGGATCGATCCGACAATCATTACGAAAACCGAAACTCGCTACATGTCCGTGGATCTGGACCGCGGCGCCGGCTATGGAAACACGCTGACCGCGGGAACCACAGATGCTCGGAGGCCGGTCGCGCAGCCTGTTGAAATTCAGGTCGACCTCGATACCGAAAAGTTCTATCGCATGTTTGCCGTGCTGATGACGGCTCCGACGCCCGCTCACTGATTCGCTCGCTTGCGCTGGCACCGGAGTGGCGAACAGCATACAATAGAAAATTACGAGTTTTTCCCAATATGGCTCCCATTCCAGACGATCTCACCATAGTGAAAGATGACATGGTCGCCTTCATCGAAGGCCACGGCATGCGCCGCTTCCACGGCTACGTCGATTATGACGAAGTGCAGTGCGTAATGTGGGAAATGGGGGGCAATCCCGACGGCTGGAAGGATTTTGTGGAACTGGCCAAGGCCGCGGGCGCACCGTTCCTGACCATGCACGCGTGGATTCTCGAACGCACTGAACTGGACGAAATGGTGCAGCGCCTCACCAACTCCGAGTTCACCGACGGCGACGATGTGGAGGATGCTCGCTGGCTCCGCGCCCACGTCGGCAAAGTGGGATTCCTGCAACTGGGCTGGGCCTATCAGGGTTCGATGTTTCTCTGCGAAGTCAGTACCGAGTGGTATGACCGTTACCAGCACCTGCTAGAAATCTCCGACGAATTCGGCGGCCTCACCATGGATGAGCCGGACCAGGACGAAGAGAACTAAGATTGTGTGGGGCCGGGTCTTTGACCCGGGCCGGGCCGAGCGAAGCTCGGCGGGCTCGTGACCTGGCTAATCTGCAACATTCTCTCCAGTAGTAAACTGCTCCATTAAGCTATGCGCTGGCTCCAAAAGCCGACAGATCAATCCCTGGTCGAGCCCCTCATCGCCGGACTCCGCACCGATCCTGCTCTTCGCGGTGTCGCCAACGCCGGGCACATCCTAGCGCCGCTGCTAGTACGCCGTGGCATTAGCGATGCGGAAGCAGCCGGCATCTTCCTTTCGCCGTCGCTGTCTCACCTTCACGCCCCAGAGCGGATGCTCGGTCTGCGCGCGGCCGTCGATCGTATCGATGCTGCCATCGAACGCAAAGAGCCCATTCTTATCTACGGCGACTACGACGTGGACGGCACCATGGCCGTCATCATCCTGAAGACCGCGATTGAACTCTGCGGCGGTTCGGCCGACTTCCACGTGCCACACCGCATTCGTGAAGGCTACGACATGCGTGACGATGTGATCGAACGCGCGGCCGCGTCGGGCATTCGACTTATCATTAGCGTCGACATGGGCATCCGTGCCTTCGCGCCTGCGGAAACTGCGCAGCGCCTCGGCGTCGATCTCATTGTCACTGACCATCATCTCCCTGGTCCGGATGGTGTTCCCAACGCGCTGGCCGTCGTCAATCCCAATCAGAAGGGGTGCGAATATCCCTACAAGCAGCTGTGCGGCGCGGGCGTGGCGTTCAAAGTGGCACAGGGATTGATGCAGCGCCGTCTCGACGTCAACCTTCAGAATAAACTGCTGATGTCTTTTATGAAGGTGGTCGCGATCGCTACCATCGCTGACGCCGTGCCCTTAACCGGTGAGAATCGCGTTTTCGCTTCGCTCGGACTGGACGCCTTGCGCAGGGCGGTGAATCCCGGCCTGAAGGCTCTGCTGGAAGTTGCGCAGATTTCTCCCAAGCGACCGCCAACCTCTGGCGAAGTTGGTTTCCGCATCGCTCCTCGCATCAACGCCGCTGGGCGCATGGACGTAGCGCGCGATGTCATCGAGCTCTTCAGCGTGAAAGATCCTGCCCGCGCGCGCGAACTAGCCGCCAAACTCGACCACCTCAACTCCGACCGTCAAGACGAAGAGCGGAGAATTCTGCGCGCCGTGGAAGAGCGATTCACCGGCGATCCCACGCTGTGCGACGCCTATTGCATTGTGGTGGACGGAGAAGGCTGGCATCGCGGCGTCATCGGCATCACAGCGACTCGAGTCGTCGAGCGCTACAACCGGCCCACGGTCGTGATTTCGCGCGATGGCGACGAAGCGTTCGGCTCCGGCCGCTCGATTCGCGCATTCCACCTGCTGGAAGCGATCGAGTCCTGCGGCAGTCTGTTCTCGCGCTACGGCGGTCACTCCCACGCCTGCGGATTCGCCATGCCCTCCGCCAATGTCGAAGATCTGCGCGCGAAGCTGGACGCCTTTGCGCGAACTCGCCTCACGCTTGCCGATTTTGATCCGATTCTCGATCTGGATGCGGAACTAGACTTGACCGAAATCACGCCTCAGCTGTTTCATGCCCTTGAATTGCTAGAACCCTACGGCATGGGAAATCCCGAGCCCATATTCGCGACGCGTGGCGTGCAGCTGGCTGCACCTCCGCGAATTCTGAAAGAGAAGCACGTCAAGCTGAAACTCAGGGCTGGCGCTGATCGGCGCGATCTTTCGACAGCTGCGATCCTGGCCACTCCACGCTGCCATCCCGACGGCGCCGCGATCCGCCGCGAGGAGAAGGCCGCAGCCGTGGCCGAAGGCTACCCGAACCGTGATGCGCTGAGATCGAGAATTACCTTCGACGCCCTGGGCTGGCACATGGCCGAACGCATGCAAAAGACGCCACTCCTCGCGGGCGATGTGATCGATGTCGCCTTCACCATCGGAAACAACGACCATCCCGAATACGGTGGACTCGAACTCTCACTGCGCGACTTCCAGATACCCGCCCGCTGAGCGACCCGCGCAGAGTTACGGTCATCGACGCAAGCAGGTGCTAAACTTCCGCTTCTGCAGAATCGTCCTCTCTGCAGCCGGAGGTGCGCATGACGCACTCGTTCTTGTCCGCTCTATTGGTGCTGTTCCTGACCGGCAGTCTCTTCGCGCAGACCAAAGCGGATCCGGCCAAAGCGCCGCCAACGGCAACTCCCGCAGCTTCCGCCGACTCCGCTTCTCGTCTGCCGGTCAAGCGGGTGGTGCTGTACAAGAACGGCGTTGGCTACTTCGAGCACACGGCGCATGTTCATGGCACGCAGGATCTTAGCATCGACTTCACGACGGCGCAGCTCAACGACGTCCTCAAGTCGCTGACCGCCGTCGATCTGGGCGATGGCCGCGTCTCGTCGGTGCGCTACAACTCGATTGCTCCGCTCGACGAGCGTCTGAAATCGCTGCGGTTGCCGTTTGGCGAGCAGGTAACGCAGGCCGAGTACTTGACCGCCCTTCGCGGAGCCCGGATCGAGGTCCGCAGTGGTTCGGCGACCGCCACCGGGCGCCTGCTGAGTGTTGAGAAGATCCACAAGCAGCGCGGCCGGGACGACTTCGAGGATGTCACCACCTTTTCGATCGTCACCGACGCCGGAGAAATGCGAAACTTCGATCTCGGCGCGGGGACTTCGGTCCGCATCGCCGAACGCGAACTCACCGATGAAGTCGGCCGCTACCTCAGCCTGATTGGTTCTTCGCGCGCTCGCGACGTGCGCCGCATGAGCTTCACGGCTGCAGGATCAGGGGACCGCGACATCTTCGTGAGTTACATCAGCGAGGTTCCGGTATGGAAGAGCACCTACCGCATTCTCTTTCCCGAGAAGCCAAACGAGAAGCCTCTGCTGCAGGGATGGGCCATCGTCGACAACACGATCGGGGAAGACTGGAAAGATGTGCAACTCTCGCTGGTCGCCGGAGCCCCGCAGTCCTTCATTCAAGATATCTCGCAGCCTTTCTATGCCCGCCGACCGGTCGTGCCCCTGCCGGAGTCAGTCATGCTTACGCCGCAGTCGCACGAAGCGACGGTGGAGCAGTATGCCAAATTGCAAGCCCCGCCCCCACCTCCTCCGGGAGCTTCACACGCCACGACCAGCCTCTATGGCATCGTGAAGGATCCTTCAGGGGCGGCCGTTGGCGGCGCGCGCGTCACCGTGCGCAATGAAGAAACCGGAGGCTCGCAGGTGACCACCACCGATACTCAGGGCCGCTATCGCTTCAATGACATTCAGGCCGGCAACTCTGCAGTCTTTGTGAACGCCACGGGCTTTCAACGATTCAACCTCGCCAATATCTACCTGGGCATCGGCCGCAACAACGAGATTGATGCCACGCTGAATTTGGGCTCCGCTAACGAGACGGTGGAAGTGCGCGGGGAGGTTCCAACGATCGAAACCTCATCCGCCTCGGTCTCCACGATTGCAGAAAAGCAAGGCGCCGAGGCCGAAGGCAAGTCCGCCGGAGATTTCTTCGAATACAAGATCAAGCAGAAGATCACGATCGGCAAGAATCAGTCCGCGCTCGTCCCCATCCTGCTGGCGCACATTGAAGCGGAGAAAGTTACGCTGTGGAACGCGGAGTCGGCTCCCCTGCGCGCGCTATGGATCAAGAACACCAGCGGCCAAGTTCTCGATGCCGGCTCCTTCAACGTGCTTGAAGCCGAAACCTTCGCGGGAGAAGGCGTGCTTGAGACCATCCATCCGGACGAGCGGCGGCTGCTCTCCTATGCGGGCGATTCGGCGGTGCATGTGAAGTACTCGGAAGAATCCAGTCAAAAGCCGTTCAGCCGTATTCGCATCGCCAAGGGCGTCATGCTGATGACGAAAGAGGAGCACAAGGCCAACAAGTTCACGATTCGCAACGCCGACACTGAGCCTCGGCAAGTCGTCGTGGAATATCCCGCGAAAGAGGGTTGGAAACTGTCTCCCGGAACGCCGCAGCCCGAGGAGTCCACCGAGTCGTACCACCGTTTTCGCGTTCCCGTCGATGCCGGGAAAACCGCCGAACTGACAGTCGAGGCCATCCATCCCGACGAAAGCCGCGTCGAACTGACCAACCTCGATGATGACGAGGTTGCAATTCTCGCCCAACAGAAGCGCGTTACTCCGGCCCTGCAGCAGGCCTTCGACAGCATACTGAAGCAGAAGTTGAAGGTCGAGCAAATTTCTAACCAGATCGCGGACCGCAAGCGCGAGTCGGACCAGATCGCGGCCGACCAGGGTCGCATTCGCGAGAACATGAAAGCGCTCAAGGGCAGTTCCGAAGAGAAGTCCTTGCTGCAGCGCTACGTGGCCCAGCTCGATTCGCAGGAAAGCCGGCTGTCTGCTCTCCGCAAGGAAAGTGCGGACCTGACGGCGCAGGAGAACCAGGCCCAGACTGACCTCGATCGCATGATCATGGCTGTGAATCTGGACGAAAGCTTTTAGCCCCGTTAACACAGGGCGATGGGAGCCGCTCGATTCCAGCGAAATCGGGTAGAGTGGCTCAATGAAGCAATCCAGGAAGTCTCCGTCATTCCTTCGCGAGCACTCCCTCAGTCTGGCGGCCTTGGGAGTCGTGATTCTGTTGATAGTGCTGTACCGCTGGTCTAACCCCTCGGCCCATCTCGGATCATTTTTCGGGAACGCGATTGCCGATTGGACCGGAGTCTTTGTCACCGTTGTGATGACAAAGTTCCTCTACGAAAAAGGGTCGGCCGAAAGCAAACAACCCAAGGGCAAAGTGCCGTCGGCGGTGTTTGAGTTCCTTCGCGAACACTCCCTCACTCTGGTTCTTGTGGTTACCGGTATCGGCTGGGTGCTCGCATTCCGCGCCTTGGACCCGGAAAGCCGGTGGGGACAAGCTGTTGGCAACATCGTTTCGGAATGGACGCAGATCCTTGGTCTAGTCCTGATGACCAAGCGTTTGATCGAGGTAGGGTCGAAAGAGCATTGAGCTTCTCGACTCTGCGGGTTCACCACAGATGGTAATGTCCATCGCGCCGCGCCATCTCCACGCTAACTCCGAACAGAGCCGCTAACCGCTCGACTTGCAGGATTTCTTCCTTTGGCCCGTCCGCGACGACTCGCCCGCGATTCATCAGCACGACGCGCCCAATTTCAGGAACAACGTCTGCCAGTTCGTGGGTCACCAGAATGATTGCGGTCCCCGAGTTTGCGAGCGATCGCATGGTTTGTCTTAAGCTCTGCTGGGCTGAGAGGTCAAGCGAGTTGCAGGGCTCATCGAACAGCAATGCACCCGGCTTGTGCACCAGGGCGCGTGCGATCAGTACGCGCCGCGCCTCTCCTGACGACATCTCGCATACCGGACGATCCGCGAGATGCGATATCTTCAATCCGGCCAGCGCAGCATCGGCCAACTCGCGGTGCCGGGCATCGACCGTATGGTTCGAGAAAATGCTGATGCTACTGAAGAAGCCCGACAGCACCACGTCCCGGCCGCAGGCATCGCCCGTGCACGAGAGCATCAAGTCATTCGACACAATGCCCAGCCGGGCGCGCAGCGCGAACACATCCCAGCTTTCTTCACCCAGGATCGACATAGAGGAGTCTGCTCGAGCCACCGGATAACACTCGCGCGTAATCGTCTTGATCAGCGTTGATTTCCCGCAGCCATTGGGACCGAGAATGGCCACATGCTCGTCAGCGCCAATGCGCAGGCTGAAGTCGTCGAGCGCGATCTTCTGTCCGCGCATCACCCGCAGGTTGTGAAAGTCCAGCAAAGCTTGTTTGTGCGTCGAGTTCATCGGATATGTGCATCTAAGTGTAGATGAGAAGCCGCTTTCCAGCCGATGTCGAGCGGCTTGGATTACACTGAACCCAGATGCCGCTCAAGATCTATCGCCTGCGCCGTCTGTTGGCTTTGACCACTGTGCTGCTCACGCTGGTCGTGGCGGGGATGTATTTCTACGCGCGTTCGAAGGCGACGAACGTGTTGAAACAAATCCCGGGCAAGATTGGGTATGACATCAAGCAGACCGCTAGCGGCTTTCAGTTTTCCAAATCCGACGGAAAGCGGACGCTCTTTACCGTCCAGGCCAGCGATCTCAAACAGTTCAAGCTCAACGGCAACGCCGAACTGCACAACGTCAGCATCGTGCTCTATGGCCGCGACTCCTCCCGCTTCGACCAGATCTATGGCGATGACTTTGCCTACAACCAGCAGACCGGAGACGTCTCTGCCAAGGGCGACGTACAGATCGATCTTGTCGCCAACCCGGCAGGCCTCGCCAGTCCCGATCAATCCACGCCGAAAGAACTCAAAAATCCAATCCACCTGAAGACGCGCGATCTTGTCTTTAACAAAGAGAGTGGAAATGCGGTGACCGAGTCCCGCGTCGAATTCCGAACGCCCCAAGCGACTGGATGGGCCGTGGGCGTGAAGTACGCGGGCAAGAGCAACACGCTGACTTTATCGTCGCAAATTCACGTTGTGCTCAATGGTCCGAACGCAGTCGTCATCGTGGCCGACCATGGCATCATTACCAACGATCCGCGCGAGATTGTGCTCGACCATCCGCATCTGAGCCGCGAAGGCGGAACGCTGCAGGCGGATAAAGCAGTGTTTCATCTCGGCCACGAGAATCAAGTGGAGCGCGTTCTGGCCACGGGAGATGTAACCACAGTGACGCGGGTGCAGCGCGCGAAGCAGTCGGGCGTCGTAGCGAATAGGTCGGCCGGCACCGATGCAGCAGCGGAACAACAACCATCAGAAATGCGCAGCCGCGCGGACCAAGCTGAGTTCCTGCTCACGGGGAAGGAGGACCTGCTTCGCACCGCCACCCTCGCCGGCAACGTTCACATCGAGCAAACCGGACCTCAGCCCATGCAGGGCCAGGCTGGCCGCGTGGTTATGGACTTCGCGGGCCAGAACCAGCTGCAGAGAGTTCACGCCCTCGATGGAGTGCGGCTCACACAGAACGCGGCCGCCGGAAACCAGCCGACACCAAAAGGCACGGCAAACGGCCCGCAGGATTTCGAACTCACCGCGCCCGCTATGGACTTCAGCGTGGCGCAAGGGCACGTTCTGCAGCAAGCGGAAACCTCAGGCGCCGCGCAGATCACGATTGCGCAACCGCAGGAGGCGACTTCGACCTCCATCCAGTCCCCTGCCCAACGCACAGTTGTGACAGCAGGGAAGTTCCTCGCGCAATTCGCGTCGGTCGAGGGCCGAAACCATCTCACCAGCGTTCACGGCGCTCCGAACGCCCGCATCGTCAACTCAGCTCCCGGCGAGCCTGACCGCGTCAGCACCAGCGACTCGGTCGACGCCGCATTCCTTCCGCAGGGCGGCATCGACGCTGTCACGCAACAGGGCAATGTGGTTTATACCGACGGTCAGCAGCCCGACAAACGCATGCAAGCCTGGGCCAACTCTGCGCGCTACACGCCCGGCGACCAGATGCTCGTGCTCACCGGCAGCCCGCGGGTCACCAATGGCGGCATGGCGACCACGGCCAAGACCATTCGCATGAACCGCGGCACCGGAGACGCGCTCGCCGAGGGCAACGTCAAGAGCACTTACAGCGAACTGAAGGAGCAACCGGACGGCGCCCTGCTGGCATCTTCTTCGCCGATTCATGTCACCGCGCACAGCATGACTGCCCACAACTCACCGGGGCTGGCCCTCTACTCGGGAAACGCGCGCCTCTGGCAAGACGCCAACATTATTGAGGCGCCCACCATCCAGTTCGACCGAGATCGCCGCTTCGTCACTGCCCAAGGTACCCCTGCCCAGCCGGTGCAGACGATTTTCGTTCAAACGGACAAGGCCAAAGCAGAAAGCGCCCTCCCATCGGGAAAAACAGCCGGAAAGAAGCCGGGGAAAGCCGTCCCGCTGACCGGATCCAGCCCCATCTCCATTACCGCGGCGAAGCTCACCTACGCCGATTCCGAGCGCAGAGTCCACTACGAAGGCGGGGTCCTAGCCAAGGGAGCAGACTTCACCACATCAGCCAAAACCGCCGACGCCTACTTGTTGGCCCGCAGTCAAACCTCAAGTAGTCAATCGTTTGCCGGTCCCGGCCAGCTTGATCGCATGGTCGCGGAAGGCGATGTGGAGATCCAGCAACCCACCCGCCGCGCCGACGGCCAGAAGCTTGTGTATACCGCGGCCGACGACAAGTTCGTCCTTACCGGCGGACCCCCTAGCATTTTTGATGCCGAACAAGGCAAGATTACCGGGGTTTCGTTGACTTTCTTTAGACGCGATGATAGGGTGCTCGTAGAAGGCGAAGCAAGTACCCCTGTGGTAACACAAACGCGAGTGGCTCGTTAATTGGCAAGATAAATGCGTATCCTAGCCACGGAAGAAATTGGCAAATCGTATCGTGGCCGCCGCGTTGTAAATGGGGTCAGCCTGACCGTCGAGCAGGGCGAAGTTGTTGGTTTATTAGGCCCTAACGGCGCAGGCAAGACCACCACCTTTTACGCAATTGTTGGCCTGATCCCTCCCGATACTGGCCGCGTGTTGTACGACGGTCAGGACATCACCGACGTTCCCATGTACCTCCGGGCCCGTCAGTATGGCATCAGTTATCTCCCGCAAGAGGCTTCGGTCTTTCGCAAGTTAACGGTAGAAGAGAACATCCTCGCGGTCTTAGAGGCGCAGCCCATGTCCTGGCATGAGCGCCGCGAGAAGATGGAAAAGTTTATCGACGAATTAGGACTGGAGCACATCCGCCAGAACCGCGGGTACGCTCTGTCCGGTGGGGAACGCCGGCGCGTTGAAATTGCCCGCTGCCTGTGCATCAATCCCACATTCATTTTGCTGGACGAACCGTTTTCCGGGATCGATCCCATTGCCGTGCTCGACTTGCAGAAAATTATCAGCAGCCTGCGGGCCAGCGGCATCGGAGTACTGATCACCGATCACAACGTGCGCGAAACGCTTTCGGTGACCGACCGGGCCTACATCATCGATGACGGCAGAATCTTCCGTCAGGGAGAGCCCGGACAGTTGGCAGGCGACCCGGAAGTGAGAAGGGTGTACCTGGGCGAGAGTTTCTCGCTGGTGTGAGAAGTTAAAGACGTAAACCACGAAGGACGCGAAGTATTCACAAAGGTTTCCTTAGTGGTTGATGGGTTTGCATTTTTAGGGAGATCCGGCCGAACTCATGGTCTTATTGCAGCACAAACTGAGCGTTAAACTTTCACAGCGCCAGATCCTCACCCCGGGTCTCGTGCAGATGGTTTCTGTCCTGGCACTCAATAAGCTTGAGCTCAAGGACATGATCAACGCCGAGATGGTCGAGAATCCGGTTCTCGAGGAACTGGAAGATTCCGTTCCCCTGCTCGACGAAGTCGGCAAGAAAGAAGAAGACCGCGAGCGCGCCGCTGCCGCCACCAACGAAGAGAATCCCATCACTGCGGTCGAAAAAAAAGATCCGTTTGAGGAGATCGATTTCGGCTCGTTCTTCCAAGACTATCTCGACCCTGGTTATCGTACCCACAGCGAGATGGAGGATATCGAACGCCCATCGTTCGAAAATTTCCTCTCCAAGCCGACGAACCTTACCGACCACCTCGCGTGGCAGTTGGGCGCGCTCAGCCTGCGCCACGAAGTGCGCGAGGCCGCCGACCTGATCATCGGCAATCTGAACGAAGACGGATATCTGATCGCCAGCGACGAGGAGTTGCTCGGTGTTGCGCCCCCTGCCGCACCTGAAGTCGACGCCCAGACCGCAAAGAATATCGTTAACGAAGCTCAAGCCCTTGGCCTGGCAGAGATTGCCGCCGAACCCGGTGCAGAGGGGGATGAAACTTCCTCCCTCGGCGGGATCGCAGATTCAGCCGATGAGCACAATGTCGATCTCGCGGAGAACGCGGAATCGGCCTACGCGGAAGGTACAGAGCTCACGCCGGCCGTCGAGCCGCGTGCGGAATCGTCTTTCTCCTCGCATTCAGGAGACTCCGCTGCCGCTGTCGCCCCAGCGCCGGAGCCCGCAACTCATCCCGCCTCGACCTATAAACCAAACTTCACGGCCGCCGATCTGCAGGAAGCTCTGGAAGTCGTGCGTCAATTGGATCCTCCCGGCGTGGCCTGCCGCGATCTGCGCTCTTGCCTTATGTGCCAACTCCTCTATCACCAGGCACAGCTGGCGTTGCACAAGAACGGCAATGGCACGGAGCAAGTCCTGAAGGACGCCATGGCCGTGGTCGACCAGCATCTGCGGGGCCTGCAGAACAAGCAGCACAAAGAAATTGCCAAGGCCATTGGCCGTCCTATCGAAGCCGTTCAAGCAGCGCTGGACTACATCCGTACCCTCGATCCGCGCCCCGGCCTTCGCTACAACAAAGTCCAAGCCCGCCTCATCGAGCCCGACGTCGCTTTCGTGAAGCACGGCGACGAGTGGCTTGTCATCATGAACGACGAAGACCTGCCACAGCTTCGTCTGAATCCGGCTTATAAGAAGCTGGTCACCCGCGACGGCACCAACGAAAAGAGCACCCGCGACTATGTGAAAGAGCGCTACAAGAGCGCCATCCAGCTCATCAAGAACATCGAGCAGCGCAAGCAGACCATCACCAAGGTCTGCTATTGCATCGTCGCCCGCCAGCAGGATTTCCTCGAACGAGGCATCGATCAACTGAAACCCATGATGATCAAGGAGGTGGCCGAAGAAATCGGCGTGCATCCTTCCACGGTAAGCCGTGCCGTGGCCAATAAATACGCCCACACACCGCAAGGCGTATTCGAGCTGCGATATTTCTTCAGCGAAAGCGTCCAGGGCCCCGAGGGCGGCGGCACGTCGCTGCTCATCCTCAAGCGCCGCGTCAAGAAGCTGATCGAGGAAGAAGATCCCAGCCGTCCGTTGACCGACGAGCAGATCACCCGGATACTGCAATCGCAAGGTATCCAGGTCACTCGCCGCACGGTAGCCAAGTACCGCGAAGATATGCGCATCCCGAGCACGCACCAGCGCCGGGTAAAAAAATAGCCGTTCGAAGAAGAAAATAATCGTCGGGAAGCCGCGAAGCGGCGTAAGAATGCAGCCCACGGCGCAAGCCGTGGGTGCTGAGTCCGGGACGGATCAAGCCCCGAAGGGGCGAAAGAAGACTCCGGTGGATAATTTTCCGAAGTCCTGATGTCCCGGCCCATTCGTCACCATCGCGAACCAGCTCCAAATGCAGTGCCCGATTTAGCTCATCGATTCAATTCTTAGGAGGGGCGCTCATGAACGTGGAATACACTGGCAGACATTACGTAATCACATCCCTCATTCGCAAAGAAGTAGAAACCGGCCTCACAAAAATCCGCAAAATTCTCGGCGACCGCTTTGAGACCAAGGTCATCCTGGCCGTCGAAAAGCACCGCCACAAAGCCGAGATCACCATCAGCCCGCGCAATGGCCCGTTGGTCGGCCTGGCTCAAGCCAAGGACATGACCATCGCCGTCAACGAAGCTCTCGACCACCTCGAGAAACAGGCGGTCAAGTACAAAACGCGCTGGATGTCGAAGAAGCGCTCAGCGCGCAAGAGCGAGGAAGTCAAGAAATGGAACGGCCACTCGCCTCGGGTGGATGAGACGAATGGACAGAACGGACTTCAGACCGTCGTCGGCACATCCGAAAAAACTGCGGTCCCGGTCATGGTCCACAAGTATCCTGCCGTGGCCCGAACCACCGAAGTTCATCTGGTCCGCTCCGATGAAGCCGTCGCCATGCGCCCCATGACGCTGGAAGAGGCCATTAAAGAAGCCCACTTCCGCGACCGCGATGTCTTCGTCTTCCGCGATCCTAAAGGCAAGCTGATGATCCTGCACCGCACCCGCGACGGCAAAATGGAGTTGATCGAAGCCCCGTAGAACTAGTCCCTGTGGTCCTGTCATCCTGAGCGAAGCGGCTGATTCTCGAAGAGAATCAGCCGCGCAGTCGAAGGATCCCTACCCACCAACCGCGCTCGAGGCTCAAGTGGTCTTAAGGGCACCCAAACTGCGATCGTATGTGCTGCTCGCCCTGCTCGCTAGTACGGGCGTCTCAGCATCCAAGTCGAATTTCCCGAAACATTACAAGGGCACCCCCTATCAAGACGCCCGCTACCAAGGCGGCCCGCAGAAAATTCCCGGACGCGTGGAGTGCGCCTACTATGATCGCGGTGGAGAAGCGTCGCCTACCACGACGCCGACTCCAAGAACAACGGCAGTGGAGCCCTCAATCCCGCCGACGGAACGTACCTGAATCAGTTCCGCATGGACGAAGGCGTCGACATCTCCTACACCAAGTTTCACGACCAGATCGACAACAGTCCGTACGACCTGGTCGTCCCACCAGAAAATCAACTCTATGTCGGATGGACCGCGCCCGGAGAGTGGTCCAACATCACCGTGCAGGTTGATCGCGCCGGCGTCTATACGGCCGATCTTCTCTACACCTCAAATCGCGGCGGAACCATTTCGCTGGATGTGAACGGAAAGGACGCTACTGGGCCACTCACAATTCCGACAACATTCAATGCCTCCGATCCCATCGCCTGGAGGCAGTGGCATCACTGGAACCTCACCCCAGGTCTGGCGAAAGTACGACTACCCGCCGGCAAGAGCGTTCTCACGGTCCACATCCTCACCGAAGGAAACATGAACCTCGCCTACTTCGACTTCAAAGCGTTTCGCTAGCGAAATAAAACGGGCGCCCCATTTCTCGCTTTCTTTTAGCGAGAAGTGGGTTTTTCCTTCGTGTCCTTCGTGGTGAATGCCTTTCATTCGAATCGCTGGAATCCTATTGATACGTTTGAATAGGGCCATTCGCATGCTAGAATTCGCCGCCGAGGGAGATTCGCGATGATGAAACGCATCTATCACCAACTCTTTTGCCTTCTTGCCGTCGGTGTGACTGCTCTTCTGACCTCGCCCTGCTTCGCTCAGACCCAGACTTCCCCCAAGCTTTCCGTGCAGTGGGAAGAACTCACCGCCTCCGACTTCCGCGAAGGCATTCACCGTTCCCAGGGAACGTGCCTGCTCCCGTTCGGCATTCTGGAAAAGCACGGTCCTCACTTGCCCCTCGGCACCGACCTGCTCGACGTCCGCTATGCGGCGCTGCACGCCGCAGAGCAGGAGTACGCGGTAGTCTTCCCCGAATACTATTTCGGCCAGATCGCCGAAGCGCGCCACGAACCCGGCACCATGGCCTACAGCCGCAACTTGCAACTCGCCCTGCTCCAGGAAACGACCGACGAGATGGCGCGCAACGGCTGCAAGAAAGTGCTGATCGTCAACGGCCATGGCGGCAACGACAGCTTGCTTCCGTACTTCGCGCAGACCCAACTGGACAAGCCCCATGACTACGTGGTCTACGTCTTCGACGAACGCACGCCGCAGCATGGTGGACCCGCCAGAAAGACCAAGATCGACATGCATGCCGGCGAAAGCGAAACGTCTAAGATGATGATCTCCCACCCCGGACTCGTGCATCAGGATCGCGCGACGAACGAATCCGGCGCTGATCAGGCGCGTCAAAAGCTCCCCGAAGATGTCTACACTAGCATCTGGTGGTACACGCGCTTCCCGAACCACTATTCCGGCGATGGATCAGTGGCGACCAAAGAACTCGGCGAATTTCAAATGAATTGGTGGATTGAATCGGTTGTAAAGGCGATCCGCGCCGTGAAAGGCGACGACGTCAGTCTTAAATTGCAGAAGGAATTTTACGAAAAGAGCACTCATCCCCTGGATACGCAGCCCTAACGGATTATTTGTTGAGTAGAGCCCCCCCTGTCAGAATCACTTGCACTCTGGCTGTTTTGCGAGGATGATGTTCCTCGCTGACCCGGCCATCGCCCGGCCCACACAATCGAGCAGGTTGAAAAGCGAGGCAAATGACCCATGAACTTCAAGGCAAAATTGGCCCTCGGGATACTCACGGCTTTAGCCATGCTGGCGCTGACGTTCGCAATTCCGAGGGGCGGCCCCATGCGAGATGCGCAATTGGTTCAATTTCCGATGACCGTTGGAGTGTGGGCGATCTTCGTTTTGCTGTTCGTGAAATTGAAATAACAGGTTCTGGGCGAGAATTGCTTCACTAACCCCCGTATTTCCCGATCAGCATGCCGGTGATGAAGACCAGCACGCCGCCTAAGCCTACCTGCAGGGCAGCAGACACCCAGGGCGTGTCCATGTAGCGCTTGCGAACAAAGGTGATTACGCCCAGTTCCGCCAGCACCACAATTCCCGCCGCCCAAAGCGCTGTCCTGAAGTCGCGCAGCAGAAACGGCAGCGTGTGCCCAATTCCTCCCAGGGCCGTCATTGCCCCGCAGATCAAGCCTCGTACCCACGGGTGACCGCGTCCGGTCAAACTGCCGTCGTCCGAGAGCGCCTCTGCAAATCCCATGCTGATACCCGCGCCCGCCGAAGCTGCCAACCCCACGAGAAATGCCTCGTGGCTGTTCTTTGTTGCGAAAGCGGCCGCAAACACTGGCGCCAGCGTCGACACCGACCCGTCCATCAACCCCGCCAACCCAGGCTGCACGATCTGCAAAACGAACAGCCGGCGCTGCGCAACTTCCTCGTCGGCCTTCACGTTGTCCGGCAGTTTTTGCTTGTCGAGTTCCTGGGCGCGCTCTTCGTGTTCGCGCTCTTCCCGGGCCAGATCATCCAGCAACTGCCGGATGCTTGCGTCCTGAGTCCGGACTGCGGCCTTTTCATAAAAACGCCGCGTCTCCACCTCCATCGTCGAAGCTTCCTTGCGCACGGCCTCAATCCTTAAGGGACGCACCAGCCACAACGCGGGCCGATCCACGAACCCGCGTACGTCCTGCCGCCGAATCAACGGAATATGCTCACCGAATTTCTTCTGGAAGAGTTCGAGCAGCCGGCGCCGGTGTCCCGACTCTTCCTCCCGCATGCCGTCAAACATCGAAGCCGTTGCCGGATAGTCCTGCCGCAAACCCTCGGCAAAATCGGCGTACACGCGCTCGTCTTCTTCTTCCAGAGCAATGGCCAGGGCCAGCACTTCGCGTTCGGTGAGTTCTTCGAACTTTTTCATGACGCCATAGCTTACAGGCCACGCGGACTGGAAACAATCTGGATTTCCGATTTTTGACTGCTGACTCGCGAACCATCACCCGACAGTGCCACCCGGTATCTCACTTGGCAATCCGGAACACAAAACAAGGGCCGCGCCCGGATGCTACTATCCAGTTCATGAAGTCGCGTCGGTCCTCTGGCCAGAAGCCGAAAAAATCGAGAGTCCGGGGAAAGAAACGTTCTCGAACCGCCACCCAGCCCTCGCCGGAACTGGTCATCATCACCGGCATGAGCGGATCGGGCAAGGCCTCGGTGCTAAAGGCCTTCGAAGACCTGGGCTACTACTGCGTCGACAACCTGCCCGTCCAACTCATCCCGCAGTTCGCCGACCTGGCTGTCCAGTCCAGTGAAATTCGCCGCACCGCCCTGGTCGTGGACGTGCGGGAAGGCTCCAAGTTAGAAGAGCTTCCGAAGATCCTGAAGTCGGTCGGGCGCATGATCCCGACCAAGGTCGTATTCCTCGAGGCTTCCGACTCCATTCTCATGCGCCGTTTCAGCGAGACGCGGCGTCCGCATCCCCTGGGAACGGACTCGCCCGTAAAGTCGGCGCTGAAAGCTGAACGCCGCCACCTCAGTGCAATCCGCGCAGTTGCCGACCTCGTAATTGATACTTCAAAGTTCAATGTTCACGAGCTTCGTGCTCACATTACCGAACGCTTCCAGAAGAAGTCGTCAGGAAGAAAAATTCTGGTGTCCTGTGTCAGCTTCGGATTCCGGCAGGGCCTCCCCGAGGACGCCGATGTGGTGTCGGACGTACGCTTCCTGCCCAACCCCCATTTCATCCCCGAGTTCCGGCCGCTGACCGGCCGCGATCCCCGCGTTGCCAAGTACATTCGGTCGTTTCCCCAGACGCGCGAGTTCATCTCGCGCACGATTTCCGATCTGCTCTTCTTGTTGCCGCACTACATCCACGAGGGCAAGAGCTACTTGACGATCGCCTTCGGCTGCACCGGCGGCCAGCACCGCTCCGTCATGATCGCGGAGGAAGTTGGCAAACATCTTCGTCGCTCGGGATATAGCGTGAAAGTCGCACATAGAGACAGCCCGAAATAACGGCCACTCCATGTCAACGCCTCCCTATCCCCTCCATCCGGAGCCCATGAAGAAAAGCTGGCTCGAACAGAATCCCTATTGGAAAATCCCATTCGGCTGCCTGACCCTGATCTTCTTGATCGCCTTGTTTGTCGTCGTTCTGATGACGGTCATCACTACTTCCTTCCGCAACAGTGACGTCTACAAGCAAGCCCTGGCCCAAGCCGCCTCGAACTCGCAGGTGCGCCTACAGATCGGAGAACCGCTGAAGCCCGCCTGGCTGATATCCGGTCAGCTGAACGTAAGCGGCAGCACCGGCAACGCGAATCTTTCAATCCCAATCTCCGGTCCGAGGGGGAAGGGTACAATTCGCGCGATCGCAAATAAGACTGGGAGAGTCTGGCGGTTCACCTACCTGCAGATCAGCGTCGACGGCCACCCGGCAAGCATCGACCTGCTCTCAATCCAGCCCCCCGCAGAACGAGACTTCTAAGGCCCCCGGATCGGCAATCGGAACGCCCCGGGGAACCCCGAAACGCCATTCCTCCGGCGTACGTCTCAAGTAGAATAGGGCCTTGCACCTCATGCCCATTCCACCGGCAGCAAGCAATTGCGGCCTGCACCGCTCGGGAGCCCCATGCGGCAACTGACCCGCCTCGTCCGGTATGCGCTTCCTTATTGGTGGCAGATTTTGTCTTCGGTTCTGCTCATGGCCGCCGTCGGTGCGCTCGACGCTTTCAAGTACCTGCTGGTCCGTCCGGTTTTTGACCGCGTTCTGAATCCTGCGACCGGGTCGCAAGACATTAAGCTCTTTGACATTCCTGGCACGCAACATCCCGTGTATCTGCAGCAACTCGTGCCTCCTCATTTCACCAATGCTTGGACCATCGTGGCTTTTGCCTTGGTAGCGTCGACTGTTCTTAAAGGAATCTGCGACTACTCGGGCACTTACCTCGTGAATCACGCGGGCTTCGGCATGATTACCGACCTGCGCGACGACCTGTACACCGCCCTGCTTCGTCGCTCAGCTGCCTTTTTCTCCAAACACACCACTGGGACATTGCTCTCCACCATCATCAACGACGTCGAGCGCGTTCAGTACGCCATGTCGACAGTGCTGTCGGAACTCCTGCAGCAATTCTTCACTTTCGTTTCCGTGGCCGTCGTCGTCGTTATCCTGGGCGGAAACCTTGCATGGGTCCTGCTCTTGTTCGTTCCCGTGATCGTTTTCTCATCCCGCAAAATCGGCTCCCGCGTCCGCCACACGACGCGTCACGGCCAGGACAAGCTGGCGGACATCCAGAACATTCTGCATGAAACCATCACGGGCAACCGCATCGTCAAGGCTTTCAACACTGAGGATTGGGAGATCTCCCGATTCCGCAACGCAGCGCGTCGCTTATTCCGGGCCAATCTGCGTTCGGTTGCTGCAACCGCGATCAGCTCTCCGTTGATGGACATATTCGGGGTGGTCGGAATTGCACTTCTCCTCCTGCTGGGCCGCGGCCGGATCGCCCACAATCAGATGACGCCCGGTGTGTTTGTCGCTTTCATCACCGCCGTTTTCAGTCTCTACAATCCGGTCCGCAAGTTCGCACTTTTCTATAACAACTTTCAGCAGGCCCTGGGCGCCTCGTCAGAAATCTTCAAGTTCATGGATCTGGAAGACGACGTGCGTGAAAAGCCGCGCGCCAAGACTTTGCCCAAATTTTCAGAAAGTGTTCGCTTCGAGCAAGTCAGCTTTGCCTACGCCAATGAAGGGGAAGGGAGCCATGCCGTTCTGCACGACATCAATCTGGAAGTCCGGCGCGGCGAAGTTCTCGCGGTGGTCGGCTCCAGCGGTGCCGGCAAGAGCACCCTGGTTCACCTCATCCCCCGCTTCTTTGACGTAACGAGCGGACGTATTTTGATCGACGGTCACGAAATCCGCGACGTCACTCTCGCGTCGCTGCGGGCGCAGGTCGGCATCGTCACGCAGGAGACGGTCCTGTTCAACGACACCGTCCGCAACAACATCGCCTACGGCCAGCCGCAGGTTCCACAGAAGGAAGTCGAGGCCGCAGCTGGCGCCGCGCTGGCGCACGATTTCATTGTTGCCCTCCCGGCAGGGTACGATACTGTAATCGGTGAACGGGGTGTGCGACTTTCCGGAGGCGAGCGCCAGCGTCTGGCGATTGCGCGAGCCCTCCTGAAAAATGCGCCAGTCCTGATTCTCGACGAGGCGACTTCAGCTCTCGACAGCGAATCAGAAGCTCTGGTGCAATCCGCCTTGCACAATCTGATGAGCGGCCGCACCGTGTTCGTAATTGCGCACCGGCTTTCGACCGTGCGCCGTGCCGATCGTATCGTGGTGATTGAGAATGGCACGATTGCCGACATCGGTCGCCACGAAGAATTAATGACGAAGTTAGGTACGTACCGGCGTCTGTACGAATTGCAATTCGCCAATGCAGATTCGCCCAAAGCAGTCGCAGAAACATAGAAAACACGGCCCCCTATGCCCATACGCTCGATGACAGGTTTTGCGCAAGTAAGAGGCGAGATTCAGCGCCCGGATGGCAGCCCCACCGCCGCTCCGGCTCAGTCCAATGGCCGGCTGGCTTTTGCACTGTCGCTGAAGTCGGTCAACCATCGCTTCCTCGACCTGCATTTCCGCCTCCCCTCTGGAACTGACTCCCTCGAAATGCAACTCCGCCGCCTTCTGAAAGAAAAGATGGGGCGCGGCCATGTCGAAATCTCGCTGAGTCTGGAGCGCGCGACCAGTGAGACCTTCTCCATCAATCGCGACATTATCGGCGGCTACATCGCCGCGTTCCGAGCCGCGGCCGCCGAGTTCTCCATCGCCGCCGCACCCGACCTCAACGCGGTTTTGCGCATCCCTGGCGCGCTCGATTCCGCCAATGAAAGTGCCGACGGCGACATCGAGGCCGCGGTCATGGCGAAGGTCGGCGAAGCACTCGACCGCCTGAATCAAATGCGTGAAGAAGAAGGCCGCGGCATTGCCCGCGAACTGCGCGATCGCATGGCCCACCTGGCCGAGGCCAGCAAAAGCGTCCAGCAGCATCGTCGTGCCGTGCTCCAAAACTACAGCGAGCGCCTGCAATCCCGCCTGCAGGAATTGCTGGGAGGAGCCGTCGATAAGGAACGCGTGCTGCAGGAGGCCGCACTGCTGGTCGATCGCAGCGACATTCAGGAAGAGATCGTCCGTCTCGAGAATCACGTGCAACATTTTCTAGGTCTGCTCGAACAGGGCGGCGAGATCGGGAAAAAGCTCGATTTCCTCCTTCAGGAGATGAACCGCGAAGCCAACACGCTCCTTTCGAAGACGTCCGGCCTGGCGGGCGAAGCCCTGAAAATTACAGAAGCAGGTCTCGCTATGAAGGCCGAAATCGAAAAGTCCCGCGAACAGGTGCAAAACCTGGAATGAACGCAATCTATACTCCCATCGTCTACATCATCTCGGCCCCCTCCGGATCGGGGAAGTCGACACTGGTCAACGAACTGCTGAAGCTGGTTCCGAATCTCGATTTTTCCATCTCCTACACCACGCGTAAGCTCCGCGGCAGCGAACAAAACGGAAAACAATACCACTTCGTCTCCCGCGAAGAGTTCGAGCAGATGATTCGGGCCGATGAGTTCTTGGAGCATGCGGAGTTCGACGGAAATTACTACGGCACGGCGCGCCGCTTCCTGCACGAGACGGGTCAGAAAGGCCACGACCTTCTGCTCGACATCGATGTGCAAGGCGCCGCGCAAATCAAGCAAAAGCTGCCCGAGGCCGTCACAATCTTCGTCTTGCCTCCCGACCGCAAAACATTGGAATGGCGCCTGCGCAAGCGCAGCGAGGATGCGGAAGAGGTCATCGCGCGCCGGTTGGCCGCCGCCACGCGTGAGATTGAGAACTACGACAAGTACGACTATATCCTGATCAACGATGATCTTGAGGAATCCATCGACCGCCTCGAGGCCATCGTCCTGTCCGAGCGATTGCGGCGGACCAAAGCCCCTCTCGCCCCGGAAGACAACAAAATCGTGAAACTGGCGGACCGCCAGAGGCTGGCCAATATCCGGGACCGGGTGCGGCCGATCCTTGATTCCTTTGGTACCCTCCCCCCTTCAGCACATCTCTAGATTTCGCGGTATCATTTTAAGGGCGCCGGAACGGGCGTCGGAAGCTGCGAGTAGAATCGCGCGGGACAAGCCTGAGAGTTGGCCCTGTTCTGTTGAACGCATTGCTCGACGTTCGGCACTGATAGACTTCAAACCTGTTTTTCGAGGGAGAGTCCCAATGAAGTTGATCGAAGGCTTTGACAGCAACTACCGATACATTTTGGTGGCAGCGCGCCGTGCGCGCCAGCTTCAGTCCGGTGCGCCGCCGGTGGTCGACACCAATTCCCGCAAGCCCTGCCGCATCGCGCAGGATGAAATCCGCGCCGGCAAAGTGAAGTGGGAGATTCCAGAAACCCGCAGTGCCGCCGAGCAAGCCGAAGAGGCTCTCGACAAGGCCCTGGGCCAGGACTAGGGAAATTGTTGATTTCGTGATTGCTGATCGTTGACTGAGAAACCTCGCCAGTGACGGTTTGAATCAACAATCAGAAATCAACAATCAAAAATCCATGAAGATCGCCCTTGGCGTCACCGGCGGGATTGCAGCATATAAGGCCGCGGAAATCGTTCGCCTGCTGCAGGACCGTGGCATTCGCGTGCAAGTCGTGATGACGCGCGCCGCCCAGGAGTTCATTCGTCCTCTCACCTTCGCCGCGCTCTCCGGAGAAAAAGTCATTACCGGCATGTTCTCCTCCGGCGAAGAGCATGCGCCCAACATCGACTCCGCCATCGAACACATCGCGGTCGCGCAATCCATCGACGCGCTCGTAGTTGCACCTGCGACGGCTGACGTTCTGGCTCACTTTGCGCAGGGCATCGCCAGCGACTTTCTCACCACACTCTATCTCGCAACCACGGCGCCGGTGGTTGTGGCGCCCGCGATGAACGTTAACATGTGGAATCATGCGGCCACGCAGGCGAATCTGCAGGTTCTCCGCCAGCGCGGCGTGAAGATCGTCGAGCCCGGTGCAGGATACCTGGCATGCGGAATGACCGGCCAGGGCCGTCTTGCTGAAAACGAAGCCATCGTCGCTGCTGTCATGGAGGCCCTCGGCGCCTCGCAGGACCTGAGCGGCGAGACTGTGTTGGTCACCGCTGGTCCGACCCGCGAAAAGATCGATCCCGTCCGGTACCTCACCAACCGCTCGAGCGGGCGCATGGGCTATGCCCTCGCCGAGGCCGCCCTGCGTCGCGGTGCGCGCGTGCTTCTAGTCAGCGGGCCGACGTCGCTCACTCCGCCCGGCTCCGCAGAAGTCACGCGAGTCGAATCTACCGAAGAAATGCGCGACGCCGTCCTCAAGCTTCTTCCCGAGGCGAGCATCGTGATCAAGACCGCCGCAGTCTCCGACTACCGCCCGAAAACCGCCGCCAGCCAGAAGATCAAGCGCAAAGGCCCGATGACGCTGGAACTGGAAGCCACACCGGACATTCTTAGAGAGATCTCTCTCAAGAAGGGAACTCAAATCGTTGTGGGCTTCGCCGCCGAAACGGAAAACGTTCTGGAGAACGCCCGCCAGAAGCTGGTCTCGAAGAATCTCGATGCCATCGTGGTCAACGACGTCTCCCGCAAGGGCGTTGGTTTCGATTCCGACCGCAACGCAGTGACCATCATCAGCCGCGATGAGATTGTCGAAGTGCCTGAGACCACGAAGTGTGAAGTTGCCCAGCGCGTCCTTGACCAGGTCATCCGCCTGTGCCAGCACCGCAAATCGCCTGTCAAAGCCTGAGTTCTTGGTTCCGTTGTCATTCCGAGGAGCGTAGCGACGAGGGATCTGCTGTGGGGCGCTATCACGAGTCTATCCTCCCGCGCGTGCATTACAATCGAATAGCCGATGCCCCGCACTCTCGACCCTGATCTCCGCCGAGCGCTCGCCGAACGCGTTCGCTACTGCCACGAGATGGGCATCTACGATTTCTACCGGCGCGAACCCCGCGCCTCTGAATCTGTCCCAGTCGCTTCCGCCATCGCCGAGCTCGACGATCTGTCGTCCCCACTCCAGGAACTGCGAGAGGAAATGCCCGCAAAGAAATCCGCTGTAGTCGCTAAGCTCGCCAACGAAAGCATCCCGCGGATTCTCACTCCGCATGCGGAGCAATCCGTCACCGACCCCGTCGCCGCGCTCAAACTCATTCGCGAGGACCTCGGCGATTGCACTCGCTGCAAGCTGCACAAGCAGGGACGCAAGCAGATCGTCTTCGGCGTAGGGAATCCGCGCGCCGAATTAATGTTCGTGGGCGAAGGCCCCGGTGCCGATGAAGACACACAGGGCGAGCCCTTCGTAGGCCGCGCCGGACAGTTGCTCAACAACATGATCAAAGCCATGGGCATCCGCCGCGAGGATGTCTACATTGCAAACGTGGTGAAATGCCGTCCACCGGGAAATCGCACCCCGGAGCGCGACGAGACCGAAACCTGCTCGCCGTTTCTCATGCGCCAGATCGCGGTAGTCAAACCGAAAGTCGTGGTCGCACTCGGCGCAGTCGCCGCCAAGAACCTGCTCGCCATGAACGCATCCATGATGGAATTGCGCGGCCGCTTCTACGATTTCATGCCCGCAGGCGCCCGCAGCAGCGATCCTTCGTGGCAGGGAACCAAGCTGGCGGTGACCTACCATCCCGCATTTCTCCTGCGCGATCCCCGGCAGAAAGGCGAGGCCTGGAAAGATCTGCAGATGGTCATGAAGTACCTGGGCCTCGAGTCTCCCAAAAAGAGTGAATAAGAGGGACTTGTCATGCTGAGCGCAGTCGAAGCATCCCTACCATAAAGAGAAAGCCGCCTTGACAAGGGCTCCAACGCAATAACGACAGCCCTGGTTTATCCTTCCAACCAATGCCCGAATTCTGCGACGTCGCCGTACCCGTTCCGCTCGACATGGTCTTCACCTACCGTGTCTCCGTGGACGCCACGCCCGTCGTGGGCGGTCGCGTGCTCGTCCCCTTCCGCCAGCAGCGCATGACGGGCATCGTCGTCGAACTGCACGACCGCAAGCCCTCCGTTACCACAAAGAATATTCTGTCCGTCCTTGATGCAACGCCCGTGCTCGACGAGCAATTGCTTCAGCTAGGACGCTGGATCGCCGACTACTACCTCGCCCCTATCGGTGAAGTCTTCCGCACCATGCTCCCACTGAACGCCGAGTTCAAACGCTCGATCGGCTATCGTCTGGCGGAGCAGGGCCAGATGGCGCTGCATCTTGCGGGCATGTCTGGATCCTCCGCCCGTTCGCGCCGCACTCCGGAAGAACAAGAAGCGGAATTCCGAGTTCTGGATTACCTCGCGGGATACGAATCGACGCCCGGGGACTCGGAACTCGTCCGCGAAGAAATCCTCCGTTCCGCGACGCGTGTCTCCAAAGCCGTGCTCGCGGGAATGGTCCGCAAGAAATGGCTTCAGCGTGAAGATGTTTCGGCCGCTCGTGATGCCACGCGCACTATAAAAGTCGCGATTCTGAAATCCGCCGACGGCAAACTGAACGACAACCAACGGCAGTTGGTCGACACCCTGGCCGTTTCTGGCGGAAAAGTTCCAGTCACCACGCTGCAGTCGCTCGAGCTTCCGCGAACTACTCTCGCCACGCTGGTTCGGCGCGGCCTCGTCGAAATCATCGATGAGCCCGCCGATTTTACCGTCTCCGGCTCCAAGCCGCGACCATCTCTCTTCGACTTCGACTTAAACCAGGCACAACAATCCGCGCTTGCACAGATGCGGCGGGGCGTAGCAACTCGCAAATTCTCTGGCATACTCCTGCACGGAGTCACCGGATCCGGCAAAACTGCGGTGTATCTGGCCGCCATGCGCGGAGTCCTCGAAGCCGGACGCTCCGCCATTCTGCTAGTCCCTGAAATTGGTCTCACTCCCGCCGTCGCGGCCGACCTCCACCAGATCTTCGGCGATGAAGTTGCCATCCTGCACTCCGCGTTGTCTGACCGCGAGCGCGCCGAGCAGTGGCACCGCATCAAACGCGGCGACGCGCGCATGGTCGTCGGTACGCGGTCGGCAGTCTTTGCCCCAGTAGCCGATCTTGCGCTGATCATCGTCGACGAGGAACACGACTCTTCCTACAAGCAGGAAGAAACCCCGCGCTACCACGCCCGCGACATTGCCGTAATGCGCGCCAAGATGGCGAATGCCGTTGTCGTCATGGGATCGGCGACGCCATCGCTGGAGTCCTACTTCAACGCGAAGAAGAACAAGTACGCGCTGGTCGAGTTACCCGATCGCGTCGAACAACGCCCGCTCCCCGAAGTCGAAATCATCGACATGCGCCAGGAATACCAGGAGACCGGCCAGGAGCAGGTCATCTCGCGCAAACTCGCGGCTGAAATCAAAGATCGCCTCGACCGCAAAGAGCAGGTCATGGTGCTTCTCAACCGCCGCGGATATTCCCCCGTCGTTCTCTGCCGCACCTGCGGCAAAAAGCTCGAATGTCAGAACTGTGCGATCGCGCTCACACATCACAAGCGCGAGCACAAAATGGTTTGCCACTACTGCGGCTTCACCGCGCCCGTACCGAAAACGTGCGTTCACTGCGGCAGCGAGTATGTCTATTTTCTCGGCACCGGCTCAGAGAAGCTCGAAGAACTGCTCCACGGCATGTTCCCCCAGGCGCGCATCGCTCGGCTCGACCGCGACACCGTCCGCAGCCACGAAGACTTCGAGCGTGCGTTAAACGGCTTGAACGAAGGAGAACTCGATCTGCTCGTCGGCACGCAGATGATCGCCAAAGGCCACGACATCCACGGCGTCACACTGGTGGGCGTGGTCGGAGCCGACGTCGCCCTCGGCCTCCCCGACTTTCGCGCCGCCGAACGCACCTTCCAACTGCTCACCCAGGTCGCTGGACGTGCCGGACGCGGCCAGACTCCCGGCAAAGTTGTCCTGCAGACTTACTTCCAGGACCACTACGCCGTCCAGTATGCTGCCCGCCACGACTTCATCGGCTTCTACGAAAAAGAGCTGCAATTCCGCAGTTGGATGCACTACCCGCCATACTCCGCACTCGCCAACGTGCTGGTGCGCAGCGACAAACTCGACGACGCCCTGCAATGGTCGGGGATTCTGGGAAAGTGGTTCGACTCCACCCGCCACGAAGGCGTGCGCGTGCTCGGCCCAGCGCCGGCTCCCATCATGCGGCTCAAGCGCGACTACCGCTACCATTTTGTGCTCAAGTCCCCCAGCCGGGAGAAACTCAATACCACGCTGCGGGCCATGCTGGCGCATGCCGCACAAAAAAAGATCCCCCGTACCCAGGTGATCGTCGACGTCGATGCCCTCTGGTTAATGTGATTTTGTTCAGAGATAATCCTGCCGTATGCCGTCGAAGCGCCTGTTCTTCCCATCGCCACCCGCATGGCGCGCATGGCTCGAGAAGCATCATGCCGACACTGAGGAACTGTGGGTCGGCTTCTACAAGCGAGATTCCGGACGGCCAAGCATCACTTGGCCAGAGTCGGTGGATGGCGCTCTCTGCTTCGGCTGGATCGATGGCGTCCGCAAAAGCATAGACGACATCAGCTACAGGATTCGATTTACGCCACGGAGACCACGAAGTGTCTGGAGCGCCGTCAACGTGAAACACGCCACCGAACTTTCCACCTGGGCCTGATGCACCCCGCGGGTCTGGCCGTTTTTGAGAACCGTGACGATAACCGCTCTGAGATCTATTCCTACGAGCAAAGAAAAAACGCCAAGCTTCCTCCGGCTTACGAAAAAGAATTTCGCCGCCACCCGGTCGCATGGAAGTTCTTCCGGGCTCAGGCGCCAAGGCCCGCTCCATCCATAAAGATTTTTCACATGACCATCGGCCGCGTCCCAGATACAATTCCAGCCGCATCATAGAACATTGGGAAAGTAATCAGACCCCTGCCTGAGGAGACAATCCTTGTCTGATCTGCTGGCAACGAAGCCGCTCGATCTCTTAATGGCCGAGGCTCACGACGAAAGCGGTGAGGGCCTGCGTCGCGTGCTCGGTCCAGTCAACCTGGTCACGCTTGGAATCGGCGCAATTATCGGCGCCGGAATTTTTGTTCTGACCGGAACGGTAGCCGCAACCTTCACTGGCCCAGCCATCGTACTGTCGTTCATTCTGGCGGGCTCGGGCTGCATCTTTGCTGGCCTGTGTTACGCCGAATTCGCCTCCCTGATTCCGATTGCCGGTTCTGCATACACCTACGGTTACGCCACTCTGGGCGAAATCTTCGCCTGGATCATTGGTTGGGATCTCATCGTCGAATACGCCGTCGGCGCCGCATCAGTCGCCGTTGGATGGAGCGGCAATCTAATCGCTCTCTTCCAGAGCTTCAACATTCAACTGCCTCCGCAGATCACCGCCCCGCCCGGCACACTCCTCGTGCTTTACAACGGACAGTGGTCCCGCCTCGCGACTGTCGGCCCGGCGCTCGCCAGCGCCGGTGTCGACCCCGCGAAACTCCCCTCGGCTCACGGCATTCTCGATCTCCCGGCCTATCTTGTCATCGCGCTCATGACCACGATTCTGGTTATCGGAGTGCGCGAATCCGCCAACTTCAATTCGCTTATCGTATTCATCAAGGTCGGCACGGTTCTCACCTTCGTCGTCATCGCAACGCTCTACCTGTTTCGTCACCCGCAGGTTGCAGCCGCGAACTGGCATCCGTTCGTGCCGCCCAATCAAGGATCCTTCGGGGCCTTCGGATGGTCTGGCATCGCCCGCGGTGCCGGCGTAATCTTCTTCGCCTACATCGGCTTCGACGCCGTCTCGACCGCCGCGCAGGAAGCCAAGAATCCGCAGCGCGATATGCCCATCGGAATCCTCGGCTCCCTCGCGATCTGCACCGTGCTTTATGTAGCCTTGGGATTGACGCTCACCGGCGTAGTTCACTACACGCTCCTCAACACGGCCGCTCCCGTTGCGGTTGGAATTCAAGCTACCGGCGTGCGCTGGGGCAGCATCGTCGTTATGCTGGGCACCTTTGCGGGACTCACTACCACCATGCTGGTCATGCTCCTCGGTCAGTCGCGCGTCTTCTTCTCGATGTCACGCGATGGCCTCTTGCCCGAGTGGGCAGGACGAATTCATCCCCGCTTCCGCACTCCGTGGATTTCCTCGATCGTCGTGGGATTCTTCGTCGCCATCTTCGCCGGCGTGCTTCCCATCAACATACTCGGTCAACTCACCTCCATCGGCACGCTTCTGGCGTTTGTCATCGTGTCCGCCGGAGTGTGGGTCTTGCGGGTGAAGCGTCCCGATTTGCACCGCCCGTTCAAAGCTCCTCTGGTCCCGTTGACTCCAATCCTTGGGATTGGCATTTCCCTGGGCCTCATGGCCAGCCTGCCCTGGAGCACCTGGCTCCGCCTGATTGTGTGGCTGATTCTAGGGATGGGGATTTACTTCGGCTACGGCAGAAGCCACAGCCGGCTGCGGCGAACAGTTCGCTAGCGTCTTAACCCGTGCTGGAAGAAACCTCGCACAAACAGCATCAGGTCGTGCAAGGCTTGCCCCAGATCGCTCCCAAACTCGCGCAGCGGATGCCGCCCAAGTGGCGCCGGACTCAACGTACTGACCAACATGAACAGTGCAAACAGGGCGAGCCATCCCCGGGCTCCTGAAACTCTCGGAAACTCAGCCACCTGTGGACGGCGCAGACTGCTCAGCTGGAGAAGAACTGCCCACACCAGCCATCCTGCCCACAAGTAGTAAGCCATAGGCAGCAGAATCAGAATCGCCAGTCGCGACACGAACCAGTGTGCCCGCGGAGAAATCGAGTACAGAATGTGTCCGCCGTCGAGTTGTCCGCCCGGCAACAAATTCAATGCAGTCGCGAACATTCCGACCCACGCGGCGATGGCCACCGGATGCAACAACACGCGGTTCAGGGGCAGGGCAGCCACCGCGCTCCCGGGATTCATCGCTGCCAGCAAGCCATGGATCCACTGAAAAATCAGCGGATAGCCAATCTCAATTTCGGGCGCACCTGGGTGGAAGGATGCTGGCATGGGTTTCGACCATCCCAGCGAAAACATCAGCAACCCTAGCGCGACTACAAATCCAGCGATCGGTCCGGCGATCCCGATGTCGAACAAGGCCTTGCGCGACCGAATGGGCGACCGGATCAGAATGACTGCCCCCATCGTTCCGATCAGCGTCGGCATCGGGATGAAAAACGGCAGCGTCGCATAGATTCCATAGCGCCGGCAGTAGAGGTAGTGTCCCATTTCGTGAGCGAGGAAGAAAAACATAACCGCCGCCGCAAAAGGCAGCCCGCTCAGCATGTGTTTCGGGTCCGAGAAAACCCAGCTGACCGGAAAGATCGGAGCCGAGTCATCGCTCAACGAAAGTGCCGGCAGGTTGTGCGCAAAGTTGTCTTGCATGCGCGCGCCGGTGACGAGCGTGGTGAAGCATGTCGCCAGCAGTAGCAACGCGTGCAGCCAGTAGCGCTCCCGCGGAGGTCGCCCCACCGGTTCCGGCAAGGCGTGGTAGTACTCGATGGTGGAAGTAGGAATCGGGGAATTAGGTTCGGACATGAAATTGAGGCTCGCGAACGCGACGCGAGGGCCTTCCCTTGATGCTACTACGAGCAGAGAGAGAACGCGTGGCGCAAGAGGCTGTTCATTGTTCGCTCAAACTCGGCCGAATTCGCGCCTCAGCCTGTGGCGTTTCTAAAGGAGAAAGATTGATGCGTTCGTCAGCGTAGAAGAGCAGCCCTTCCGGATTCCGCGCCAAGGTGGAAGAGCGGCCCTTTCAGGGCCGCGCCAAGGAGTGAAAGAACTCTCGGGCTTCAGCCCGTTGGTTGGGATCCTTCAGTCGCACGTAAAGCCGTGTAGCGTCTAGTCGATCGACTGCAGTTCTTTCCCCGGCTTGAAGCGCACGGCCCTTCCTGGCGGAATGGACACTTCGGCTCCGGTGCGCGGGTTGCGCCCGATCCCCGTCTTGCGCGGACGCACGTTGAACACTCCAAATCCCCGCAGTTCAATGCGATTGCCGCCGGCCAGCGCCTTCTTCATGCTCTCGAAGACGGTTTCCACGGCCAACTCGGCCTTGGTCTTCGTGATGCCGGTTTTGGCCACCACTTCGTTGATGATGTCGAGCTTAATCACAAGGCACTCCCGGGTGCAGGGTCAAGATAGTCCTTCAAGTGATTGATGCTAAGGGAGATAAGTGAGATTGTCAACGGGAGCATCTATCCCGTAAACTGGCATGCACCCAGCCTGCACAGATTGAGCATTGAATCAGCGTTGTCATCCTGAGGCGGGCGCATTTTGCCCGACGAAGGATCTGGGCGAGCCGCGCGAATCGCCCGCGCATTTTGCGGGCGAATAAATCGCGCGTTTGGCTCGCATCCCTATTCAATGACTCAATCACAAATTACCCAATCAATTAATATCCCCAAGGAGTTTCATGCTGAAAAGCGACCGCTGGATCCGCAAGATGTCCAAAGAGCACGATATGATCAACCCGTTCTCCGAGAAGCAGGTGCGCGAGGGCGTGATTTCCTACGGACTGTCTTCCTACGGCTACGACCTGCGCGTAGCGGACGAGTTCAAAATTTTCACGAACGTCAACTCGACCATCGTCGATCCCAAGCACTTTGACGAGAAGTCTTTCGTCACGGTGCAAACCGACATCTGCCTCATTCCGCCCAATTCGTTCGCCCTGGCGCGCTCCGTCGAGTACTTCAAGATTCCACGCAGCATCCTCACGATCTGCGTGGGCAAGAGTACCTACGCGCGCTGCGGCATCATCGTCAACGTCACCCCATTCGAGCCCGAGTGGGAAGGCTTCGTCACCCTCGAGATCTCGAACACCACGCCGCTCCCAGCCCGCATCTACGCCAACGAAGGCTTGTGCCAGATCCTCTTCTTCGAGTCCGATGAAGTCTGCGAAGTCAGCTACGCCGACCGTAAAGGCAAATACCAGTCGCAGCAGGGAATCGTCCTGCCGAAATTGTAGGGCGCTCGTCGGTCTCAGCAGCGACAAGGCGGACGAGGCCGACGAAATCACAGCCTCGAAGGGGCGGCATGAGAAAGCCCGGCACGGAAGTGCCGGGTAGCTCAGAGGAAAAGGAACCGAGTCCCGCCAGGGACGGCACGCGTTATCGGTGGGATTCAAAAGATTGCCCAGCCCTACGTCACCCGCAAGTATGTCGTATACCCCTGATCCTCGATCGCCGTAAACGGCAGCATTTTCATCGCTCCACTCGCCGTCTCAACCTGCCAACTCTGTGCCCCGGTTTTCTTCACCGCCAGCAGCTGCGTGCGCGTCACCGTAGGTGCTGACTCTGTAACCGCAAACAAAACAATCGGTCCCACAAGGAGCGCCACCGTATCCGCATGCTGCTGATCAATCGCCTCCAACCGCGCCTTCAAAGGAAGCTCCACCTCAATCCGGTCCCCATCCTTCCATTCCCGCCACACACTCACGAACGTCCCGGTCGCCACAGCTTCGCGTTTCCCATTCACCGAAACCGACGCCCCCTCAGCCCACGCTGGAATCCGCAAATTCACCGCAAACTCCACCGCCCGCGTCGCTTTCACCTCAAACTGCACATGCGCGTCGCACGGATACTCCCCCCTCTGCGTCAGCGAAACCTGCGCTCCGCCCTGCGTCCACCGCACCGTCGACGGGATGTACAGATTCACATACACCCCTCGCACATCCCGAAAATACGTATTGATCCGATAATCCGCCGCCACCTGCGGCAGCGTTCCCGAGCAGCATGCCCACCGTTCCTTGTGATAAACCTTCCGCCCTTTGAAGTTGTAGTCCGAATAGTAATAAGTCCGCCCATTGGCTTCGAGCGGCAACGCTCCCAGCACCGTGTTGTACATCACGCGTTCCATGCTGTCGCCATAGCGCGAGTCGCGAGTCACGCGCAACAGGTAGCGCGTCAGCTTGAAGTGCGCGTAAGAACCGCAAGGGGTCTCAAAACTGGAGTGCGTGCCGGTTAGGCTCTTATATATTTCGGCGCTGCCCGGGGCGCGCAGCGTCTCATCCGCTCCCCATCCTCCGGTGGCGAAACTCTGCGCCGCCACGAAGTCAAAACCATTCTTCGCCGCCCGCAAATGTTTCTCACTCCCGAGCGTCAAGTACGCCTGCATCGCCGAACACAGCGAATTCACGTGACTGTAGGCGTGGCGCCCTTCCAGGTTGCTGCGGCCTTCCGCCAGCGGATCATAGTACACGTCGTTCAGATACTGCTGACCCAGCGTGCGATACTGCTCTCCCGCACCACGCTGGTAAGCCAGAAACAGATTTTCCGACATCGTGTACGACTCGTCCCACGTATACGACTCATCATCCGCATGATTCGGCCGCCAGCTTTGCCCGTGCTCCACGGCTTTCGGAGGCAAGTGCGGCAACGCCGTCTTGGTAGTCTCCGCCAGGATCGCGAATGCGTCGGGATCGCCCGCGTACTGGTGCGAGTCAATCAGTCCGCAAACCAGTTTGTCGTAGGTATACGCAGGGAAGCGCGTGTTCTCATAAAAATCGCCGCCAATCGTCTTGGCGTACAAACGATTCAGCCTGAGCACCTTCTCTCGCGTCTCCGGCGACCGGTTGATCGCATAAGAGCGGGACAGCGCAGAAACCCACTGCCCGAACGTGCATCCCGGCGCGAAGCCGATGTCAAAAAGATGATCCCGGTTATTGGCGTCGTACTGATACCATCCGCCCAAATCCTGACCCGGCGCCGGCTGCCCAACCATCTCCCGAAACGGTTTGAGCAGGCTGTCTTCGCTCAAGTTCATGAGCAAGTCATACGTCTGCCGCAGTTGCTGCTCGTGCAGGGGGCTGTGCAGCGTGACGTCGCCGTAGCCGAACTCTTCAAGCGGACGAGAAGAGACAGCATCAGATCCGAATAAATTGGAGGCGAGAGATGATCCGCGGAACCGGGAAACCACACCAGCGCCCGAGGCCAGCGCAGCCGACTGCAGGAACTTCCTGCGAGAAAACGAGGAAACAAAAGACATGCATGCCACCAGCTTCGGAACTGTGTTATCGGAACCTGCGGAATAGTCTACGCCGAAGTACTACAAAATTGCTGGCATGAACGCCCCAGGAGAGGCGAGTAACTTGGCCGCGAAAAATAAAGAATGGAACTAACTGCCGCGCGGGCGTGAAATCACAGTTGCGGCCTAACCCTGAAACCCTGAAACCTTGAAACCTTGAAACCTTGAAACCTTGAAACCTCTATCTCTGGTTCTCCCCTTCTTTAAACATGTACTTGATCGCCGGCTTGTAGATCATCAAATTCGCGTCACCGTTCTCTCGGTTCACCTTGATGCAATGCCGGTCGTACCATTCGATGATGCCGCGCACTTCCTCGCCGTCACGCAGCACAATCACCATCGGCGTCCGCGACTGCATCTGCTTCTGATAATAAAAATTCTCGGCATTGGTCTGCTCTGGAGGCGCTGGCTTCTTGCCTCCGCCGCCCGCCGTCGGACGTTCGCCACGCTCGCCACGATCCCCACGCTCTGCTCGTTCCATGCGTTCTCCACGGTCGTGCCGCTCTGGCCGCTCGCGTCGTTCCTGCGGCGTGGCACCTCCGTTGTGGCTATTGTAATTCTCCGCGCGCGGCAGCGTGGGCCGAATCAGCTTGCGGTTGGCGAAGTTTTCCTTCTCAGAGGATTCACCGGCCTGTGCGGGATCCATAATCTCTCTCATTGTGGCGCTACCTCGGATACACGCGTTCGTGCAAACCACTGCACCTGGGACCCTGTGAATGTATCAACGAAGGCGTGAAATTTAACTTACCGTAACACAGGAAACTTTCCCTGACAATCCTTCCTTCGTGCCACGCCGGGCAGTGTGCCAAAACTTGCACACCCTTAGAATATCGATTTGCTCCGCTAATTCGTGTTCGAAAGGTCGGCCCCGCGTCGTTCTCTGCCGCTCCACGTGACCACCGCCACCAGACTGGCCACCAGTAGCACCGTCCAGGCCAGCACGGGCGGGAAGTTGCCGCCGTAACGGCCCTCCGCCAGCTTCGCCTGGATCACCGAATTGCGAGAAGAGAAGAAGTTGCCAATCTGGTATGCAAACCCCGGCAGCGTGCCTCGGACTGCGGGCGGCGACAGTTCGTTCAAATGTGCCGGAATCACTCCCCACGCCCCCTGCACCATGAACTGCATCAGGAACCCACCCAGCGCCAGCATCGGCACCGTGTGCGAGTACGCCCACAGCGGAATCACGGGAATGGCCAGCAGCGCCGCGATCACAATCGCCTTCCGCCGCCCGATCTTTTCCGACCAGGTCCCAAACACAATTCCCCCCAGCAACGCCCCAATGTTGTAAATGATGGCGATGAAACTCACCGTCTTCGGCGTGAATTGCAGATTCTTCTGCAGAAATGTCGGATAGAGATCCTGCGTCCCGTGGCTGAAAGAATTGAACGCGAACATCAGCACGACCAGAAAAACAAAAATACCGGCGTGCGACAGAACATCTCTACCCAGGTGCCTCTCGCCCGTGCGCGCAACCTGCCCTTGCAGCCACGCCGGAGACTCATCCACCTTGGTGCGAATGTAGATGACAAGAAACGCCGGCAGCGCCCCAATTACAAACATCCCCCGCCAGCCCACGTAAGGAAATAGCGCGCCATAGACCAAGGCAGCCATCAGATACCCCACGACGTACCCTTCCTGCAGCAGCCCGGAGAAAAAACCGCGCCCCTCCGCCGGCAGCGTCTCGAACGCCAGCGCCGCGCCCACGCCCCATTCGCCCCCCATCGCAATCCCAAAGAACACGCGCATGATGAGAAAGAATTTCAACGAAGGCGCGAACGCCGAAGCCAGCTCAAACACCGAATACGCAATGATGTCCACCATGAGCGTCGGCCGCCGCCCGAACTTGTCGGCCATCAGCCCGAACAGAACCGCGCCCACCGGCCGCATGGCCAGCGTCAGAAAAATCGCCTCCGTGATCGCCGAAACTTTCGTCTGAAACTGCGTCGCTAGCGCGCTGACGCAGAAGATCAGAATGAAAAAATCAAACGCATCCAGCGACCACCCCAGAAAACAGGCGATAAAGGTATTCCGCTGCACCGGTGTAAGTCGCCGAAAATGCCCAATGAATTCCATCGCCTTGGTTGTTGACTTTCCTTAGTGAACCTTAGTGTCCTTAGTGGTGAAAGCTCTTCGCAAGCATCGCCTGGCAACTCTGTGTCCTCAGTGTCCTCTGTGGTTAAGGTTCTACCTGCGCACAAGGTCCTGCGGATGCTAGCATATGCTTTCAATCAGCAATCAAAAATCATCAATCAGCAATCGCACCCATGCCCGACCTCGACCTCCCGCAACGCCAGGCCACCGACGCGCTCATGCTCACCGGCTTCTGGTATCGCGCCCTGCCCGCCGACCGCGTCCACCGCAACCAGCTCTACAAAGCGACGCTGCTGGAAATTCCCCTCGTCATCGGTCGCGACCGCCTCGGACAACCCTTCGCCCTGCGCGACTCCTGCCCCCATCGCGGCATGCCCCTCAACTGCGGACGCTTCGACGGAGAAAACCTCGAGTGCGGATACCACGGCTGGCAGTTCGACGTTCACGACGGCCAGTGCCAACTGATTCCTTCGCTCACTCCCGACCAGAATCTGAAAGTCGACCGCATCTACGCCGGCAGCTATGCTTGCGAAGAGCAGGACAGTTTTATCTGGGTCTTCATCCCCGATCCGCTCCCGCCCGGTGCAGGATTCGCCCCGCGCCCCGAGGCTCCCGAAGCCGCCCCGCAAATCGAAAAGTTCACTGGCAACTGCAAGCTCGCCTACCTGCAAGCCGAAATGCCCGTCAGCATCGACCACGGCATCATCGGCCTCATGGACCCCGCGCACGGCCCCTTCGTTCACCAGGCGTGGTGGTGGCGCACCCAGCACAGCATCCACGAGAAGAAGAAAAACTTCGAGCCCATCCCGAACGGCTTTCGCATGAGCGCGCACACGCCCAGTTCCAACTCCGCGCCCTACAAACTCCTGCGCCTCTACGCCGACGCCGATTCCATCACCACCACCATCGATTTTGTACTCCCCAACATCCGCACCGAAACCATCCGTGCTGGAAAATATTGGTTCTCCAGCCTCACCACAGTCACGCCTATCACGCGCAGCCATTGCCGCATCGATGTAGTCGCCGCCTGGAATCTCTTTCGCTGGGTCCCCTTCGTGCCGGACTTATTGAAATTCGTCTTTGCGAAATTCGTCGAACAAGACCGCCGCACCATGGAACTGCAGGCCGAGGGCCTGAAGCACAACCCGCACCTCATGCTGATCGACGACGCCGACCGCCCCGCCAAATGGTATTTCCAACTGAAAGCAACCCACCTGGAATCCAAACGAACCGGCGCAGAAATGAAGCATCCCATGTCGGGCCCCGTGACGCTGAAGTGGAGAAGTTGAGAATGCCCGTATAGGGCGGACACTCCTGTCCGCCCAGCCGCGGAGCGGCGTAATAATCCAAGGCAACAAATGTCGAGCTCAAAGCTAGAAGCCCTACTCCTCCACCAGCCAGTCCATCGCTTCTTCCCGAGTCTTAAAGGCAGGTAATTCGCGCTGCGAGAAGCTCTTGAAATGCTCGTAAAACACTTTCGGCAGACTTTCGGTCCCGACCCACGCGGACCGTTTCACATATGGGCGATCGAGCACGAGAACCTCCTGCACCCGCGTCGCAACTTTCTTGTCCATCTGTGCGCCGCTGACGTCCGCCAGTGTGAGCACCGACCCCGGCGCATGCCGCGCGATATCCGCGCGCACCAGGTCGAGCAGCACCATCATTTCCTTGCCGCTGCAATGGCTGAAGTCAATGACGTAAATGGCCTGACCTTTGTGCTTCACAAAGTGCAGCCGCTCGTCGAGCGGTTCGCCGGATGTCGTCATGCCAGAATCTCCTCCACCACGCCATAAGCCCCGTCCAGCGCGGCATCCAGCGCGGACGCATCCTTGCCCCCTGCCTCCGCCAAGTCCGGACGCCCTCCGCCCTTGCCGCCAACTTTCTGCGCCACCGGACCAATCACCTTGCCGGCCTGCACCCGCGAAGTCAGATCCTTGGTGACGCCCACGATCAGCGCCACATTGCCATTCGACGCCGAGCCCAGAATCACCACGCCCGACCCAATCTTGTCGCGCAACTGATCGACCAGCGTCCGCAGCTGCGCCCGCTCCAGATTGTCCACACGGTGCGCCAGCACCTTCACGCCCTTCACTTCCTTGATCTTCTCCCCAACATTCGCCGTCGAGGACGAAGCCGACTTCATCCGCACCTGATCCAGTTCCCGCGTCAGCCGCTTGATCTCCGCATCCTTCTTTTCCAATTCGGCCTTCAACGCGTCAGCCGGAGAGAACGAACTTTCACTGTCGGGCAGTGAATCAGACGAGGGTGCCCCATCCTTTCGCGGTTTGTGCGAAAGGGTGGGAGAGGTAAAACTCGACACCACGTTCTCCAACTGATGATCCATGCGGAAGTGCCGCAGCGATCCCTCGCCAGTAATCGCCTCGACCCGCCGCACACCAGAAGACACGCTGCCTTCCTTCAGAATCTTGATCAGCCCAATCTCCCCAGTAGCCGCAGTGTGCGTCCCGCCGCAAAGCTCAGTAGAGAAATCGCCGATCTTGACCACGCGAACCTTGTCGCCATACTTCTCCCCAAACAGCGCCATCGCGTGATACTCATTCACCGCAACATCAATCGGCACATCCACAATGGTGTCGACTTTCTGATTGCGCAGCAGTTCCTTGTTGATCAGGTCCTCAATGTCCTGCAACTCTGCATCTTCGACAGCCGCGAAATGCGAAAAATCAAACCGCAGATGATTCGGCGCTACCAGCGACCCCGCCTGCTTCACATGCTTCCCCAGCACTTCACGCAGTCCCGCATGCAACAGATGCGTTGCCGTGTGATTCCGCATGGTAGCCTGGCGAACGTCGGTGTTAACAACAGCGTCAACCTTATCCCCGACTCGAAGGGTGCCCCATTTCTCGCGCGCATTTTGCGCGAGAAGTGGGGATTTCATCACAACCTGATGCACCCGCACCCCCTGAATCGGGTAATAACATCCCGTCACATCGGCGATGACAGTGTTGTGATCATCGGAGTACAACCGCCCGCGATCCCCCACCTGTCCGCCAGCCTCCGCGTAAAACGGCGTGTGATCAAGAATGACCTCGCCCGCTTCGCCCGCCTTGAGTTCCTGAACTCCGTGCCCGTCATGAATGATCGCCAGTACCTCGCACCCATCCGACCGCGTTTGGCGGTATCCTCCAAACTCCGATTTCGGAAGCTGCTGATAAGCCGGATTCGCCGTCTGCTTGGCCGCACCCTTCCACGAGGCGCGCGCGCGTTCACGCTGTGCGGCCATGGCCAGGTCAAAACCTAGCCAATCGAGTAAAAGCCCCTGGTCCCGTGCCGCATCGTGGGTGAAGTCCGGCGGTACTCCAAAGGTGTCATATAGTTTGAATGCGGCGTCTCCCGAAAGCCGACCGATGCAAGCAAGATCGGCGGCGGCAGCTAGTTCTGAGCCCAGTTGGTCAAATGTCGACCTGAATTCCGCATCTGACTCTTGAAAAGCACGGCGGAGATTCTCGTTGATTATTCGCAGGAACGGTACGAGGGTTTGGATCGACCTTTGCGGTGCTTCGGCAAGCTCTCGTGCCTTTGTGGAGATATCGTCTCCGACAGCTTGCATCTGACACTTGAAGTTCTGAAGGATAACCTTCCCGCCCAACAATAGAGTCGGACCCTCAACGGCCTCTTGTGCCGCCGCTTGTGCTAACTGAGATGCCTTTTGAAGGTGGGAATGCACCGCGTCTAAGTCGGGGGCCGGTTGAAGCGAAACTCGTTCCATCGCTTCCATAATTGCCTGCTCTAGTAGCCTTAGACCGGGCGCCAGCGTATGAGCGAATCGCGTCTCCTCCGCAAGCACAGTCTTTGAAACGCGCTCAGCCGTCTCATTCAGCTCCGGATACGCATCCTGCATCAAATCCCGCACCGCAAACACCATCTCGTACAGAAACGGCTTCGTCTGCCCCAGCAACCGTCCATGCGTGATCGCCCGCCGGATAATCTTGCGCAGCACATACCCGCGCCCATCGTTCGCGGGCAAGACGCCGTCAGAAATCAGAAACGTAGCCGCCCGCGAGTGATCCGCAATCACCCGCAGCGAAGCAGCAGATTTGTTCCCGGAGGAGCGAAGCTCGACGCGCTTTCCCGCTGCACCCAAAGTCAACTCCGCCGCCCGCTTGATCAGCGGCGTAAACAAATCCGTATCGTAATTCGAAATCACGCCCTGCAGTGCAGCTGCGGTTCGCTCCAGTCCCATCCCCGTATCGATCGAGGGCTTGGGCAACGGGTTCAGCTTCCCGCTGGCATCGCGATCAAACTGCATGAACACCAGATTCCAAATCTCCACGTAACGCCCGCAGTCACACGGAAACGCACAGTCGGCATGCCCTTGATCGGACGACGCCGGCCCCATGTCGAAGTAGATCTCGCTGCAGGGTCCGCACGGCCCCGTATCGCCCATCTGCCAAAAGTTGTCTTTCAATCCCATCTCGTAGATGCGATCCTTCGGCACGCCCTGACCGGCCCACAAGTCATAGGCCTCAGAGTCCCGATCAACGCCTGCCTCGCCCTTGAAGATCGTCACATACAGCTTGTCCTTCGCAATCCCAAACCACTCCGGCGAAGTAATCAGCTCCCACGCGTAAGCGATCGCATCCTTCTTGAAATAGTCGCCAAACGAAAAATTCCCCAGCATCTCAAAAAACGTGTGATGCCGGTTGGTGAATCCCACATTCTCCAGATCGTTGTGCTTTCCCCCGGCGCGCACGCACTTCTGCGACGTCGTCGCCCGCGAGAAATCGCGCTTCTCCAGTCCCAGGAAAACGTCTTTGAACTGATTCATCCCCGCGTTGGTGAACAGCAGCGTGGGATCATTCGCCGGGACGAGCGACGACGAGTGCACCTCTTTGTGTCCCTTGCTCACAAAGAAGTCCAGGAATTTGCGGCGGATTTCAGAACCGGTCAGCATGGAAGAATAATTCTAAATGAACGGCGCCGCAGACGGCGAAGACGCCACGCGAAACAGCGGCCGAAGCGCGGAGGGCACAGCGACACAGGGAAGTTGAGACTTCCTCCGTGGCCTCTGTGCCCTCTGTGGTTGACTTAGGGTTCCTTCTACTTGATTACGTCGACGGTCTTCTCGGTGCCCTTCTTCACGTCGTGACCCACGTCCTTGGCGCCCTTCTCCGTACCCTTGGCGGTGTCCTTCGCCGCAACTTTAGTAGCGTGGCCGGTCTTATCAGCGGCCTTTTCTGTGCCCTTCGCTGTATCCTTCGCCGCAACTTTAGTGGCGTGGCCGGTCTTATCAGCGGCCTTTTCTGTGCCCTTCGCTGTATCTTTGGCCGCAACTTTGGTGGCGTGGCCGGTCTTATCAGCGGCCTTTTCTGTGCCCTTCGCTGTATCTTTGGCCGCAACTTTGGTGGCGTGGCCGGTCTTATCAGCGGCCTTTTCTGTGCCCTTCGCTGTATCCTTAGCCGCTACTTTGGTAGCATCGCCCGTCTTGTCGGCTGCCTTTTCCGTACCCTTGGCGGTGTCCTTCGCCGCGACTTTGGTGGCATGCCCCGTTGTCTTAGCCGCCTTATCGGTCGCTTTGGCAGTATCTTTTGCAGCCTTTGTTGTATCCGTCGCCACGTCCTGCGCCATCGCGATCGGCAGCGCACTCAGTACCAATGCAGCCAGAAATCCTTTCAGAACCGACTTCATAGATGCCCTCCTCGATTTGTGAACCCGAAAACTTGCAAGCGAGTATGCAATATTCGCGAGGCCTTGCGCAAGGAAGCGAGTATCTTCGAGTCGAACCGAGCTACGACGGAACCATTCTTCGGCCTCAGATCTGGGACCGTCCCCTCACGCCGTCTCGCTCTCCAGCGCCGTCAACGTATCATCATCGACGTCCCACTTCTTGAGGATGGTGAAAATCGTCTTCATGCCGAATCCCGCCCGCGCCAGTTGCCGGAAGATGCGCGCCGTCTCCTTCTGATCTTTCGGTTTCTCCAGTCGCTTCTTGCGCAGAAATTCGCGCGCCTGCTTCTCGTCGCTCACTCCGTCGTAGGCCGCTTCTACCGCTTTCTCGATCACCGACCCATGCACGCCGCGCGTCTTCAGTTCCGTAATCACGCGCATCCGCCCAAACTTTTGATTGTCGCGCCGCAGCGAAGAGTAATACGCCGCATATTGCGAGTCATTCAGATAGCCCTGATCTTTCAGTCGGCGGATCACCAACTCCACCAGCGTCTGCCCATATTCCGAATCCGCTTCTTCGATCCGCGCCCGCATCAGTCGTTTCAGCTCCGCGACCGTACGCATCCTCCGCGCCAGTGCCCCGACAGCGTATTCGTACAACTCATCTTCGGAATAGGTCCTTCTCTTAGGACGCGGGAATGCCATATGGACAACGATAGTCGCAAATCGGGCACAGCACAAAACAAATGAAAACCACAGAGGACGCGGAGGACACAGAGACGACCAAGGAAGAGCGAGTAGCGGACTTTTTATTAGACGGCTGATAGCAGGATTTTCCAGATCTCTGTGTCCTCAGTGTCCTCTGTGGTTTTCTCCTCTCGCGTGCAAAAGAAAAAGGGCGCGCTCAAAGCGCGCCCAACCGAGTGAAAAAGGAAACTTTGAAACTTTGAAACCTTGAAACTCTGAAACCTGCCTTATCTTCCCCCAAACCCCGCCGACTGCATCGACTGCCGCGAGATATCCGACGTCGACGCAATACCCGCCATGCGCAGCTTGAAGTCGTCAGCGTTGGAAGCGTTCTCCAGCGCGGTTTCGTAGTTCACCAGCCCTGCCTGGAACAGATCCCACAGCGACTGGTCAAACGTCTGCATACCATACTGCGACGTACCCGCCGCGATTGCGTCCCGAATCGATCGCGTCTTTTCCGGCACCAGAATACATTCGCGAATATAAGCCGTATTGATCATCACTTCGACCGCCGGCACGCGACCGTCACCGTCGCAACGCCGCACCAGGCGCTGGCTCACAATCGCCCGCATCACGGCGGCCAGCTGCATGCGAATCTGCTTCTGCTCCGGCGGCGGGAAAATCGAAATCACACGGTTGATGGTTTCCACCGCGTCCAGCGTGTGCAGCGTCGAGAACACCATGTGGCCCGTTTCCGCTGCGTGCAGCGCCGTCGAAATCGTTTCCAAGTCTCGCATTTCGCCCACCAGAATCACGTCCGGATCTTGACGCAGAGAAGCGCGCAACGCCGCGCCGAACCCCGGAGTATCTACCCCAATCTCGCGCTGGTTGACGTATCCCTTTTTATCGCGATGCAGAAATTCGATCGGGTCCTCAATCGTGATGATGTGTTCCGCGCGCGACGAGTTCACGCGATCCACCATCGCCGCCAGTGTCGTCGATTTACCAGATCCCGTAACGCCCGTCACCAGGATCAGTCCGCGTGGCATGTCGCAAATCTGCTCTACCACCTTGGGCAAAAACAGTTCATCGAGCGCGCGAATCTTCGTGGGAATGACGCGGAGCACCAGTCCCACATTGCCGCGCTGCTGGAAAATGTTCACACGGAACCGTCCCAGGCCGGCCACGCCGTACGCCATATCGATTTCCGTGGTCTCTTTGAACTTTTGCTTTTGTCGCGCCGACATCATGCTGAACGCCATATTCAACATGTCCTCGGCGCTGATGCGCGGCTGATCGGTCAAGGGCACCAGTTCGCCGTCAACGCGCAGGTGAGGATAGTTTCCCACCTTCAAATGCAAGTCGCTGGCTCGCCGTTCCGTCGCGATCCGAAGCAGGTCATCAATATTCATGCGGACTTTTCCCCTGGGTCCTTCTCGTCCTGATGCTCTATCATGATCACTCGAATCGTCACCTTCCCCAAGATGACCTAGGTAATGGCCTCCAACCGGCGGGAGGACAGCACCTTCTGTTCATCCAAAGCGATCCCGTTACGACGCTCCCTTTACGAAAGCCAGCGAGGTCGCGGGCACCGAGACCATCACGTCGCCGCCGATCGCGCGCCGGGCATGGAAGTTCTTGAGCTTGAAGATGACCGTCGACGTCACCTCCTGCCCTTTCGAGACCAGCAATGTCCCCTGATAACTGCGGACTTCCTGCTGGATGATCATGCCTGGCGACAAATCTTCGATCCGGCACTTTCGCAACTCGCTCTCTTCCGAGTTCGGATCCAGCGTCACCAATGCTTCAAAGAATTCCGGGCTGAAGTTCCTGTTCTGCCGCGCCAGCATGTGCGCCGCCTCGGTTCGGGACATCCCTTGATGGATGGATTTTTCGTACGCCAGGATGAGGCGCAGGATTTCCGCGCCCAGCCGCATGTCTCCCATCTCCGAGTCCGCCCCTTCAGCGACTGGCCGGTTCTGGTGCTCGATCATCCATGCAATCGGTTCCAGGCGCGGAATCTTCGATAGCAGGGCATAGGCAACGCTGGGATGCGCGTCATACTGCGCCTCCTCATTCGGCGAGAGCGGCTCCCCGCGATACACGGCATCAATCGTCTCCGGAGCCAGCGTCACGCAACCGAGCTGCGACAACATGGCGGCCACTTCATACTGCCACGGGTTTCCCAGGTTCATCGCCGTTACCACGTGATGGATGTAGCGGCGCGCCCGCTCCGCGCGGCTGAACGCCGCAGGATTCACCAGGCTCAACACTTCAGTCAGCACCTGCAACGCGCCGCTTAGCGTCTGTTCCAGCAGTTGCTTCTCGGCCGTGACCAGCCGGTACTGCATCAGCGCCGCGGTAATCGTTCTTGCCATCACTTCCCTACTGCAGGGCTTGTTCAGGAAGCGAAAAATGCTGCCTTCATTAATGGCGTTCACCGCGGTTTCCGTGTCTGCGTTGCCCGTCAACATCACCCGGATCGTGTCCGGCGACAGCGCTTTGATGCGGCTCAAGAGCTGGATCCCATCCATGCCCGGCATGCGCATATCGGAAATCACCACCGCATACGGGCCATTCGCGGTCGCCAGGCTCATCGCCTGTTGTCCGCCCTGTGCGGTCTCCAGCAAGAACTCCCCCCTCAAACTGCGGCGATAGCCGTCCAGCACGTTGCTATCGTCGTCCACCAGCAGGATCTTTTCAGCCATTCCATTCCCTTCCTTCATCTGCCCCATGCCGGCAGAATTCGCTCGCGACCGTTCGCCACCCGAGAAGTCTCAGCCTGAGCTGTCCGGCGGGACTATAGACGAGCCACGTCCCCGAGGTAGTTGGGTGGCAGGGGTGGTCGTCTTATTCGTCCATCGACTCCTGCTAGTCTCTGCTTTAGGCTTTTGGGGAGGGTGCCACAGCTGGTGGTGCTGCAGGCGAACCCGCCTGCTCCGCATGAAAGCCGCGCCAGATACTTTCTCTCTCGCTCAAGCCCAAACGCTCCAAGTAACTTGAGTCTAGTTCAGCGTCATGGTTCAGCGGCGAAGCATCCGTCGCGCTTGCTATGGCATCGGCGGCGTGGACTGCAGTCAGCGAGGAAAAGTGTGTCTCGGCCGTCTCCGAGGGATTATGGTGGAAGGCGACGGCGTGTACTAAAGGGAAGGGTAGGCCCCAGACACTCATAAGGTACGCTCCTACTTCGGCGTGTGTGCAACCCAGTCGTTCGCGCTCGAGATTCTTGCCTTCGCACGGATTGACCGCAAGTATCTGATGGTACTCGCGGGGCATCTCAGCCAGCAGTACCACCTTGCCGATATCGTGGAGCAGCCCTGCCGTAAAGCTCTCTTCCACCATCGCCTTCGCACAACCCTCGGAGCCGGCGATGCGCTGGGCGAGACCCGATACGGCGATACTGTGATCCCAGAGCGCCGGCAGGCTGGCGGCGATTTGGGACTTGCCGTCGAACTGCGAAAAGACATGCACCGACAGCACCAGGGTGCGCACCGTCTCTGTGCCAATCAACGACAGAGCCTGCACCAGGCTCGATACTCGCCCGCCGGTGCCCAAAAAAGCGGAGTTCGCCAGTTGCAGAATCTTGGCCGCCATGCCAACATCCTTCGAAATGATCCGTGCGATTTGGCTCAAGGAAGGATCGTCCCGCCGGAGCGCGGTCATGAGCTCGTCGTACAGTGTCGGCAGGCTGGGGATCGACCGCAAGCGCGAGACCACCGTCTTCAGGGATTGACTGGAAAGCAGATCGCGCATCGTAAATGCCTCGCCCAGTCGAATCACTAGTTCCTGAGGGTCGCAGGGTTTTGACAGGATCTGATGAGCCGGTGCAATCGAACGCAGAATCGCCGCCCGGCTCGACTGCCCCGAAAGAACCATCCGGATGACTTCTGGGTGACGCTGTTTGACCTGTTCTAGCAGCTGCGCGCCGTCCATCAGGGGCATGCGCATATCGGAGACGATAGCGTCATACGCGTCTTTGTCCAAGGCTTCCAGAGCGGCCGCGCCGCCATCCACGAAATGCATGTCCCACTCCTGACGCATTCCGTGCAAGGCTCGCCGTATGCCATTGAGGACCATGGCTTCGTCATCGACAAAAAGCAGACGCTTGGGCATCAGTTCTCCTTGGCAGACTCGTGGTGCTTGATCGGCAGCGTGATGAAGAAGGTTGTCCCTTGTCCGATCTCGGTCTCAAACCAGATTTTGCCGCTGTGTTTCTTCACCACGACGGTGTAAGCCAGGGCCAGTCCTTGCCCCGTACCTTTGCCCACCTCCTTGGTGGTGAAGAACGGATCAAACACTCTGTTCCGGATGGCTTCGGGTATGCCGTTGCCCGTGTCGCTTACCGTGATTTCCACGCATTCGTCTCGCGTCCGCGTGCCCACCGTGATCCGCCCCTTTTCGCCATCCTTGATCTTTTCTTTGATGGCATGCGCGGCATTCACAATCAGGTTGAGCACCACCTGGTTGATATCGCCGGGATAACACACCACCTTGGGCAGAGTCTCATCGAACTCTTTGACGATCTCCGATACGTACTTCCACTCGTTTCGGGCCACAGTGATGGTGGATTCAATCGCCTTGTTGAGGTCGGTTGCCGTCTTGTCCGCCGAGTCCGGATGCGAGAATTCCTTCATGGCACGTACGATCTTGGCCACCCGGTGAGCTCCGTCGAGACTCTGCTCGATAGCACGAGGCACTTCGGAGTCAATGAAGTCGAGATCGCAGGTCTTTTCCTCCTGGTGCAGCCCTTCGGCCACGCCCGCCGGTAATGCTTCCCCGGCATTTCGGATCGCCCCGCGATACCGTTCCAGCAACTCGTGCGTCGACTTCCAGGAATCGCGGAGGAATGTCAGGTTGTCGGTTACAAATTGCGTCGGCGTATTGATTTCGTGGGCGATGCCGGCCGCCAACTGCCCGATGCCTTCGAGCTTTTGTGCCTGCCGGAGCTGACTTTCCAGCGCCCTGCGCTCGGTGATATCGCGGACAAAAGCGAACGAGTATTCCTGTCCGTCGAACTCCAGGTGGTTCGCCGTAATCTCCACAGGGAACACCCGCCCTTGTTTGCTTTGGTGCCGGGTTTCGAAGGTCATCGAACCCCGGGTTTTGAGCTCGTTCCAGAACGTCTCCCAGGTTTCCATGTGGAAAACCGGATCGATATCCGGAACCGACAAAGAAAGGAGCTCCTCGCGGGAGCGATCCAAAGACCTGCAGGCAGCTTCGTTTGCGTATACGAAGCGGCTTTGCGGATCTATCCAAAACACACCGTCCGAGGCGTTTTCCAGCGAAGACCTTGTCAGTCGAAGCTCCTTTTCGGCCCGCCGGCGCTCGGTAATGTTCACGAAAGTCACAACCGCGCCGATTACTTTACCGTCCCGGTGTATCGGATGAGACCAATACTCAGCAAAAAAACTGCTGCCGTCGCGGCGCCAGATAACTTCGTTATCGATGTGCGTGCCCTGTCCCTTGCGAAAAGCTTCAAAGATGTGGCACTTCTCCACGTCGTAAGGCGTTCCATCCGGCAATGAATGGTGGATGAGGTCGTGCATGTTTTTGCCCAGCAACTCCTCCGCCTTCTCGTAACCGACAAGTTGGATGCAGGAGGGATTGCAGAACGTGCACCTGCCCTGTAGGTCGATGCCGTACACTGCCTCCGGGACTGAATCCAGCAACTCTCGAACTTTCTCTTCCGCCTGCTTGCGTTCGGTAACATCCTCGTAAGTGCCGATGATGCCGGTCACCTTGCCGTCCCGGTCCCGCAGGGGCAATTTGTTCGTAAGGAGCCACAACCAGCTTCCGTCCGGCCGGCTCTGATGTTCGTGAAAATTGAGCTTGGGTGATTCCCGCTCCATCACAAATCGGTCATCGGCGCGATACCGTTCGGCCACGCCCGTCCAGGCGAGGTCAAAATCACTTTTGCCGATTATCGCTGCCGGAGCGTTTAGACCCGCATCGGTCGCAAAAGCTCGATTGCAGCCCAAATAAAGGCTGTTCCGGTCTTTCCAGAAAACGCGCTGTGGAATCGCATCCAGAATGGACTGCAGCATCTGCCGTGATTCGTACAGTTCCTTCTCCGCCCGCTTGCGCTCGGTGATATCGATCAGGGTGCCCTCGATGATCCTGCCGTCCGCTGCATCGTCGTCGACAACCGCGAAGCTTGCGATGACCCACAACGGATCACCGTCCTTGCGACGAAGCCTCATCTCGTGGTTGGAGAAGTTTTTCTCAGAGTTGAGTTTGGTGAGGAGCACTTCCCGATCGGAAGGCTCGTTGTAGAAATGTGTGGACGGGAGGCCCCGGACGTCCTCAACCGAGTCGTACCCGAACATGCGGACGGCCGCTTGATTGCAGTCGAGCACGCACCCGTCCTGCGTGGTGCGCACCACTCCCGCCAGGTTGCGCTCAAACAGCAGCCGGTAGCGTTTCTCCGACGCTTTCAGTGCCTCCTCCGCCCGCCGGCGCTCCGTGATGTCTTCCTTGACCGCGAGAAAATGAGTGATGCCGCCCTTTGGGTCCGTCATGGGAGTGATGGTCGCGGCCTCCCAGTAGATCTCGCCGTTCTTCTTCCTGTTGCAGAACTCCCCCCGCCACTCCTTGCCCTGCGTGATGGCAGTCCACAGGTTCCGGTAAAGGTCGGGGCTGGAGCGCCCCGCATTCAAGAAGCGTGGATTCTTCCCGACAACCTCCTCCGCGCTATAACCGGTCACCTCGGTAAATTTACGATTCACGTAGCTGATATTGCCCTGCGGATCTGTGATCATTACCGACACCGGACTCTGCTCCACCGCCAGCGACAATTGCCGTAGCGCGTCCGCGTTCCGTTTTCGCTCGGTGATGTCCCGGAAAGTCCAGACTCGCCCGTAGTACACCCCGTCCTTGTCGATCACCGGAGCGGAATACCGGTCCAGCGTCATTCCATTCTTCAGTTCGATTTCGTCTCGACTGGTCTCGTCTGGATGTTTGTAGAGGTGGTTCACTCTGGCGAGAAACGCTTCCGGATCCTTGGTGAGCGTGACCACATACTGCAGCATCCTCCCGTCGTCTTTTTTGGACAAAAGTTCGTCGGGGATATTGAACAGTTTGCCCAGTCGCTGGTTCATCATCAGCCTCTGCCCGCAGGGGTCCACGACCAGAAAACCGTCGATGGTGGAGTTCGCTTGCGCTTCCAGAAATGCGGTTTGCGAGTGGAGTTGGGCCTCCGCCTGTTTCCGCCGTGTTATGTCGCAAAGAAACCCATCCGCGTAGAGCACTCCGTTTTCCTCATAAGTACTCATCGCGCGATCCTGAACCCAGATCCAGACTCCATCCTTACGGCGGAAGCGGTATTCCTCCTCAAAGACGCTCTGCCTCTCAAACAGGGCCCGATAGGCCTCATTCACCCGCCCAAAATCCTCGGCGTGGATGCGACCCATCCGGAGACTGGCGCCGCTGGCGCAGATTTCCGCCTTGGAGTACCCAAGCAGCGCCTCCACCTTTGGGCTGATGTAAGTCGTACGTCCATGCCCGTCGGCGGTCCAAGCCACATCCGGCGCACTCGCCAGGATTCTGCGAAACTTCTCCTCGCTCTGGCGCAGCACGTCTCTGGCCTGTTGTATCTCGGTGATGTCCTTAACCGTCACCACATAGCTCGTCCGATTCGCTGGCCGCAGCAGACGCATCCAGTAGTCTGTCGGAAAGCAAGTCCCATCTTTACGCCAAAAAACCTCACCGACAATATTGGCCGACTCATGGGCAGCAACTGCTTTGCGGAAGATACACTCCTCGGCGGGGTATCTGGTTCCATCGGGGTGGCTGTGATGCAGCATTTCGTGGAGATTCTGTCCGACAATTTCTTCCACCCGATAACCCGTCATCTGCGCCAGTGCGTCATTACAGAACGTGGCGTTTCCTTCCGCATCCACACCGCAGACGCCCTCGACGACAGCATCCAGGATCGCGCTCTGTTCAGCGCTTAACGCCGGCTCGGAATTCTTATCCAATGGCTTCGGGAGCATGGTTAGGTCCGCAAGGATTCCATCGACAAGATCAGGCCCAAAGTTGAGAAAGAAAGGCAGAGAACGGACAGCGGTCAGCACGAAGGTCAGGGAAGCTTCCGAGAGGCACCGATCAGTGGAATTGGCAAGGCCCCACGCCTGGGGCCAAAATAATTTGCTGAAGAAGCTTTTGGGTGCTGAAAAACGAGCTTGGGGTTCCTGAAAGACAAGCTTTTGGGTGGCGCAGCGCTTTGAGCTCTGCGATAAAGCCTCTATTTATCTGTCAGGGCTTTAGTGTGTGCGTGAGAACTAGATTCTCCTGAAGATGGAGGATCGAACTCCCCGAACTCCAGCCGCGAAGCGGCGTCATCTGATAGCCCGGCACGGCAGTGTCGGGTCAGAGTGGGAAATGCGCGCGAGTCCCGCAGGGACGACACCGGTTCTCACGCACCCTCTTTAGCCCCTGAGATGCCCGTCCCGACTTCTTCAGCAAACTGGAAAGGCCGATGACAACGCGCTCAATCGCGCGTATCTAACGGCATCTCTTCTCAGGAATGCACCGCGGACTTCCTCGCAAGATGGGCAATTCGCTGAAATCCTTTGGCGCGCCTTTGCTGCTCCAACCTCGTCAGGAATGACCCGCTTCCGGTTCTCCCCGAAGCAGTTCGCTCGCTGCTGCAGGCGCGACCATTCTAAGCGTGCCGATGCGCCGCGCGGACGGACGTGGTCGGCGCAGGTGGGGATTCGGCCAGCATTCCCTGACCCTGCCACTTCCGCGCCAGCCCCTCCAGTTGCGCCAGCACCTTCTCAATATCCTTCATGCGATCGGTGATCCCATAAGTTACGGCCGGCGGAATCGTCTGCTCGTAATGGCGGAACACGAAGCCTTTCTCCTCCAGCGTGCGTAGTCGCTCCGTCAGCACCCGCGAAGAGATCCCGGCCACATTCTTCCGCAGCACACCGAACCGCATTGGCCCGTTCGTGCTGAGCGACCACAGAATGTGCAGCGTCCACGGCCGCGTCAGCAATTCCAGTAATCCGCCGATCGCGCAAGGAGAAGGAGCCTGTTTCGAGCGTCTCATGGTAGTTTTCCGACACTAGGTTACTCCAAAGTGCCTAATGTGTAAAGAGCCACTGGTTATTTATTGTAACCATCGCAACCCTCCGACATCCAACTCAACTGAATTAGGGAGGGTCTCAGATGAAACTGCTTCGCGTCGATTCCAGCGCGCGCCGCAATTCGGTCTCGCGCCAGCTCACTGCCCGCTTCGCAGAAGCTTGGCAACAGGAACATCCCCAGGGAGAGGTGATCGAGCGCGATCTCGCCACGACCACTCTTCCTCACATCACCGACGAATGGGTACAGGCCGTGCACTCGGATCCCGCCACCCACACCGCCGATCAGAAGCAGGTCCTGCAAATTTCCGACGCTCTGGTCGCCGAACTGGTCGAGGCCGACACCATCGTGATCGGCGCTCCCATGTACAACTTCGCCATCCCCGCGCCCTTGAAGGCGTGGATCGATCAGGTCGTCCGCATCGGCAAGACCGTCCTGTTCGGCGCCGGCGCACCGCAAGGCGTTCTCAAGGGCAAGAAGGTCTTCGTCATCACCTCGCGCGGTGGCGCCTTCCGTCCCGGCACGCCGACCGAGCGCTTCGACTATCAGGAGCCTTACCTACGCCACATCCTCGCCTTCATCGGACTGACCGACGTGACCTTCATCCACGCCGAGAACCAGAAGCCCGGCGCCCAGGCGGAACTCGCCAAAGCAGACGCCATCACGCAGATCGAGCATCTGGCAGGCGGAGCCGCGCACTCCGCCGCGTAAACCTTCTGACGAAACCCGAAATCAAACCACTTCCTCCAGGAGAACACTTATGGCAACTGCTGCAACGTTATCCCGCTCGCATTCCCAATCGCTGACCCAGGCACCCGCGATCTCGGCGCCCGTGGTCTTTCTTGGCCGCCTGTTCTTCACGCTGATCTTCCTGATGGCCGGACCGAACCATTTCGCTCACCAGTCGATCGCCTATGCCGCGTCGCAAGGCGTGCCGCTGGCTTCGATCGCCGTGCCGCTCTCGGGCGTGCTCGCCCTGGTCGGCGGGCTCTCGATCCTGCTCGGCTACCGCGCCCGAATCGGAGCCTGGCTCATCGTCCTGTTCCTGATCGCAGTTTCTCCCATGCACAACTTCTGGGCCGTCGCCGATCCCATGATGCGGCAGATGCAGATGGTGATGTTCATGAAGAACATCGCCATGCTGGGCGGCGCGCTCCTGATCACGCAGTTCGGTGCTGGCCCGTGGAGTCTCGACAACCGCAGCAAGTAAGCCAAAAGAAAAGCCGCCCATCGCGGGCGGCTTCTCGACACTCATTACGCAACGACTAGGCGGCCGTCTCTTCTACCACCGGTGGTTGGAACGGCTCATCGTAGCTGCCGCCGTAGATCGACGGCACCTTCGATCCCATGGGACGCAGATACGTTGCCAGCTCCCCGCGATGATGGATGCTGTGGTTGTTCAGGAATCCCAGATAAGCGACTGAGGGCATATTGAACACGCCGAAGAAGTTGATCGGCGTCACCAGTTGCTCGCCCGACATCGCTTCCACGCGCGCGATCCCACGCTTCACCTGCTCGTCGTACCACGCCACCACTTCGGCGGTGGTCTCGGGCTTGTGCTCCGGGGTCTCCATGTTGAACTTCAGGTCGGCAATGCCGTCCAGAAACTGAATGTCGGTATTGGCCAGGTGCCACGCCAGTTCCTTCGCCGTGCGGGCCTTGGGATCCGGACGGTAATCCGACTTCGCGTCGGGAATGGCTGCGATCACTTTCTTCGTGATCTCCGCTTCATTCTTGAAGCCGTCGAGCAGCACTGCTCGCAGGCCGAGGGCAAATTCAGGAGTCATTTGGGACATTGTTTTCTCCTTATTGTTTTGTTTCTTCCGGGCTAAACGGACTGAAGGGGCGCTTGGGAGCGCCCCTCGAACTGGGACCGAATTTTGAATTCGAACCGGCCTGATTATACGCCGACCGGCTGCTTGCTGCCCGCCTTGCTTCGGACCGGTACCGGCGTGAACCAGTTGTGGCGGTCTTTCTTCTCGCCGCGCACGATGGCGTAAAACTCCTTCTGCAGCGCCTTCGTGATCGGACCAATGACGCCCTTGCCGACCTTAATCCTGTCGACCGAGCGGATCCCGGTAACCTCCGCCGCCGTGCCGGTGAAGAACGCTTCGTCGGCAATGTAGAGCATCTCGCGCGGAATCATCTGCTCGACGATTGGAATGTTCAAGTCGCGGGCGATCTGCAGCACCGAGTCGCGCGTGATTCCGGGCAGCACCGAACTGCCCAGCGGCGCGGTGATCAGCTTGTCGCGATGCACCAGGAACAGGTTCTCGCCCGAGCCCTCGCTCACGAACCCGCCGGCGTCGAGCGCGATGCCTTCCACGTAGCCGTTGACGATGGCTTCCATCTTGATGAGCTGCGAGTTCATGTAGTTGGCGCCGGCCTTGGCCATGGCGGGCAGCGTGTTGGGCGCCAGCCGCGTCCACGACGAGACACACACGTCGACGCCGTCGCCATCGCCGCTCAAATACTTTCCCCACGGATAGTTCACGATGTACATCTCGACCGGACAGTTCAGCGGGTTCACGCCGGCGTCGCCGTATCCGCGAAACACGACCGGGCGGATGTAGCAAGGCCACGCGCCGTTGTGTCCCACGGTCTCGAGCATGCCCTTGACGATGTCCTCGAGCGAGTAGGGCAGGTCCATGCGGTAGACCTTGGCGGAATCGAGCAGCCGCTGCATGTGCTCGGTGGCGCGGAAGATCGCGGGCCCGGTGGGCAGTTCGTAGCAGCGGATGCCTTCAAAGACCGAAGACCCGTAGTGGACGACGTGCGACATCACATGAATGGTCGCGTCGTCCCAATTGATGAGCTTGCCATTGTGCCAGATCTTGTCGGTCTTCTGAATTGCCATGCGGACTCCTTGATGGGCGCTGCGTTCCCAATAATTATATCTGAGGCGAATCGAGTTCTCGGTACTCGGTACTCAGTACTCGGTACTCAGTTATTCCTTTGCTGCCGACGAGTTTTTCTTTCGCCCCTTCGGGGCTTGTTCTTCCTTATTGGTTGACCTCACCCACGGCTTGCGCCCCTTCGTCTTCGCTCAGGGCCGGCTGTGGGCTGCATTCTTGCGCTCCTTCGGAGCTTCTTTCACGCCTAGTGGCGGCTTGCGCGTTGTGGTTTCGGCGGCTTCGGCTTGGACAGGCTTTGGTGGCGCGGCGCTGCGGCCCGGTACTTCTGGGCCGCCTGGACGGGTCGAAGACCCGTCCCCACACGACCCGGTTGCTGCGCTCGCGGCTGCTGCGTTTGCTGGAGTTGCGGTGGGTGTCGCTGGCTTTGCTTTGTTCTGGGTGGCTTGGTATTGGGCCAGCATCTCTTCTCGGGCGCGGGTGGTTTCGGCGCGTTCCTCTTTGAGGCGGAGTTCTTTGGCGTATTGTTCGTCGACTTGTTCGAGCGGCGGGGTGGGGTAGTCGGGGATCTCTGTGACCATGTCGGACTTGTGGACGCCGAAGTTGACGCGGCGGGCGTTGCGGACGGCGGTGTTGAGGGCGCGGAGGATGAGTTCGGCGCGCTTGATTTCGATGGTGCCGAGCAGCAGGGCGTTGATGGTTTCCATGAGGGCGACCTGGATGGACTCTTCGTCCTCGAGGAGGGCGGCGTGGCGGATGCGGGAGGCGGGATAGCGGACGGTGCGAAGCATGCGCTGGTGGAAGTAGCAGAACTGCTCTCCGCGGAGAGCGGGGGAGCCGCAACGGACTCCGGAGACCTTGATATGAGTACAGGATTTGACGTTTGCCATAAGTTGGTTGGTCCTCTCGACAATTTTTTTGTAGTGTGGCGCTAAGATCTTGGCAGCAGGGGAGTTAGGGGCGTAGTGCAGGACGAGGTCCGCGTATAATCTTGGAAAGATTGGACTTGCGACTAAATTCTTGTAAATAAGGGACTTAATGTTGGCGCGGACGTCGGCGAGCGATTGCTGGCGGGAAGGCGAGGTGCCTTGGTCTGGGTTTGCGGACGGACGAATGCGTCCGTCGCTACGTGGGGTGGTGGAGTGGTTGGGAGTGCGTTCGGGCATACTCCCAATTTGGACTGTGGAGATTTCTCAGTAAAGGTCATCCGTCACAGGAATGAAATAAAGTTCTGTGGAAAACTTCTGGGGCGAGATAGGTCAAAATCCCCACCCTCTCGCAAAAGGCGCGAGAAGGGTGGGGCACCCGGTGCATTCTCGGTTCGACTTATCTATTTCTTGGCGGGGCGTTTGGAGGCGCGGAGTTCGTGGACGAGGCGGTTGACGTCTTGTTCGCCGATGCCCTGGCGGTCGGCTTTGGAGCGGCCGTAGGCGTTGATGTCGTCCCACCAGGAGCGGCGTTCGTAGTGGCGCAGGGCCTCGCGGATGAGTTCGCTCATGGTGCGGCTCTCCCGTTTGGCGATGGACTGGGCGCGTTTCAGCATGTCCGGGGGCAGGGTTACGGAGAGGGTTCGGGTGTTTCGCATGGAGATATTTATATAGCAAGACCTAGCAAGATTAAGCGTGTTCTGGCTGCTCTTAAATTGGGGAATGTCCCGTCTGTCCCTGATCTTTTGTCCCTGATCTTTTCCGGAGGTCGTCCAATGCCATCGTCTGTGGTGCCCATGCTTCGAAAATCGCGAAGCATGGGGCAGCCGAGGCTGTGATGGTGCAAGGGTGGGCCAGCCCTCTATACCTTTTCTGCATCAGGAAGATGCGGGATTGATGGAAGTACCTCGATTGGCATAGCAGCAAAAGCAGGTTCGCGCCTTCTTTCCTCAAATAGGACGCCAAACGCTAAGTAGACGAGTGCTGAACGAGCAAGCTTCAGAAGGTGGAGTGCCTTGAGCTCCAGTTGCTTTCGAGAAACCACCAGGGCTAGGTCGTCATCTGGCACGCTCGGGCATTCATCTACTGTCACTCGCAAATATTTGTGCTCAATGTAGTTTCTTATTTCGCTGAGACCGCGAGCTTGCGGTTCAGCCACCTCATCGTTTGCTTTCTCGAAGAAGTCCTTGGCGAGCCAGTACAAGGCACAAAAGCTCTGATTGCTGGTCACTTCGAATTCCTTCCGAATGGGGTCCTTTTCTCTCGTACGCCAAAGAGTTCGGAATGACACTTGTTTCTCCGGGATGCCCAGACCCATATAACCGTTCAGGAAAAAACCGATCTTGTCGAAAAGAGAATAAGAGACCCTAAAAGCGGTCTTGATCTTTTCGGTTGCCAAGGACAGCGATTGGCGGGGTTCAGTGACTCCAAGCAGGACATCTTTGTCGGAGGAGTGCGGCAGCTTTGCAGTCAAGGCCTCATACAATAACCAACGCGCCGATACGTATTCTTGCTTCATCTGGTCGTAAAAGCTGTCGAACTTGTGGGGCGCGTCGACCGGCACAACATGAACTCCAAGCCTGAGTGAATCCTCGGCGGCTATGGCGTACGGCCCCAGGTCATTCAGTGGATTCAGATACAAATAGTTGACCAGGCACCAGTGCCGGTAAGTACGCTCTTCATCGTTGTCGAAAGTATCTTCAGAGCTGAAGGGATCCTCGTGAGTAATCCCCCCCTTGTCCATTGCGGACCCAATCCGTTCCTTCAGTCGCGTGAGCGTGCTCCGAAGCCGTTCATCATCAGCGCTATAGTAGATCGCCTGTGGCGCTAGGGCAGCTGTCGCTTCCTTGTGCGCCTGCAGCAAGAAAAGAGCCTTTTCAGAGTCGTCTTCGAGAACTCCCGCGTACGCGGCTAAGAACCGGGCTCTGTTGCTTAACGCCATGCCGAAGTTGGGCTGAATTTCGAGTACCCGACGCCAGTACTCAAGAGCCTCTATAATGCGCCCCGCAACGTTCAGGCGATTGCCGAGATTATTAAGGATTTTGCATCGCGAGGCTTCGGGAATTCGACCGAAGCTTTCGTGCAAGACTGCTCGGCGAAGATAATAGATTTCGCGCGCCAGATTCGGTTGTTCCCACTGCCAGTTCGTTTGATATCTTTCTGCGGCCAGGGCGTTGGCTCTCCCGAAGTCGAGCATGGCGTTCCGGATGCCTTTTTGCTCTAGAACGTCGTACGAGGAAAGGGCACAAGCTATTGCATCTTTTCGTTCAATTGCTCGAGCCAAATCGGTCAGGCAAGTAGTGCGTGAAACAGCATCCCTCTCCTGTCTTCCATCGATTCCTTCCTTCATTAAACGCTCGCAGAACTCCGCCATATATCGGCGTTCTGTGTCGGTCATGGTCGGATTATCGGGAGAGGAGTCCACTATCAGTTACCTTGCAACAATTCATTCTACCAACAGGGCTGGGCCGCGCCGCTGGCCGAATCGCCGTAACATTTTGGGGAATGGTTACGGCGAAACCAGAAGATGTCGCCAACCATCCCGTTGGGGAGGGAATGCTAGGCACTTTCGTGGTGCGGTGGGGGCTAAGGAGTGGGGAGGGGCGGCGGGGGGCGGACTTTTGGCGGAGGCGAGGTCAAAGTCAAAACCTGGACGGACGAAGGCGTCCGTCCCCACACGAGCATTTCCCACACGAGCATCGAAGAGGGTAGGGATCCTTCGACTGCGGTTGGTCTTTGCGCTAAGCGCGCAAAGACCAATCCTCGCTCAGGATGACAACAATAAAAACAGGTGCTTCGCTCGCCGACGTGCTCCGCTCGGCGACGTGCTCCGCTCAGGGTGACAAGAAGGAATTGAACTCGCTACTGCGCGGGAGGCAGCCCGATCTGTTTGATCAGGGCTTGGTAGCGGGGCTCGTGGTGGAGGAAGTCGAAGAGGGGTTCGTTCTGCACTTTGATCAGATCCGGGACATGCTCGCGGTAGGCGGCTTCGAGATATTTCAGGGTTTGCTCTTTGTCGCCGGTAAAGGCGAATGCGGTCGACATGTCCAAGCTCGAAACATAACCCTTGCGGGCGCGGGATTTGGCTTGCTCGACTCCCCATTTTTCGACGGCCGTCTCGCCGCCTTGCAGCCAGGCCTGACGCGCCGCCGCGGCGAGTTCCGGCTGGTGTTGGAGGCGGAGTGCTTCTTCCAGGGTCTGTTGCGATTCCTTGTACATACCTTTCAGCCAATACGCTTCGGAGAGATTCATTAAGACCTCGGCATCATTGGGGCGAGCGACCTGCTGGAGGCGGAGCTCGTTGATGGCGGAGTCGTATTGACGCGTCTGGATATAGAAACTCCCCAGGCCCCAGGAGCGGGTAAAGGGATCGAGTTCGACGGCACGCTTTTCTTCGACCTGGGCTTCGTCCTGGCGGTTGAGCGCCATCAGAACATAGTGGCGAACGTAGTGAGCCTCGGCGAAGTTGGGGCGGAGGTCGAGGGCGCGCTTCGCTTCCGCATCGGCACGAGTCGGATCCCAGCCGTAGAACAAGTACCAGGCAGCGATCGAGTTGTGAGCTTCGGGAAGGGAATCGTCGAGTTCGACGGCCTTGCGGGCGGCCTCGAGCGCCTTCATCGTGACTTGTTGCGGCGGGCGAAAGCCCATGCCAGCGAGCATGTACGTGTCGGCAAGTCCGCTCCAGGCGGCGGCATAGTCGGGCTGAAGCTGAAGCGCCTTTTCGAAATACGGCAAGGTTTGCTCAATATTGAAGGTGAACCACAAATAGCGTCCACGGAGGTAGGCATCGTGGGCGTCAGGGTTGATGTAGCGGGGCGGGCGCGCGGGAGAAGTGGCGACCTGTACGGCTTTGGCGATGGTCTGCGAAAGATCGGAGGGCAGGGAGAAAGCCTGGTCGAGGTCGCGATCGTAGCTCTCGGCCCACACGTGTGTGTCGGTAGGAGCGTAGATCAACTGCACCGTCATGTGGACGCGGTGGGAGGAACGCTCGATGGAGCCTTCGAGGATGCCATCGACGCCAAGTTCGCGGGCGATGTCGCGCACCGGCCGGCGCGCGTCTTTGTACTGCATGGCAGAAGTGCGCGAGACCACGCGGAGAGAGGTGTTCTTGGCCAGCATGGTGATGACTTCGTCGGTCATGCCGTCGGCGAAGTAATCCTGCGAAGCGTCGCCGGAGAGGTTGGCTAAGGGGAGCACGGCGAGGGAATGGATTTGTCGGGCGCGGCTGCTGGGGAAGAGGCGGTCCCGCATGCCAGCGGAGTTGACGGCAACCAGGGTTCCGGCCAGCACAAGAAGAAGGAGCAGGGCGGCGGCGGTCAGGAACCTCCGCTTCGGGGCGGCGAGGGGAACGTCGGCGGGAATTGCGGCAGGTTCGGCTGGCGGGATGGGAGCGGCGGCCTCGGCTGGGGCGGTGGGCGCGGCGGCAGCGGGTGCGGCGGAAGAAGAGTCACCGTTCTTTTCGGCTACGAAGCGGTATCCCTTGCCGGTGACGGTCTCGATGAAGCGGGGCTGGTCGGGATCGTCGCGCAGGGCCTGGCGGATTTTCCGAATCGCGGTGTTGATGCCGTGCTCGGTATCGACGAAGACGTCCTTGCCCCAGAGGCGCTCGACGATTTCCTGGCGCGTGACGACGGAGCCGTCTTTTTCCGCCAGTAGGAGGAGCAGTTCCATGGGGATGCGTTCGAGTTTCAGGACGCGGCCGTTACGCCGCAGCTCGAAGCGGGAGGGATCGAGCTCGAATTCGCCGAACTTGTGGATACAGGCAGGCACACTACAACTCCGTAGGGGTCCCGAAACTATAGCATTGACGCCCGCAAATTGCACCGAACTTACTATGTCTGCAATGACTTAGGAATTCACCTCTCCTTCACCAAAGCTTCACCCGGGCTGCATTGTGCGAGCGAAGGTTTTCGAGCAGGATGCGGCTCGCACGTCGAAAATTTCGAAGGAGAAGGATATGAAGATGACTTGGAAGAAGATGAGCGCTCTGCTCAGCCTGGTGCTGGCGGGCGCGTTGCTGACGGCGACCGCCGCGGCACAATGCAGCAACACCGAGGCACTGCCGAAAGCCAAGCTGCACCGGCAGTCGTGGGAGGTGGGCAGGGAGGGGGCGTCGCTGAGTCTGGTGTCAGACTCCACCGACCCGATTGTGGGCATGTGGCGTTTCCAGTTCCTCGCGGGGACCACGGTCATTGACCAGGGCATCGTGCAATGGCATAGCGATGGCACGGAGATGACGAACTCGTCGCGAAATCCGGACACGCAGAGTTTCTGCATGGGAGTCTGGCAGAAAGCAGGGGACTCTTTGTACAAGCTGAATCACTATGCGATCAGCTGGGATCCGACGACGAGCACGACAACTCCGCAGGGGCTGGCGAACATCCGTGAGAGCCTCCGTTTGGCGAAGGATGGGAACTCGTTCACCGGTACGTTCGTGATCAACCAGTACGATGAGTCGGGAAATCTGCTGGCGAATGTCAGCGGGACGCTCACGGGATACCGCATCAACGTGAACACGAACCTGACAGTGTTGTTCTGAAGGAGGTGGGGGCTCGAGTTGCCTCACACTGGTCGCGCGTCCGGCGACTGGGGTGAGGCATTTTTCATGTGGGCAGACCGGAAGGCTCAAGGGCGGGAGAGTCAAAAGGCGCGGGGGGCTGGTCGAAGATAGAGCAAAGTCAAAACCTGGACGGACGAAGGCGTCCGTCCCCACACGAGCATCGAAGAGGGTAGGGATCCTTCGACTGCGGTTGGTCTTTGCGCTAAGCGCGCAAAGACCAATCCTTGCTCAGGATGACAGCAATGATAAAGAGCTTCGCTCGCCGACGTGCTCCGCTCAGGATGAGAAGTCGCGGTAGCGCGGCCCGAATGAGGCCAGTCCCTCCGATTTCAGGTAGAGTAAATCGCATTGGGGTATGTCATGCAATTGAAGCCTTTCCTGCTGGACATGTGGCTGGACAACTACGAGCACGACATTGAATTCAACCTGGCGGCGAGTACGGGGCCGACGTGGACGGTCAATGCCCTGTTGAACCTCGCGGGCGAGGAAGAGCGGCAGCGGTTTCTGAATCATGAATTGGTCTATGGCCGGGTGGCGGGGGCCGATGGATTGCGCGAGGCGATCGCGGAGATGCAAGGGGTGAGTGCGGAGTGCGTGCAGATCGTGACCGGAGCTTCGGAGGCGCTGGTCGTCCTGATGTGGCTGGCGGCTGAGCCGGGTGCCAACGTGGTCTTGCCTCGGCCTGGATTCGCAACCTTTTCCGCGCTGCCCGAGTCGCTCGGGATCGAGACCCGCTTTTACGGGATCCGCAAGGAAAACAACTTCAGCATCGACGTGGAAGAGATCAAGAAGCTGGCGGATGCAAGAACCAAGCTGGTCCTGTTGAACAGCCCGCACCACCCGACCGGGGCGACGGTGAGCGATGCGGAGCTGGAGAATCTGCACGAGTTTACGGCGGCGCGCGGCATCCAGCTGGTGAATGACGAGGTATATCACCCGATTTACCACGGACGAGAGACAAAGTCGGCGTCGCGCCTGCCGCAAGCGACGGTGATCCACGATTTCTCGAAAGCATTCTCGCTGCCCGGCGTTCGTACCGGATGGATGATTGAACATGACCGAAAACGCCGGGAGCGCTACTGGAATGCCCGCGCCTATTTTTCGGTATCGAACAACACGGCCGGAGAGATGCTGGCGGAGATCGCGATGCGGAAGCGCGACATCGTTCTGCAGAGGACGCAGGAAGTGGCCAGCCGCAACCTGGAGCGGCTGGACGGCTTCATGGCCGAGCATCGCGAGATTCTGAACTGGATCCGTCCGCGGGGTGGGATGACCGCATTTCCGTGGCTGGTCCACAGCGAGAGCGCCCGGCCTTTTTGCCAGGCGGCTGCGGAGAGAGGGATTCTACTGGCTCCGGGAGATTGTTTCGAGGTGCCGTCCCACTTCAGGTTAGGCTTTGCGGCGAGCGGCGAAGAGTTCCCAAGAGCACTGGAGCGGCTGGGAGAGTTCGTAAAGAGCTGGCCGGCGAAGATGGTGAACGGGGTAACGGTGTAGCGCCTGGGCGCTTGGTCAGTGGTCTGCCGGGACCTTTATCTGGCCGCCGTCGGGAGGCATGGAATAACGTGATCCCGGCATCGGGGGCTGCTACCATGGCCGCATGTTCAATTTCGGAAAACCGAAAACAGTGGGCGACTGGATCGTGCACATCGCGGGGGCCATCGTGGCGGTATTCCTTGTCTGGTGGATGCTGCGGATGTACGTACTGTGAGTGCCTGATATCGCTGTGGCTGATGGGCCATGGCACTCAACCGCCTGCAAGAGTCAATGCTCGGGACACGTGCCATACCTGCGATGGTCCACGCGGGTTTTTCGTGGGGGGGGGTAGGGATCCTTCGACTGCGCACGTCGGCTCGCTTTGCTCGCCGACGTGCTCCGGTCAGGATGACAGATCTTATTTTCCCGGCGTTAATGCGGCTTGTGCGACTGGCACGGGCAGCTCGTCGCCGCGGAAGAATTTGGCTTTGTCTTTCGATCCTTCCTTCGCGTCGGCTGCTTTCATCTCCGGCATGGCTTCGTAGGGTTTGGAGTAGTCGTTGGCGGCGTTCCAGAACAAGAATCCGATGCCGCCTTTATCCTTGGCGGTCTCGACTTGCACCTTTATATATTCGGGCGAGTAGGTCTTGGTGCGCCAGTGGAAGGCTTGCAGCCAGGGGCGGATGACCACGCCACTGCCTTTGGTGATGAGTTCGAAGCGGTCCATGGACTCGCCGATGAAGTGGGCGGGCTCGTCGCCGGGGTGGGCGATGTTGTCCATGCCGAAGAAGTGCGAGGGGTAGATCATGGGGCTGAGGACGTCGCAGTAGTGGGCCATGCCGACGATGTCCTGTCCGGTATGGGCGAGGTCGACGGGGCGCTGCCAGGCCATCACGCCGAAGACGTCGAGGGAGAACAGGACGCCGGTGGGATGGAGCTCGGCGTAGGCCTTCTTCAGGAATGCGGTGATGACGTCGGAGCGTTGGGGGCCGCGGGGGGCGGGGGCGGGCTTGGCGGCGACGGGGCACGGTCCTTTTTGGACCTGAGGTGCGTCGGTGGGCTCAGTTGCGCCCTTCTTCTTGTGGTGCTTCGGAACTGGGATCGCGCAGGTGGAGTCGGTGCTCACGGCTGCCTGGGTCTCCGGCTGAGCGGGTTCTGGTTGCTGGCCGTTCTGGTAGACGAACTGGGCGTCTTTCTGGTCGCCTTCGGCGGGGAAGCGGACGTAGTCGAACTGGATTTCGTCGGCGCCTAATTGGGCTACGTATTTGGCCAGAGCAATGTTATAGTCCTGCACCTTGGGCTGGGAGGGATCGGTCCAGACGAGTTTGCCGTTCTCGCGCCAAGCTTGCTTGTTCTGGCGGGACTGGACGGCGAGTTCGGGATGCGCGACCACCAGGCGCTCGTCGCGGAAGATGGCGATGCGGGCGATGGCGTGCATGTTCTGCTGGTGCAAGAAGCGCACAAGTTTCGCGACGTCGTGGATGTAGACTTTGTGCTCGCCGAGCAGCGTGTGCTCGAAGGGGATGGTGACGCTGCCGTCGGAGTCTTTGATATCGAAGACCACGGCGTTGCCGCCGACTTCACGCCAATGCTTGATGATGCGGAGTCCGTGATCGCTGCCGGCCATGATGCCGGTGAGGTAGATGGCGCGGACTTCGAAATCCTTGGGAACCGCGATGGTCTTCTCGGTGACGGGCGCGGCGAGGATCCCGGGGATGATGATGTTCTCGTTGGCTTTGAGGATGTTGCTGGCGTCGGACTTGTGGTTCACGGCGCGGATGGCGTCGGCCAGTTCGGAAGACGTGAGGTAGCTGGTCTTGCCGAGGTAGTGGCGGGCGATGGTGGGGATGGCTTCTCCGCGCTTGGCGGTGTAGATTTCGGTGCCGGGAGCGGCGATGGGTTTGGGCTCGGGGAGCGGCTTGGCGTCGGGAACCGTGGCTTTGGCGTTGTGTAGCTGCGAGGCCTGCGCGGGCTTAGCTGTTTGGGCTTCCGCCGTGAAGCTGGAAGAGTGCGAGCCGATCAACCATGCGGCGGCGGCCAAAGTGAGACAGGAAAGTGCAGTGATGATACGAACAGACGAAAGGCGCAAAGTTCCTCCGCGAAAACCTACCTGGATTTGATGGTAGCGGCAGCGGGAGGGTGCGGGCTAGTTACGTGTGGAGTAACACGGTTGGCGGAAGGGCGGTTGTCAGTACTCGGTACTCAGTACCCGGTACTCAGCGTTCGGTTGCCCTGGGAAGGTCTGCTCGGGGGCGCTCGGCTTCGCCTTCGCCTTCGCTTGGACGACCGAGGCGGCCGTCGCCACACGAGTCGAGGTGCTGCACTTGGTTACTGGTAAAGGTTCCTTCCTTAGATGGTGCAAAGTATTTCTCTTTGGGGATTTGGGGTTCGTGAATAAGCGGTGGGGAATTGGGATTAGGAGGCTCTAAGCCTTGGTGGATGTGGGGGTTGGCGATTGTTCGGAGCGTGCGCGAGGCGTGGCCAGCGGGTTGCTTATTTCCTAGGCAACCGGATGCGGCAGGATTCGGGAAGCGGGGGGAAGTGAGTAGGGCGCTTCCAGGATGTAGGCAAGGGATACGGAGATAAGCCTACAAAGTCCGGAGATAAATAGAGAAAGGCCGAAGAAAACGGCCTCACGAAAGGGAAAAAGTCCGGGAGCCCCGGGCAACGATCCAATGAGAACGATCCTATGAGAACAAACCTGGCAACCGTGCTAGATCCGAACCGTCGCAGCAACGATGCTGGAGAGTTTGATGGCGCCCTGCGCCGCCGCATTGTAGGGCAGGACGCTGCTGTCGAAAAGGTCGTCGAAATCTATCAGATGTTTCTGGCTGGGCTGAACGCGCCGGGACGTCCGGTGGGGAACCTGCTGTTTCTGGGGCCCACGGGATCGGGCAAGACGCGGGTGGTCGAAGCCATGGCCGAGGCGCTGTTTGGGGACGCGCGGGCGTGCATCAAGATCGATTGCGCGGAGTTCCAGCATTCGCACGAAATTGCGAAGCTGATTGGCTCGCCTCCGGGATACTTGGGACACCGGGAGACGCATCCGCTGCTGACGCAGGAAGCATTGAACCAGTGGTTTACGGAGAAGTTGAAGCTCTCGATTCTGCTGTTTGACGAAATCGAGAAGGCGTCGGATTCGCTGTGGCAGTTGCTGCTGGGGATTCTGGACAAGGCGACTTTGACCTTGGGCGACAACCGGCGCGTGGATCTGTCGCAGTGCATCATCATTATGACCTCGAACCTGGGCGCGTCGGAGATGACGAGCCTGGTGGACGGCGGATTTGGATTTGCGCCGAAAGCGGTCGAGGTGGATGAGTCGTTCGATGACAAGATTCAGCGGACGGCGGTGGAAGCGGCGCGGCGCAAGTTTTCGCCGGAGTTCATGAACCGCATCGACAAGACGGTGGTGTTCAAGACTCTGCGCGATGCACATCTGTCGCAGATTCTGGACATCGAACTCGGAATGGTGCAGCAGCGCGTGCTGATGGCTGCGGGCACGAACCAGTTTGTATTCAACTGCACGACGGCGGTGAAAGAGTATTTGCTGAAGGAAGGCACGGATCCGCGGTACGGAGCGCGGCATTTGAAGCGCGCGATCGAGCGGAACCTGGTTTTTCCGCTGGCGAATCTGGTGGCGACGGGGCAGGTGAAGCTGGGAGACTTCGTCCGCGTGGACATGGCTTCGGAGAACAAGATGATCTTCGTGAAGGAAGCCGAGAACACGATGGCGCCGGTGCTGTTGGAACGCTACGGAGCCGTGGCCGCGAATCAGACCGCTGCGAGGGCAGCCCGGACTGCGGTGAACAATCGCCGCGGGGACTTCGGGACCAGCCCGTCGGTGGCGGAGAGTAAGTAGAGCTTTGAGCTGCGAGTTTTTTTGACCTCTCGCTTGACCGCATCTCGCGAGACGTTCTCACTCGATGGCGCCGGAACCCTTCCGGCGCCTTTTTTGTTGGGCTTCAAAGCGATACACGTGAAGGGGCGGGAGCGGTGACATTGCTTTTTTTCGGGGAACGATAATCCAGTTATGTGAGTTATTCGTGGAGGACGACGCTGAGAAGGGAGCTGTGCACTTGCAGTCCACTGTTCAGTCCGCCGTTGTAATGGATGAATCCGAGTTTGCGGAATTTGTTCATGAAGAAATTGACGCGGGAGCGGGTGGTGCCAACCATTTCCGCCAGAGTTTCCTGACTCACGTTGGGGACGATGGTCTCGGGGGAATCTTCTTTTCCGAAGCGGGCCAGGATCAGCAGGGCGCGAGCCAGGCGTTTTTCGCTGGAATTGAATAACTGATCGACTAAGTCGGCTTGTGTACGGTTGTGGCGTGCGATGACGTAGGCCACAAACAGGTCCGACAATTCGTGTTCTTCATGGAGCGCCTTTAGCATTTGTTTCTTTTCGATGGATAGGATGAAAGAGTCAGCAATTGCCGTGGCGGAAGCCAAGCGGATGGGCTGATCGGAAGCGAGGCATCCCTCGCCGAGGAAGTCGCCGGGGCCAAGCAGAGCGAGCGTCGCTTCCTTACCTTGCTTGGAAAGGACGCTGAGCTGCACTGTGCCCTTTTGAATGTAGAAGACCGTGTCGGCGCGCTGTCCCTGAGAGAAGACGGCTTGTTTCGGTTTGTAGTGACAGACGGTCTTGCCGATGCCGACGCTGTTCAAGAAGGCCTGGGGATCGAACGCCCTGGCTGGTTTCAGGACGCGGCGCTTAGAGGGAAATTCCCGACGCGATGGCATGAAAACTCCTGAGTCCGATGCATCGGTGCTTCTGTTTCCTTTATTCTGCCACAGTACGGTACCGCACATCCACTGTATTAGCGAGTGAGTAAACAGAGTTACCTGCCAACCATAAGGTCGACCGGAAGCCGGCCGTATTTTCCAGCTGTGCCTTTTTGAACAGACAAGTCGATGGCGATAAGGTTCACTAATAGTCAGAGTGTGGGTCATCTAGGTTGGGGTTCCGTTTGAAGGGTAGTTCTGCCAGCTCAATTGGCTATATCGCACCCATAGGCGGGACTGTCCACTGATTGGGAGGTTCCCATGAGTCGAATGTATCGGGGACCACAGAAGATACTCCTCTGCGTCGACGACAGCCGGGCGATTTTGGATTACGAGCGACAGTTGTTCGAAGAGTCAGGATACATCGTGGTCACGGTGGAGTCCGCGCGCCGGGGGCTGAGACTGGCGACGTCATTCGCCTTCGACGTTGTGCTTCTCGATTACCACATGCCGGAAATGAATGGGCACGACCTGGCGTCTGAAATCAGGCGTCTTCGACCGGACACGTGCGTGGTGATGGTTTCGGGCAGCGAGATTCCTGAAGAGACCAGCCGGCTGGTGGATGCAGTGGTCCCCAAGGACGAAGCTCACCGGCGATTATTGCCGACCGTCGACCGGCTGTGTGGGTTGTTGCCGACTTAGCCCAGAGAGATGTACGCTGCCCTCCCCCCCGTCGTCGAGCGGCCCTGCTTCGTGCACTGGCGCGCAGGGCCGCTCGTGCTTCTGACACAGCGCTTTGGCGGTCTTAGCTCGGCGAACTTAGTTCGACGATCTTAGCTCGACGATCTTAAGTTCGCCGAACTTAGTTCGACGATCTTAGTTCGGCAATCTTAGCCAGCGATCTTTCGCCTTGCGATCTTACTTCGCGCGATAGACCGTTTTTCCTGCCACCATGGTCCACAATACTTTTGTGTCGCGCATTTGCTCCGGCGAAATAGTCAAGACGTCGCGATCGAGTAGGACTAAGTCGGCGCGCTTGCCGGGGGCGATGGATCCGATGGAATCGAGATTCATGGCGCGGGCGGAGTTGCGGGTGTAGGCGTAGAACATGGCTTCGCGGGGCATGTCCTGCGAGGGGTCAAGAACGCCTTCGGAGCCTTTTCGGGTTTCTGCCTGATAGATCGCGCGGAAGACGTTAGCGGTGGAGACGGGCCAATCGCTGGCGCCGGAGATGATGCCGCCGTTGTCGAGGATGGAGCGCGCGGGATACTGCCACTGGTAAACGTCGGGATCGAGGTAGGGCTTCACGATTTCGATGGTGTCGTTACTGGCCTCGGCCCAGAAGAGCTGCAGCGCGCTGATCACTCCGAGTTCGCGGAAGCGGGGAAAATCTTCAGGCTGGACGAACTGTTCGTGGGTGAGAGTGTGGGGCAGGGCGGAATTGCCATTAGCCTGGCGCGCGGCGGCAATGCCATTGAGCGCGGCGCGGACGGCGCCATCGCCGAGGGCGTGGACGTGGATGATGAGTCCCTGCTTGTCGGCTGCGATGCAGAGTTCGGCAAATTTGGCGGGATCAAAAAGAAGATCGCCGTTACGGCCGGTGTTTTTGTAGGGCTTGCTGAGGTTCGCGGTTTGGGAGGGGAATTCGACCACGCCGTCGGCGAAGACCTTGATGCCGGTGATATGCAGGTTGGGAATGTTCTTGTAGAGTTCGCGGGTCTTCTGGACGGCAGCGAGTTCGGCCGCAGGATCTTTGGCGAGGACTTGCGGGAAGGCGTCGACTTCGGATGTGAGTTCGCCGTGGTCGGCGAGCATTTTGTAGGCCTGCAAGACATCTTCTCTGGCCAGGGGATCGAGCCAAGCGGTGATGCCGAGGCTGTAGTTGTATTCGAGAGCGGCGCGGGCGGCGGCGAGCAACTGGGCGGGAGTGGAGCGGGGGAGCAAGGGTTCGATCTTGTCGGTGCCGGCGTCGACGAGGAAGCCGTTGGGCTGGCCGTCTTTATTGATGCCGTAGTAGCTGCGCTCGCCGGGGGAAAGCTTGTTGAGGAAATCGGCGGTGACGCCGGCGCGTTGCAAGAGCGTGCGATTGGCCCAGGCGGTGTGGCCGTCCATGCCGCGGAGGAGAACGCTCTGATGCGCGTAGGCGCCGGAACTGAAGTCGGCGTTGAGGACATCGGGGTGCGACCAGAAGGCGAGCGGGAGGCCAAGGATTTCGAGGATGTCGCCGCGCATCCCTTTGCCGGATTTTTTCGCGGCTGCGGCAAAGGGAGGGAGTTCGTCGAGGGTGGTAACTTTCTCGCTGGCATCGGCCGCGATCAGGCCGAGGCCGCCGTCGATCGAGTGACTGTGGGAATCGATGAAGCCGGGGAAGAGAGTCTTGCCTTCGAGATCGATGCGCTCGGCGTTGGGCGAGACGGACTTCGCGACTTCCGGGAGGTTGCCGACGGCGAGGATCTTGTCCCCGCGAATGGCAACTGCTGCGGCATAGGGATTCTGCGGATCGGCGGTGAAGATTTTGGCGTGGAAGAGGATGCGGTCGGCGGCATTGTCCTGAGCGTGCAGCAGAGAGGTGGAGAGAAAGAGTGCTGCCGCGAACAGGAGAAGTGTGAAGTGTCCCGATGTGCGTCTCAAGGTTCGTCCCAATCGATCACCCTTTCTGAAGGCGAGCGTAGCTCGAAGCAAAACGGAAAACATACTATACACAAGTTGGCGGGAGCGGCCTGGGGGCGTGGCTTCGGTTGGGAGGCTACAGAATGTCGATTGCGCTCGGCGTGACAGTTCTCGGGGGGAGCGCGCGAGTGGCAGTAGGGATGCTTCGACTGCGCGGCGAGGATCGCTGTGCTCTCCTCGCCGCTTCGCTCAGCATGACAGAGGTGAGTTGTGCTTAGCATCGGTCGCCAGCATGACAGAGGGAGATCCTGACGATGGCAGCGTGCGGTTCAGGCTTCTGGAGGAGCACGCCGCATTAAGCGTGGGAGGAGGATCAGAACCAATCCGTAGAAGAGAAGTGAGACGACGAGGGACGCGGCGTTGCCGAAACGCAAGTCTTCGAACAGGAGCTTGAGAGTGCCGAAGGCAACGGCGGCGTAGGCTACCCAGCCGAGTTCGAGGTGCTTCCAGCGGGAGCCCAGGAATCCGAGGGAGAGAGCCAGGGCGCAATTCACGATGGTGCGAACGACGGAGAGGCGCGAGGGGGTCAACTCGAAACGGGTGGCGGCGATCCACACGATGCCGACTATGGCAAGAGCGGCGGTTGCGAAGCCGACGAGCGCGGCCGGAAGCACCCAGAGCCAGCGGCGACTGGGGTGATCCGGCAATGCTGGGGCGGCTTGCGTTTTCTTGGATCCGAAGGCGTAGCAAAGCGCGGCTGAGGTTGCCAGGATCCACACACCTGCATCGGGGACGGCGGGCACGGTTCCGGCAAGAGCGCTGGCAATCCAACTGAGAAGCGACGACGCCAGGGCTGCGGCGGCGAGATAGAACGAGGCGTGCATACCGAGGCTAAGTTTCCCAGTGCGCGCGTAGAGGAAAGCTGTCGCCACTGCGGCCAAGGACAAGAAAGGCACGCGCAGAGTTGGGGAGAGGAGCAAGTAGCTTCCTGCCAGAAGAAGGGCCGCGGCGTAGGTGGCGGAGACGCAGCGATTGCGGGCAAAGGTTTCTCCGGTGAATCTGGAGAGCGCTCCCCAATAACAGACAGCTGCCAGCAACAGGGCAAGGGCGCCGAGAGCGGGCGCGGCGGAGGACTGAGTGGCGCGCATCACGCCGAAGAATGCGAGCGTGAAGGCGATGATGCCTTGTCCGATTTCAAAGGCGGTGATCTGGCGGCGCCGGGCGAAGGTGCGAATGGCGACGCTTCCGCCGTAGATCGCGAGCAAGCTTAAGCAGAGCAAGGTGAGCGTGGAGGCGCTCGAGGCGTGATATCCCTCAGGGACGCCGTCGGAAGAGGCGAGGATGTAGACGACGAGCCAAACCGCAAAATCGGCAGCGATCGCTGGGATGGGTCGTAGGGTGAGGCGGTGGTCGAGAACGGCCGCAAGCTCTGTGACCAACGCTATAGCTAGCAGAGCGGCGGTGAGGGGTACTAATTCGCGCGTGGCAATGATCAGCGCCAGAGCCGTGGTTACCGCTGAGAGGGTTGCGATCCACGGAATCAGTTGCAGGTTGCGCTGCCATGACAGGGCGAGTGCCAGCACGACGAAAGCGACGAGCACGAACGCGGTGAACGCGGGCGCGAGGACTTGGAAGCGGACGGTGGATTCCCATAGAAGCGGGGAAAGAATCAGCGCGGACGTGACGCCGTAGGTGATGCTGGCGAAGCGGTTGGCCGCGTGAGTACGGACGGCCCAGACCATCCAAAGGCCCGCGTAGATGATCGCGAGGATGAGGATGGGAGATTTTGGGATGGATCCGGATTCGGCGAGGGCACGGAGCAGGTAGGCTCCGGCGATTCCCAAGACCGCTTTGCCGAGAACGGGGACGGCGCCGCCGGGGACTTCTGCCGGGGGGAATCCGCGCCAGGTGGCGGGAGGGCGCGGGCGCTGCAGAGTGTAGTCGACCGGGGGAGAGGATTTTTCCGGTTGGGCTTCGAGCGCGGAAACGCGGCGCTCCAGTTCCCGGACTCGTTCATTCAGGCGTTCCAGATCCGATGCGACGATCTCGACTACTTGCGCCATACAGTGCTCCGAGTCTGCCCCGGAGGACGGGGCTAGCTGGTTTCGTGCGCCGGAGTTGCGCCAGAGGCGGGAACAGAGCCCGCGTCCGGCCAGGGCGGTAGGAGTTTTACCAGGACCAAGAGAAAGATGAAGGGAAGTATGAGGAGCGCGATCGCAGTCAGCAGACCTTCGCGAGTGGCAAAGGCCATTTTATAAGTGGTGTAGCCGAGAAAACTCTTGGAAAAAAGCTGGCCGCCGATGACGACGTTCCAGCGCATGGCGAAAATGCCGATGACGGTGAGCGATCCGGCGAGCGCGTAGATGCGTTTGCGGATCGGGTCAGTCAGCTTCAGAACCTGCGTGATTCCCAGCAGCGTGATGGGAGTGACCGTTCCGAGAAGGATTTGGATGATGACCTGCGAGGTCCACAGGCGCGTGTGCACCATGAAGTCGAGACTGCGGAAGGATTCGTCGGCCTCGTAGATGCGCTGGAGGAGGTCGAGCATCTCGAGGCTGAAATCGATGATGAAAATATAAAAGAGATATTGCGCGATCTTGTCGAGGCAGCGAATGTCGATGGTGCGGCCGCGCAGACGCGTGGAGGCCATGTAGATCAGCATGACGGCGGCGATGCCGGAGACCATGGCCGAGAAGATGAAGACGATGGGCATGAGCGGCGAGGACCACCACGGGTTGGCCTTGATGGATCCGAAGATGAAGCCGACGTATCCGTGAAGCAGGAACGCGGAGGGGATGCCGATGACGGTGATGAAATAGCCGAGTCGTTCGTCGATGCGGAGCGAACGTTCGCTGAGATTGGTGGAGCCGAGGGTGAGCAAGCGGTAGATCAGGCGCAGGAAGCCCGTCGAGGTCTGGGATTTCAGGACGATGTCGCGGCGGTAGTCGAGCCAGATTTCCAACAGCAGCACGGCCATGAGGTACCAGAGGTAGACGAATCCGAACATGGCCATGGCGGAGGAGCGGTGCGGGGTTAGGTACATTTCGAGGGAGCGCTCCGGATGTCCGAGATGCAGTTGCAGGGGGAGCGGGGCGACGAGGAGGAACGCTAGCGCGGTGAGTAGGGCCAGGCGGTAGGTGGGCTTGACGGCTTCGACGCGGAAGACGCGCTCGAGCGATGCGAGAATGAAGGCGCCGGCGACGAGTCCCGTGATGAAGGGATAGAGAACGATGAGGATGCTCCACTGGAGTTCGACCTCGTTCGGATACATGAAGCCTTCGACGGGAATTTGCACGTGTCTCCTTCTTACTGTCTTACTGCGAGCCTTTTTCTCGGACTAATCGAAATCTGTTCGCAGCTCTTATTTCGTTCCTACCAGTTTGCGTCAGAACTTCAGGCGTCCCTCCGGGACGCTTCATGTTTTGCCACTCACCCCGGCGCTGGAAGCGCCGGGCTACTATCAGACGCCCCTCCGGGGCGTGACTTAACTTATCGAACGGATCCGTCCATGCCGTTGTAGAAAACTTTTGCTCCTGTGGCCATGTGGGGCTTTAACACCTGCACCGTATGCGTTCTTAAGAATTCGTGAATCGGGTCTTTGGGATTCTTCAGGTCGGCGAGCTGGCGGGCGCCGGTGGGGCAGACCTCGCAGCAGGCGGTGGTTAATCCCTTGGTGATGCGGTGATAGCAGAGAGAACATTTTTCTGCTGTGTTGGTTTTGGGATTGATGAAACGGCAACCGTAGGGGCAGGCCTGCACGCAATAGCGGCAGCCTAGGCAATAGCTCTTGTCGACGAGCACGACGCCATCGGGCGTGACGAAGGTTGCGCCGACGGGACAGACCTGGGTGCAGGGAGACTCGGCACAGTGGTTACACAGTTTGGGGACGAAGAAATTCTTGCCGCCCACATCGTGATTGGGCGGGAAACCCTGCTCGCCGCCGTTCGGGGATTCGACCTCGGGCTTTTCAATCTTCCAGTCGGCGACGTGGTAGCGCTCGATCCAGGTGCGGTAATAGCCTTCGGGGACGTCGTTCTCTTCGGCACAGGCGCGGACACAACTGCCGCAGCCGATGCACTTGGGGATGTCGATGAGCATGCCCCACCAGTGGTCGGTCATTTGGTAGTTGGGGGAAGCTTCGGGCGTCCCGGCTTGAACGTATTGCCAGGCGACAGCGGCAGCGGGTAAGAGCATGAGCAGGCGACGGCGGGTGATGTCCATTATTTCTTCCTCTCCGTCGCGGGTGGCGTGTCTTCAATTTTGGGGCGGTGAGGTTGGTGGCAGGTGTCGCAGGCGAGGCCTCCGGAGTGATCCGCGGTGGCAACCTGGGGGAAGGCTTTGGGCTTGGCGCTATTGGCCTCGTGGCAGCGCGCACAGACCACGGCGGTGTCGAGTTTGGCGGGCTTCACGGAGGCGGGATCGTCGGCGTGCTTGGCTTGGGCTCCGTGGCAGGCTTCACAGGGGACGACGACATGCTTGCCCTGCTTTTTCTGATCGACCACGTCGGTATGGCAGGCCTCGCAGACATCGTGGCCGGCGAAGGCTGCTGGCCGGGCCGCGATCTCCGCGATGGCGGCGCCGCGATAGTGTCCGTACTGGCCAAAACTGTGGGGGACGACGAGGGCGCGCAGGCTGACGAAGGCAACTAAGGCGACGGCCATGACGACCGCGAGCCGGACGAGGTGTTCGATGTCCTTGAACAAGTTGATCTTTCTGCGCCGGACTCCGGGCGCTAGTTGCGCACAAAATTGCGCAATGCTCTTGAATAGCTGGGATTCGGTGGGGGAACGATGATTAGCGTCACACGGGCCTGTGATGGAGGTCACTGGGAAGACCCCGCCGGGATGGGCGATCCTCGTTGTCGTGCATGTAAGCCTAAGCATCGAATGGACTAAAATCACACCACCATGCGGACCGAGACGCTAGCGGCGGGCCTGTTGCTTACGGCTGTAATGGGCGTCGGAGTTTCCGCGCAGACGAAGAGTAGTCCCGAGAAGGGCAGTGAGGCGTGCGCGTCGTGTCACGCGGAAATCTACAAGTCTTATCAGAAGACCGTGATGGCGAGGGCGAGCGGAGTGGCCATGGACGGGCTGATTACGGGAGAGTTCACCCATAAGACGTCCGGCGTGCACTACAAGGTGTACGCACAGGACGGGCATGCGTGGATGAGTTACGAGCGCCCCAAGGAGAGCGGATTTCGGGGCCAGCGCGAGCTGCTGTATTACATCGGGTCGGGAGTGAAGGGGCGGACGTATCTGTTTTCAGTCGACGGATTTTTGTTTGAGGCTCCCATCAATTGGTACTCGCAGGAGGGGCAATGGAATATGGCGCCGGCGTATACGGAGGCGCGGCATAGTCCGATGAATCTTCCGGCGGTGGTGGATTGCGTGAATTGCCACGCCAGCGGATTGCAGGAGCCGATCGCGGGTACGGAGAGCGAGTATTCCGGGCGACCGTTTCTGTACGGCGGGATTACATGCGAGCGGTGTCATGGAGGGGGCGATGGACATGTGAATCCGACGAAGCTGTCACCGGACCGGCGCGACGCGATCTGCATGGAGTGTCACTTCGAGGGAACGGTGGCGCAACGGCAGCCGGGGAAGCAGGTGGAGCAGTTTCAGCCGGGGGAGCGGCTGTCGGATTACCTCCATTATTTTCTGCTCTCGGGAAATGATCCGCAGAAGCCGGAGGCGCTGAGTCAGTTTGAGGCGCTGTCGTTGAGCGAGTGCAAGCGGAAGTCGGGGGACAAGATGTGGTGTGGGAGTTGCCATGATCCGCATACGGAGCCAGCGCCGGCGGAGAAGGCGGCATACTACCGCGGCAAGTGCGTGGCCTGCCATGGCGAAGCGTTTGCGGCGAAGCATCATGCGGACAAGCCGGGTTGCACGTCGTGCCACATGCCAGGGTTGCCGAGCAAGGATGTGGCGCATACGGAAGGAACGGACCACCGCATTCGGAGGTATCCCAACGCGGAACCTCTGCCGCAACTGGAAGTGCGAGGGACGCCGGGGGCTCCGCTGGTGTCGTTTCCGGAGAGGGATGCGGCGCTGGCAACCACGCGGGATTTTGCGCTGGCATGGGAGGCGCTGACGCTGCGCGGGGTGGACGGAGCTCCGCAGAAAGCGAAGCAATATTTGGAGAAGGCGTTGAAGGAGCGGCCGGAGGATCCGGAGGTGCTGGGGGCTTTGGGTTTCGAGGAGCAGAAGAAGGGGCACGATCAAGAGGCGCGGGAGTTTTATGAACGAGCGTTGAAGATCGATCCGTTGCTGAATGACGCGGCTACGAATTTGGGGATCCTGGAGGCGAAGGCGGGGAATCTGCGGCGCGCGGTGGAGTTGTGGCAGGGAGCGTTTGCGAGAGTGCCGGAGCGAAGCGCGATTGGGGTCAATCTGGCGATGGCGTTCTGTGTGGCGGGGCAGAAGGAAGAGGCGCGGCAGTATGTGGAGCGGGTGCTGGCGTTTAATCCGGATTACTTGAAGGCGAAGTCGCTGCTGGTGCATTTGAAGGAGGATCCGGTGGAGTGCAAGCCGTGAGAGCTTGATTCCGTCTTCGTGGGGGATGTTGGGTGGGGTAGGGATGCTTCGACTCCGCAATGAGGATCGTTTCACGATCCTCATTGCTCCGCTCAGCATGACAGATTATTTGGGGCGTTTGTCTCTTTCTGGTGTCATGCTGAGCGGAGAACGAGCGGCGCTGAGGCGACGGTCGTTCGGAGTCGAAGCATCCCTACAGTCATCGACTCTTTCTTTGTCAGACGCCATCCACGGATACCATTCTGACGCCAGGTCGAGCCAATGTGGATTGCGGCGCACGATGAGGGCGACTTTCTTGGCGCGGGTCCATCCTTTGAGTTGCGTCTCGCGGGTTAGGGCTTTGTGGACGTCGTCGTAGGATTCCCAATAGAGCAGGCGGGTTACGTCGTAGCGGGCGGTGAATCCTTCGAAGTGATGGAACTTGTGCTGGAAGACGCGACGGTGAAGGTTGCCGCTCACGCCGATGTAGAGGGTGCCGGCGATGCTTCCCATGATGTAGGTGCAGTAGTAGCGGGGGTCTTGGGACATGGAGGTATGGTGTTACGTGTTGGGTTGGGTTTGCTGTGATGGATGTCACGGAAGGAGTGGGTGGTTCCCGGAATGGGACTTGTTGCGAGGGTAGGGATGCTTCGACTGCGCGGGGAGGATCGCTTCGCTCTCCTCTCCGCTTCGCTCAGCATGACAGGGTTCGAGAGTTCGGGTGGGGTAGGGATGCTTCGACTCCGCAATGAGGATCGTTTCACGATCCTCATTGCTCCGCTCAGCATGACAACGAGAAAAGGAGTACTCAGCATGACAGAGGGAACTCTTTACGTAGATCGATTGCGGTTGGACTTCGCCATCAAGTAAGCGACTACTAGCGTTGCTAGGCAGGCAAGGCCGCTCCAGAGATTCACGATTGGGTAGAGCCAGGTTTGGATTAGGGCGATGCTGACGGCGATCAGGCCGATGATGGATCCCCATTTTCCGAGGGGGGAGCGCAGCGG